>MDSZ01071043.1_pt1 | contig 14184 bp, 10 predicted proteins | sample 811201 | NCBI WGS metagenome assembly MDSZ01 (sample SAMN05326647, study PRJNA326480) | marine metagenome | isolation source: seawater | place: Indian Ocean: North | collected 2010
CTCCTGCAGCTGCGTATCCAATCATCTTACCACTGTCAAGCTCGACAGCTGCAAAGTTACCATAGATAGTTACACCTTTAGGAATTGTTAAAGTTCCTGATAAAGCTTGCATTGAGCCAGAGTTATCACTTTCTGTAATGTTAGTAGTACCTCCTGCTGCATCAATTACTGTATCTTCTAAAGCAGTAAGTGCGTAAAACGGTCCTGTAAATGCGTAAGTGCCGCTTAGCATAACTGTAGATGTAGGAGCAGTGCTTCTATCTAATCTTTCATCTATGGTATCAAGAACTGCATTGTCAGTAGCTGATAAGTTAGCTGTTACAGTACCTGAAACAATATCTACTTGCATCTCACTGCCGCTAATAGCATTGTCTAAAAGCTCAACTGCTGTTTTAATAGACGTTAGCAATGTTTCTATTGCTTCTAAGTTTACATCAACATCACCTAAGTTAACCTCTAAATCATCTGTATTTTTTACAATCTCATTTAGCAGAATCTCGGTGTCAGTTCTGTAAGTTTTTGATTTATCATAATTTGTTGCCATTATGCTATAATTTTATCAATATTAATAATTTGCTCACCTGAAATATCTTCTGGTAAACAGTCTTCTGGAATCTCTAGAAGTTCTAATTCAACTTCTTCTTCCATTAATTTTTCTAGTTCTGCTAACTGATCTTTGCGCTCTTGAATTAGCTTAGCATTCTTTTTTTCTAATGCCTTTACTTCTTTCTCGTTTTTGTCGTTCATCAGCTGATTCATCTGAACAGAAAGAGCTACAAACTCGTCAGATGGTTTACTAGCGTCTTCAAGGTAGTCTAGTTCTCTCTGTATTGTTCTAACATTCTTAGAAACCAACAATCCAAACTTAACTCCTTTAAGTTGTTGCACCGCAGCAAGCCCGTTGAATAACTCAACAAACTCGCTATTTTTCATTTTCATTTTAGTCATATCTATATAATTGATTAATATTATCCTATTCTGTACATGGTTACTGCAGTAGCTCCAGTTCGTCTAATTCTGAATCTTCCTACACCGACAGATACTGCGTCAGCTACATCGTCTTGAGCAAATACTTTCATCATTCCAACAAGTGTTACTCCTGTTCCTCCTGTTATTGTTATATCAACACCTGCTGAAGATGTTAAATTTATTATACTAAAGTCAAATGAGTCTCCATCTGCTGTTAGTGATAAGCCTGAAACTAAATTAGATGCAGTATCTGTAGCCTTACTTCTGCCTGAAGTTGGTGTACACTGTACAATACCTGTTAAAATATTTGCTGCAGATATTGCAGTAGTCCCGTCATCTGTAGTAGCCGGAGCACCTTGGTAAGTAATGAAGGGTGCAGTAGATGAAGATCTCGCGTAAATTGTCTTTGTATCTACAATTAAGTTACCTGATCCGATTGTCACATCCTGTTCGCTATCTATTGTAAACGCTGTTTTTGTAGCTCCACTTGTATTATATGTAATTAAGTTGATGCTACCTGGAGTTCCTGACGCCGCGTCTCCTGCGCTAAGATTTAGTGATCCTCCCGCGCCTGAGCCTGTACCTGCACCTGCAAATAATTGCAAATCACCTCCAGTCATATTGCCTCCACCTGCTGTTGCTGCGTAGATTCTTAGATCTGCTCCGTTAGTTCCAGATGCTGAGTCAGTACCTACAATGTCGTAGTTAGCCTGGTATGCAGCAGTGTTACCGATTTTAATTGCTGTACTAGTTGAGCCTTGTACATTTAACTGACCTGTTGCCTCTCCAGTTGTAAGAGTCGATCCTGAGTCATTTAGAATTACTTTACCATTAGTGTGTACATACAGACCTCTGTCAGATCCATCGTCACTAATGTAGTTAGTATTAAGATCAATGTTATAACTGCCTGTATCTAGATTAGCTGCTAAACTTGATAAAGAAGCTGCAAGTGTAATTGAACCTGCACCCTCAGTAATAGTCATGTTAGCTCCTTGAGTAAGTCTTGCTACTGTAGGAATTCCAGTCGTTGCATTACCTATAAGCAGTTGTCCATTTGTAGACATAGCTGATGTAGCTGCTATTACATTGTCTGCACTTGCATACAGCACTTGACCTTTTGTTATTGTAGATAGTCCTGTACCGCCATTAGCGACTGCACACTCTCCTGTAACGCTGCCTGTAAAATCTACTCCTGTTACAAAGCCAGACGTAGCGTTGTTGCACAGACTAAGGTCAATACCCGCTTCTAACACCGTTAATACTAAGTTACTAGTATCCGTAGCTACAGTTAGAAGCCCAGTGTCTCCAGACTTAATGCCTTTAAAGACAATTTGATTTTTATTTGTTAAAGTTGCGCTATTGTATAAAGTTTCAGAGCTAGTTCCTGCTGTAGATACAGCTGGAAATAATGACTGAAGTTGAAACTTTTTAGCGGCTTTAGTACTAGAATTAGCTACAAGTAAGTAATCTGTAGTTGCTACACTCGCTTTAGCTAACGTTGATAATGTTGTTATTTCTGCCATTTTTTTATTTATTAAGTATCATCGCTAGTAAAAGATGATCCATCATTCTCTATAGGAGCGCCTCCTATTGTTAAAGGGTTAGTTGTCTGAATACTTTCCATTGCTTCAGTTACATACGGAGGGATACCGCATTCTCTACAATACTTCTGTGCAAAGCTAGTAAATTTCTGTAAATAATTTGTAGTATCAGAATAAGTTACTGCATCAACACACTTTTGCCATCCTGAAATAGGATTGTCTGGGAAAGATACAGTAGTGCTAGGATCTAAGTTTAATCCTATTGTAGTGACAGCTTGGTAGATAATATCGTGATGTTTTACAACAGTACCTACAGTATACACAGCTGTGTCACTTGGGTTCCAGTATAAGCTGCCACTGCTTTCCCATTTGTCCTCACACCTCGATCCTGGGCTATCTGGAGTCTCTGAATCTGCACAGTTGTATATGCACGGTAAACCTTTCTTGTTTAATAATTCAGAGATAATTATAATCTTCCAAGCTTCCATCGTACTACAATCGTCCGATAGGCCTGAAATTAGTTTTGTGTAGAACCTGTTACCTACATTAGCCAAACATCTTTCTACGTCTCCTATTACAGAATTTATCTTGTTAGGAATACATACTGCAGATACAAAGTCTACACAGTTAATAGGGCATGGAGGATAGTTACAACTGCCATCTTCCATATTTGCACCAGGATGGAAGTTTAATGCATTTGGATCAGTACATCCTGGCACAGGATCTGGTACACAGCAATCTACTGAGTAAGATCCATCAGGACATATACATTCTCCTTCACAAGGGTCACATGTTGAAGGATACTCACAAGAACCGTCATCAACATTAGCATTTGAATTGTAATTAGTCGCATCTGGGTCCGTACATCCATACACATCCGTTACTGGAGCACCTTCACATTCGTCTAGAGCTATTTGTACTTGTGCTGCTAAGCTTCCTCCACAGAATGCAGCTAATATACCGCCGTGTTGCTGACCAACTGCCCACCCAGGAGCAGCCACAAATACAGCTCCTTGATCTGCAAGAGCCGCTGCAGTGTACATAACTTGTACAAGGTAGAGGCCTTGTGGTAAACCACTAAATGTAAACGAAGTTGTAGTGTCAGGATCTAGAAGTAGACTTGCATCCATAAGATTAGTATCTAGGGCCCATGTTGTAGCAAAATCTCCACTATTTACAAACCCTGGAGCAAAGTTTGCCTGCGTTTGAGATTGCCCAAAATATGGAGCTACTGGAGGAGGATTTAACCAAGTAAGTATTACTGCTGCATATAAACCGTTTGGATTTTGAATTGTCAAACCAGATACGCTAGGTAAGTTAACTACTACAGAGCCTGTATCATCTGACTCACATAGACCAGTTGTCTCACTATATGTAGATGTTGTATTAGTAATAACTTGATTATTGAATAGATAATAAGTATTACTATTTATAAAATCATTAAGAGTTGAACAATCATCTAAAGACCCACTATTGTATAAACAACTTCCATCTTCAATAGTTGCTGCAGGATCCCAGTTAACAGCATATTGATCTGTACAACCAGGAATATCTAAATTAATGTATTCACATGTACCATCATCTAAGGTAGCATTTACATCATAGTTTGTAGCAGCCGGATCTGTGCAACCAGGTACTTCTGGCGGTGGCGGATATTGACATGATCCGTCATCAGTGTTTGCGTCTGGGTTATAATTTGTAGCCTCTGGGTCAGTACAACCTGTAATTATTGTATTTACATCTCCACTACAATCTACATTTTGACAATGCTCTACAGTGTTGAAATAGCCGTCTCCTGAGTTTGACCAAACTGATTGATAAACAGATCCCCATACTCCAGGCTCACCATATGCAATAATTGTTTCAACTTCAGTAATATCTCCATGCTCAAGTATGTACCCACATGGAATTGACATAAGAGGTGTTCTATCTCCTGTCTGCAATACTCCATTTTCATCTACAGTAACTTCGCTATCTGAAAATAACAAGTTTCTTAAACCAAAAGTGTAAGGACCTCCAATAAATCCTTCAGCAGTCTGAGTTATTATAAACTGCTCACCGTCTGCAAACTTGATTCTAAAAAATGGGCAAATAAGGTTTAAACCGGTAATAATATTGTTTAGTTCCGATCCCGCATATGTTCCAAATTCTTCATAGTTATATGTACCTTCTTCAAAATTAACCCATATTGGAAGAGTTACGCCGTTACTAGCTGTAGGAGTGTATTGTGGTTCTGTACCATATGTCCATCCACTAGTATTTTCTCCTCCTCCTAGAGCAGCAGCAGCTACGGCAGGATAAAAAATAGGACTTAAGCCACAGAATATATTCTCAAAGACATACGCAGTTGCTGCAAGAGTACCGGGACCTAAAGGACCTGCAGTAAACCCTGATGTACCAATAACTTCATATCCGTTATTAAAGACTGCAAATATCTCTGGATTATTTCCTAGCCAATCATCCTCAAGAACTGTAACACCACAAAGTGTAGGCTCTATAGCAAATGGTGTATTAAACGCAGATGGATTACACTCAGGTGTTATGCAATCGTCAGCTGGTATATTAACATCTGCATTGTAGTTTACAGCGCCTGGCTGATCACAACCTTTTAATCCAATCTTAAATTCTTTAACTGCGTAACATTGCTCGTACTCTTTATCTCCACTTCCGTCTGTATATGATAATATTATTACATACCTACCATGTGCAAGCCCTGATAATGATAACAAACCTCCTGAAGCGTTTGTGCTAGTAGATATTAATGAAACACCTGAAGCACCAGTAATGTTTGTTTTAACGTTGTCGCCATCTCCTTGGCTTCCAATCTCTAAAGTGAGAGGTATTTTGTATAATTTATATTCATACGGATTAGCATCTGCAGATCCTGAGAACCACTGTCCTGCGCTAAACTCATTCCAAGTTGCTTGGTTTGGACCAATTAACTGGTAGGTAGGAAATTCTAATTGTGCAACATTTGCAAAACCGTTAGATAGAGCTGCTCCTGATGTAGGATTTACTGTTGCAGGAGAAGTAGATACTTCCATTTCTGCCCAAGCTCCTAATGCTGTAGATAGTATAGGAGTAGTAGCTGCAGATTCTGTACCAGTTTCTAGTAATCCTGATGTAGCATTACAGTATACACAAAGAGCATCTGTCTCGTATGCGGCCTCAATACCTGATTCATAGTTAATAGCTGCAGAACTTCCGCTAGGCCCACATCCCCATCCTTCATCTTGACCTTCTGCTACAAACCCTAGTAGAATCTGCTTTGTTAAATTACATCCTGCGTCATCTGTAACTGTAAGCTCGTACAAGCCTGCAGGCATAGAAGATATAGTAACAGATGTAGCGTCAGCAGGAATTGACGCGGTATGAGTACCATCACTAGAGTATCCTGTAATAGGACCTACTTCTAGCTGTATAGCAGTAAGAACATACGATGCTGATCCTCCAGCAAATGTACCTCCAGTTAAATTTACAGTTATCGCCCCGTTTGCTGATGAGCTAGTAGTCGCTTCAGTGTGTACTACGTCAACTAAGAATCCGTCACAAGTTAGACAACAGCCCCCATCAGTAACAATAAAATTATTAATTGCATCTAATGTTAGCGCATTTCCATCACAATCATTTGCTAGCCCACTTAAATCCTGATTAACAGGAACACAAGGCCAAGTCTCTCCTTCACATCCTGTTAGGTAATAATTGCTAGAAGCTGGATTAGTACATACAGTAACTTGACTAGCGCTTTTTAATACGTTAGATTCAACTACTTTAATAACACCACAAACTTTAGGGCCTCTTCGTTCTTTATCTGAATAGCAAGAATAGCGTATTTCAGCATTATCATCTCCTCCTACAAACTTACCAAGTTGTAATGGATTGTACCCTCCTTGTTTATGTCCTAACTCATTTAAAAAAGAGTTTTGCAACTCGTTAGATCCAAGATATGCGGCCGCACCGTCTGATACGTAATAGTAATCCTGCTTACTGCTTGTATCTAAATATCTAGAAGGAGACTCTGGAAATATGTAGAGCTGCTTATATTTAGACTTAGAATAGTACACAGCATCTACAACAGAGTGTGTATTGTTAGTGCCGTCAGATGTTACTACTAAACTTTGAGAAAGTAAATCGTAAGATTCTGGTAACTTTTGATCTGCATTAGGAATAGTCAGTTTTACAGAAACACTTGACCTGTCTTCTAACTCAATGTTAAAAGTTAAAGATGTAATGCTATTTGGTACTTTGCTGTAAGCATTAAAAACTCTCTGGTCGCCTGATGGCGTAGTTTTAGTTTCTATTCTTGACGCAACAAAAGATCTAGTTGACTCTTCTATAGAAACAACTTTATTTTGTAAAGACCCCTGAAAGATTACATACAGCTTACCACTGCTGTCTCTTAAAGCTTTACCTGATACAAATGTGAATTTTGCCATAGTCTAGCCTATTAACAATTACATCCACAATGTCCTCCACACATTTCAACAGCTTTGTTGTACTTTGCTTGCGCATTGGCTATTACAGCTTCTGCGTCTAGTAGTACATCTCCTGTTGCATATGCGGCTAATTCTGATTCTGCTGCTTTTACCAGCAAAAATATTTTTTGTGCTTCTGCAAGTTGCGAAGCGCATTTTGTACAATCACAAGCACAGTCTAGTAGCTCATTTACTTTCTTTGCTAAACAACAAAGAACTTCACAAGTTCCTATAACTACAGTCTGATTCATAACTCTCTCATCATATAGATGCTGGACATGGAATATTCCTTTGTCTGTTCCTAAAACAGAAGTTTCTATTACCGTGCTAAAAACTGCTTGTCCCCCAGGAAAGGCTTGGACGTATTCATTACCGTCACTGGAAATTATTATTGAGTTAGCAGGACCTGCGTCAGGATTAGTAACTCTTATAATTATCCTTTTACAGTCGTTAGTTAGAGATGCTCTAAGTGTAGTTTGTGCCATGATTAATATTTATAAAAAAGACCGGTAGGGGGCCAATTCCCCCTACTAGTCTTTCTACGTTATTATATTATCCTATTAGAACGTATTCTACGATAATATCTACATCTGCTGTACTTCCAGTTAAAGCAGATGTACCAATAGTAACACCTATATCGGCACTACTTGTTGTTACAATAGCTGCTCCTTCAGGACAGTTTTCAGAATATACATATCCTGCAGCGTCTAACTTAGCTTCAGCAACAGCTGAAGAAATAGTTTTACCACCTGCAGTAACAGTAATTGTAGCGTTACCTGCTGTAGAGTTAACTTGTCCTCTAGCTATAAGTGTAACTCTAACTGGAGCTGCTCCAATAGGAAGAGCGCTAGTAGTAGCTAAAGTTTGTCCAGCTGCAGAAACGCCATCAGTGTGAATGTATCTTGCAGACACACGCCCTAATTTTACATTTGAATTTGCCATTTTTCTAAAATTTTAAAAAGTTAATAATTATAAGATTACACTAGGAAATTCTCCTGTAAAGTACGCGTTTAATATATTTTCAATAATTAAACTATCACCGTCTCCTTCGGGAGTTGCAATGTTGATCTCAATTAAGTTATCTACCCCATTAATTTGCGAGTTAGATGATCCATCTTTAGTCGCAGCAATGTGATACATATCGTAGGTCGATCCAACTACTGCAGTGTTTGCTGGAGCAATAGGAAGCTCTACACGGTTGTAGTAACCGTACTGAACACCCATAAGTGCATCCTCAAGTGCTTTAACAGCATAGCCATCACCAACACCAGGACTTGCATCTGCTACACCGCTAGTAGCTGTAAAAACTTGAGTTCCAACATCACTGCTTTCAAGAATTACGTTAAATACTACAGGCTCATAATCCCAAGTTCTACCACTTTGAGCAGTATCTCCTCGCTTAGCTCCTGAAAAAGTTACAGTACCTGCACCGCTATCTCCTGCTAAAGGATTTAACCAGTCTGGAATATTGTCTAATGCTTCAAAAGCATTGTGAATATCAGTACCTGAGGTAGCGTTATTCTGCCCACTTGCAATCTCAGTTGCAAAACTAAAGAACTCTGGTCTAGGCCCTGAAACTTTTACAAATTTTACAACTACAGTACCATCTGAGCTAGAATTACTACCAGAAGCAACTACGGTTCCTGTATGTGCAGTTGGAGCTACATACGACTTACCGCTAAAATCAATTACGTCACGTCCATAGAACCAAGGAGAAACGATATTGTTACCGCTTGTACCTTGAATAACTCTAATCTGTGGAGCGTCTGCAATAGAGTCACCTAGCTCTAAAGCTGCGGGTCCTGACTCTGTCATTTTTTGGAAAGAAACTGCGCCAGCCGCTTCAACGCCGTTGGCTACTGCTGATGTTGTTCCGTCTCCGATTAATAAATGTCTTGACATTTTTTCTATTATTTATAGATTAATAAATATTACTCATTCTTTGTAACCTCCATGGCCGCAGATTGGTATCTAGGGTCACTTATGGCTTCTAATATACTGCTCACTGTCATTGCAACAATCTCTTGATGAGTGTGCTCTGGCAGCTCACAGTCAACCCCCAAAGGTAGGGAAATTTCTTGTGGCTCTCGAATGTACGTTATTTTTACGGTATCTATTATAAATATATCACTCGTATATATGTCTAATGACCTACCTCGCATTGTTGTCAATGGCGAAGTATGCTTCGTAGTATTAAACGGATCATTCAAAAGTGTAAATATGTCGTCTTGTTGTGAAAATCTGTTACCTTCAGTAATACGAGCAGAGTACACTTCTGGTACACGCTTGTCACTAAAAGTTGTAGAAGTAAATTGTGCATCTTCAAATACTGATGCTACTGTATGCCCAGTCATTCCGACAGCCTGAGTCATAGCTCCTAAAGATAAATCCCAATTAAACCATGGGTATAACTCGTAGTCTACTACAACTATAAACGAGCCAGGAGCATTTATAGTTTCAAACTCTTCCCAGTATATGTCAAATCCTGCACCAGAATTAGCTAATATATCCTGCTTAACATTTTCTGTAAATGCTGGATAAGAAGTAGCAGAATTATATCCTGAAGATGTTAAAGCTGGAGAAGGCTCCCATATAACAGCTGATGCGGTTGAAGCTGCATTAGCCTGGTCCTCGTACATTATTATACTATCTACAAACACAGATACTCCGTTATCATTAGGCTGTACAACAAAATTGTTAAAGTCTAATGTAAAATAATAGATTCCTCCTTCTGATTCAAAAGTTGGAACTATAGGCTGACAGTTGTTAATCCACAACCTAGACACTTGATTTACCAAATACATATAATCATTTGGAAGCCTAAAGGTGTCTACAAAAATATTTTCCTTTAGCTGTTCTTTAAAAGTTACAGAAGCTTCATACTCTCTAACTAGAGTACGTAAATCATCAATTCGTTTTTGAGATTCCTCGAATCCCTTTCTGTATATGTTATTTCTACCGTACTTGGTATTAATAAACCTATACATGTTTTTGTTAAGTTCAATATCTATCTCTTCAGATAAAAGACTGTCAGCCTGGAGTGAATGTATTTTATCCACTCCCTGCTGAACAGCTATATGCATCTCAGTTACGTTCATGTTATACTAATGACAATTCTTTTAGTTTTGCCCTTAGAATAGTTAACTTACCTGAGTTCTTCTTATCCTTCAGGTGTACAACTGCATCATCCATTGTATCGCCAAGAACCTCATCAATAAAGATAACCTGATTACCAATCTTTCTTAAAACTCCTGCAGAAATCATTTCGTCAATCTCTGCTTTTAGCTCTAAATGCTTATCTGTTGCAACTCTAACAAATTTCTTAGGGTTACTATTCTTAAGTTCATAAAGTGAGTTCTCGATCTGCTCTTCAGTCATCCTATCAGGATTCGTGTTAGAAAGTAGACGTAATACACGCTTCATGTTCTTTGCATTAGAAGATAGTTTAATAAACTCCTTGTCTGCATCTTTCTTAAGTTGGATTTCGTTGTTTTTAACCTTATCCTCTCTAGATAGATCCTGTATAAAGAATCTCTTATTAAAATCAGAATCCATTTCTTCCTTAGTTAAGGCTACGTGTGGATGTCTAAGTGCAAAATTATATTTAATATAATCCATCACATTTAAAGGTGTTCCATCGTCATCTAGGCCAATCTCTAATTCAACACCTGTAAATCCTACAGGAATTGACATATCTGCCCAAAAACGCTTAGAGTGTTTAGGCCAGTCGACGTGATCTGGTGTAACATCTAAAATTCCATTTAGGTGCTTCTTCTCGTCAGCTGGATCAAACCCCTTTAAAGGTTGTCTATTTACATAGACACTACTGAGCTTCATTGTAGCTTCAGCTCGTACTGCTTTAGGTAAGTGACCATCTAGGTCCTTTCTCCTAAGGTAGATTTTTTTACTCATTTTTCAGTTCTTTTAAATTTTTAAATTGTTTAATAGGGTGGAAAGAATAACTCTCCTATATCTAAAATCGAAGGAAGTAAGGGACAAAAGCCCCTTACAACCCCGATTAAAAACCAATTATATATAGACTGCGTTGCACGCCGTGTTTAAGAAGCGACACAAGTTATATCAAGCGAAGTATCAAAACGCTTAAGCGCAATACCTGCTGTCTTCAACATGTGAACACTTGCCCCGTCTACATCAGATGCCCTTGCGTCAGATCCAGAGAATCCACGTGGTACAACTGAACCAGCAACACACCATCTCATCATCTCACGACCTTTCTTAGCGATCATTTGTAGGTTATTCTGACCGTCGTAGTTTGACTGGTCAACGAATACCATACGGTAAGACTCAAGAGAGTATCCTGTAACAGGGTGCTTCGCGCGAGCTTGAGCTACTGCACCGTGGTCAAATAATGGTAGTTTTACCACATTTACCACATGGCCGTCCACGTGCTCGTACGAAGTAAAGTAACCAGTTAGTCCAAGTGATCTACCAGAACCTGTGATGAAACGATTCTCTCCACCAACTTTAAAAGTATTACTGCTAAAGTGGTTTTTCATAGCTTCATCAAATTCACGAGCTCCGCCAGTACCTGTGTAAAGAGTTACTTGCTTTTTAGAAGCATCAGTCATTCCGTAGAATAGGTCACCGATGATGTTCTTCAATTTTGTTTCTGTCATTGTAGAGTAAGTATCTGTTTCAACAATTTGCTGAAGTAGACCTGGTCCTACAACTACAGGTTGACCATTTTCGTCCTTCATGTACGTATGACCGTTTGCGTCATATGTCTTCTGGCCGTACCAGTAGTACATTTCACACTCTTCTTTAAAGTCAAGCATGTGTAAGTACTCCTCGTAATCCATCCAAAGCTTCGTAGTAGATCCACCTTTAGTTGGTAGAGCAAACTCTGCTACGTAATCTTTAGCGTTTCCAGACATGTGGTAAGATTTACGAACTGTAGTCAGTTTGTTTCTTACTTTACCTGGAGTCTCCCAGTTAGAAGCGTTTCCACGAGAGAAATCAACTCCTACAGGAGCGTACATCTGTGCCCATAGAGCACCTTGTGTAACGTCCGCCGCAGCTACTGTAGCTGAAGTTGAAGGATTTACTAGTTGAAGCGTGTATTTCCATGAAGTTCCACCAGCTACTTGCTCAGGTTCTTTCATGATACGCGCTTGTGAACCCGACTGAGAAACAAGTACGTATGGGAATACGAAGTGCTTGTCAGGGAATTCTAATTCAAAAGATGCTCCACCTAGACCAACATTTGATGTTGAAGTCATAGTCCTTGCTACTGGTCTCGTTCTTAGACGGTGTGTTGCCACACGGTACTCATACTCTAAACGGTCAATTGACTTAACGTTACCTACACCTTCTGTCATAAAAGAAAGTGGGAAACGCTTATCATCTTTACCCGCTAGGTGTGTAATGATAGGAGATAATTCAGTAGGCTTAGACAATAGAGCATTTGCCAGACTATTCATGTCTGTCATCTGTGTGTCGTTATAAAACGTCTTTTGCACAGATATGTTTGTTCCATTAACTGCCATTTTTATCTAATTTTATAAAGTTAGTTGCATTTTAAAATTGCCATTTATTAAAAGTTAAGATCAAGATTATCTAAATCAACCGCTTTCGACTTACGTCTAGAGGCTTTACGAGCACTCTTTACAGACTCCTCATTTTTAGCTATTCTTTCTCTTAGTGATTTCGTAGCCGTAGTTTTTGCTTTCTTTTCAATTAAGTTACCTAAATCAAATCCCTTATACATAAGGTAGTCAATTGCTAACTTAACATCCATATCCGCATTGCTATGGTCTAGATCTCGTTGTGTCATACCATTTTGATTAACAGGCTTAGAGACATAGTCAAAAAATTTGGCTTTGTCCTTTTTTGGAACAGCTATTCCTGCAAACTCTGTAGAATTCTCAATGGTATCGTACACACCGTTCCAAAACTGTATCTGTTCTTCTTGGGCTTTTGCACGCTGCTCTTTCTGTTGAGCAAGTAGCTGTTGTCTCTGATGACTTTGCGCTTGAGCTAGCGAAGATTTTGCAGCTTGTGACTTTTGGAATAGTTTACCAGTATCTTCATAGTCATCAATAAGCTCTTTAATAAAGTTTTGATCATGACCTTTGCTAACAAAGTAATCTGACAAAATAGCTTTTTGACTTCTCACGTCATCTTCTGCAATATCTATCTTATTGTAATCCAATTGTGGATCATAAGCTTGCATAAACTCTTGCGACTCTCCGCCGTTAAGAACGTACTCAAGATGGCTTTTTACAAGTGGAAACTTTTCAAACAACTGATCAAGCTGATCTTCTGCCATCCTAGTACCAACATCTTGAGTTAATTTAAGTAGACCTTCAGTGGTGTCATCATACTCTTCCTCAACTTCGTAGCCAAGTGAAGAAATAATTTGTCCAACAACACTATCATCGTCTGTATCTTCTGCAACGTCTTCATCCTCGTCCTCATCTTCCTCAAGGACCTTCATAACTTCTTCCTCTTCTACCTCTTCTTCTTCTTCTGCTTCTGCTTTATCAGCAGCATCGTTATCAAGTTCGTTATCTGCAGGTTCTTCCTGCTCTGGTTTTTCTTCGACCTCAGGGGCCTCAACAGGCGCCTCTGTCGTAAGACCGTCCCCTAGCATATCATCAAACGATATGTCATCTAGTACGATCTTTTCTTCTTCTGGTTTGTCCATAGTCTATAAAATTAATTTTTACAAAAATAGTTTATATTAAATTGATTTAAATATATGTTTAGTTTTTTACTGTCTCTTTTATTATATATCACTTCTAAGACTTATTAAAGTTTAATTCAGGATATAAATCAGGTCTAGTTTTAGTCTGTTCTAGGTATCTAGCGTCCTGTATCGCGCGCCTGCGTAACTCTTGTTTTTGATTATCTAGTAGCTTATCATAATCAATATTAAACTTATCGTTAAGATACTTTCTTACATAATCTTCTACTGGGTCAACATCAGCTGGTCCACCATTCTGATACATACGAGGTCCCCCCATTCTTTGGTCGCTTGGATAGACACGGTCAGTTTCTTGCCCTGTAAGGAAGTCTTGGTAACCTTGGTCCCCGGTGCCGAAATTTTGATAGGTATCAAAAAGATCTGCTATATAATCTGCAGCACCTGTGTACGTATCGCTTGCAAATCCGGTAGCCAAATCAACTGGTGTATCAAACAGGCCAAATTTTCTACCTGTAGATATTGCTGTAGACAA
>MDSZ01236715.1_pt1 | contig 14184 bp, 28 predicted proteins | sample 811201 | NCBI WGS metagenome assembly MDSZ01 (sample SAMN05326647, study PRJNA326480) | marine metagenome | isolation source: seawater | place: Indian Ocean: North | collected 2010
ATTAATTACTCCGATTGCAATGGATAAAGAGCTTCGCTTTGCAATACGCGAAGGTGGGCATACGGTTGGTGCCGGAGTAGTAACAGAGATAATGGAATAGGGATTTAGTATATCTATGGCAAATCAAACCATAAGAATAAGCTTAAGAGCGTATGATCATATACTTCTAGATAAGTCTACAGAAAAAATTGTCAAGACGGCGAAATCTACTGGTGCAATTATCTCTGGTCCTATACCTTTACCATCAAAAAGATCAGTCTATACAATACTGCGATCTCCTCATGTGAATAAAAAATCGCGTGAGCAGTTTCAAACTAAAATTCATAAGAGGTTGGTTGATATTTTGAATTCCACTCCCAAAACAGTTGAATCCTTAATGAAGCTCGATTTGCCTGCAGGTGTTGATATTGAGATTAAGGTATAAGATATGAGAGGTCTCCTAGGCAAGAAGGTTGGAATGACAAGAGTTTTTGATGACGATGGAAATATTGTGCCAGTTACAATTTTAGAAGCTGGACCTTGTACTGTAACGCAGCTAAAAAATATTGATTCTGATGGCTATGATGCCGTTCAGGTAGGGTATCTGGATAAGAAAGATAAGCATCTTACTAAGCCTTTGAAGGGACATTTTAATAAATCTGGCATAGCTGGGAAAAAAATTCTCGCTGAATTCGATAAAGTTCCAAGTTTTGAATATAAATTAGGTCAAACCTTTCATGTTGGTCTTTTCAAACAAGGTGATTATGTTAGAGTGTCTGGAACATCAAAGGGGAAAGGGTTCACTGGTGTAATAAAGAGACATAATTTTTCAAGGCAGAAGAAAACGCACGGTACAGGCCATACTGAAAGAGCTCCTGGGTCTATTGGTCAGGCCTCAGACCCATCAAGGGTTTTTCCTGGAATGAGAATGGCTGGGCGTCATGGTAATAAAAAAGTTACAGTAGAAAATTTAATTGTCATAAAAGTTGACAAGGACAATAATCAAATTCTTGTTAAAGGTTCTATTCCCGGTCCAAACAATGGAACAATAGTTGTTTATAAATGATAAAATGAAATTTAGTATCATAAATATTAAAGGCGATAAAGTTAGCGATATAACCGCTGATAAAAATATATTTGCAATTAAACCGAACAATGGTGTTGTAAGGCAAGCTATATTATCAGAATTAAATAACATGAGACAAGGTACGCATTCATCTAAAAATAGAGCGCTTGTTAAAGGTGGTGGTAAAAAACCTTGGAAGCAAAAAGGACGAGGCGTTGCTAGGGCAGGTACTATTCGCTCGCCTTTGTGGCGCGGTGGTGGAACAGTTTTTGGTCCAGAGCCACATACCTATTCTCATAAATTGCCAAAAAAATTAAGTAAGCTTGCTCGTAAATCAGTTTTGTCCGCTAAGGCATTAAATGATGAAATCATAATTTTGGAAGATTACAATCTTGATAGTCATAAAACCTCGCAATTTGTAGCGATTTTAAAAATTTTAAAATTAGACAATAAAAAACTCACAATTCTTTATAGTGGCAGTGAGGTAGACAAATTAGAAATGGCGGCAAGAAATTTACATAATGTAAGTCTTGTTGATTCGAAAAAGGCTAGTGCCTACGACCTTATTGATTGTGAAGTGTTAGTTATTGATAAGAACAGTATTAAAGATTTGGAACATACGCTAAGAGATTAGTAATGATTTATTCAGACATAATAATAAAACCAGTTTTAACTGAAAAAATGGCAATAATGGAAGAAAGACATAATAAATATGCCTTTATTGTCAAAAGAGATGCAAATAAAACTGAAATAAAGAAAGCGATTGAGTCTAAATTTGATGTGAAGGTTTTAAAAGTGGCTACAATAAGACAATTGGGGAAATTTAAACAAATGACAGTAAAAAGCGGTGGGCGTACAATTAGGACATCAGGCAAGCGGTCAGATTATAAAAAAGCAATTATTACACTCAGCGATAATATGAAAATTGATATAATGCGTGGAGAAATATCAGGTTAGCATATGGGAATTAAACAACTAAAATCTGTCACTCCTGGTTCTCGATTTGCCTCACGTTCAGATTTTTCCGAATTGACAACTAGGTCGCCGGAAAAAAAGCTTACCACTGCTTTGAGGAAGACTGGTGGTCGTAATAATACTGGTAGAATTACTATTAGGCGCAGAGGTGGAGGGCACAAAAGAAGATATAGGATAATTGACTTTAAGCGTGATAAATACAATATCCCTGGTAAGGTAATGACTGTTGAATATGACCCTAACCGATCAGCCAATATCTCTCTTATTCAGTATGCTGATGGTGAAAAAAGATATATTCTTAGCCCAGTTGGTCTTAATATTAATGACTCTATTCTTTCTGGGGAAAGTGTCCCTCTTAAAACTGGTAATTCACTACCTTTGAAAGCTATTCCTGCGGGTATGTTTGTGCATAACATAGAATTGGTTCCAAAAAAAGGTGGCCAAATGGTTCGTTCTGCAGGAGTATCGGCTCAGGTTATGGCTCATGATGCTGGGATGTGTACATTGAAGTTGCCTTCTAATGAAATAAGGATGGTAAGGGATGGGTGCTATGCAACAATTGGCCAAGTTGGAAATAGAATACATGAGCAAATCGTTTCTGGAAAAGCAGGGCGCAGCAGATGGCTGGGTCGTAGGCCAAAAGTTAGAGGAGTTGCAATGAATCCTGTGGACCATCCTATGGGTGGAGGTGAAGGTAAATCATCTGGTGGTAGGCATCCTACGACTCCTTGGGGTAAGCCGACAAAAGGATATAAAACTAGAAAAAAGAATAAAAAATCTGATAGTATGATAATTAAGCGGAGAACTAAGTAATGTCGCGTTCATTAAAGAAAGGACCTTTTATAGATGATAAACTATTAAAAAAGGTTTCAGCTATGAATGAATCAGGTAAGAAAAAAGTAATTAAAACATGGTCAAGAAGATCAATGATAACTCCTGAATTGGTTGGGCATACGTTAGCCGTGCATAATGGAAATAAATTCATTCCTGTATTTATATATGAAAATATGGTAGGGCATAAGCTTGGTGAATTTTCTCCAACTAGGACATTTAGAATGCATTCAGGCGATAGGAAGTAAAAAATGGAAGCTAAAGCAATATCAAGATATCTACATCAGTCACCCTACAAAGTAAGAAAAACTTTAGATTCAATAAGTAGTTTAAAAGTAGAAGAAGCTCTCAACCATTTGCATTTTTCTAAAGAAAAGGCAGCTAAGGTAATCGAAAAAACACTTCGTTCTGCAATTTCTAACTTAATTAATAAAGATAATGAATCAAGCGTGAGTACCGAAAAATTATCAATAAAAGAAGCATATGTTGATGGAGGTCCGGTGATGAAAAGATTTCGAGCTGCATCTATGGGTAGAGCATCAAGATTGCGGAGGCCAACTAGCCACTTAACAATTGTAGTAACAGATGAATAAAAAGAGAGATTAAATTGGGTCAAAAAACACATCCTGTTGGTTATCGTTTAAGCGTAAATAAAAAATGGCAGTCAAATTGGTTTGCTCCTAAAAATAAGTTTTCAAATGATTTAGAAGAAGATCTTAAGGTTAGGAAGTATATTTCTCATAGAATGCCAAATGCTGGAATATCCAAAGTAGAAATCGCAAGATCTTCTAAAAAAGTCACGGTTACAATTCATACCGCAAGACCTGGTATTGTAATTGGTAGAGGTGGTGAAGAAGTAAATCGCTTGAAAAAAGAATTAAGGCAGCTAACTGGAAAAAAAGATGCCCAAATCAATATTTCTGAGGTTAAAAGACCTGAATTAGATGCAGCACTTGTTGGCTCAAACATAGCTCATCAGTTAAAAAAGAAAATATCATATCGTCGTGTTGTAAACAAGACTATTCAATCAACAATGAGGATGGGTGCGGAAGGTATTAGAATAAATGTTGCTGGAAGATTAGGAGGTGTTGAAATTGCAAGGAGTGAAAAATTTTCTGATGGGAGTGTTCCTTTGCACACATTACGAGCTGATATTGATTATGCATTAACTGAAGCTCATACTCAGTATGGTGTTATTGGTATAAAGGTTTGGATTTGTAACGGACAATTTTCTAGAAAAAAATAGATAAAATCTTATGTTGGAACCAAAAAAAGTAAAATTTAGAAGAGTACATCGCGGAAATAGAAGAGGTATGGCTATGCGAGGAAACCATGTTGCCTTTGGAAGTTATGGTTTAAAGGCAATTGAGCCTGGATGGATTACGGCAAGGCAAATAGAAGCATCTAGAATTGTTATTTCACGTGTTGTTAGAAAGATTGGTAAAATGTGGATAAGGATATTCCCTGACAAACCAGTCACCGCAAGGCCCGCTGAAACAAGAATGGGTAAAGGTAAAGGTGCATTAGATCATTGGGTATCTGTTATAAAACCTGGTAGGATTTTATTTGAAGTAGATGGGGTTAGTAGGGAAGAAGCTGAACAAGCATTTAAGGATGCCGGTCATAAATTACCTTTAAAAACTAAAATTGTGGAGAGGAGGAAATATTAATGAAGGCTTCAAATCTCAATGATATGAATATTTCTGAATTAGAAATCAAGCTGAATGATAATTTAGAATCATTACAGAATCTTAGATTTCAAAAAGCATTGCAACAGTTAGAGAATGGTAGCATTATATCTAAAACAAAAAGAGAAATTGCACAAATTAAAACTGTGCTAAATGAATTTAAACTTGGAATAAGAAAATCTTAAGGTAAATGAGGTGAGTATCAAACGAAAAAAACAATCCCTTGTAGGTAAAATTATTAGTGATAAAATGGAAAAAACAGTTAATGTTCGAGTTATGAGGGAAATACCTCATCCTATATATAGAAAGCGTGTTAAGCGATATAAAAATTACCTTGCACATGTCTCATCAATAGTACCTAAGGAAGGAGATATTGTGAGGATTTCATCAATGCGTCCAATGAGTAAGCGGAAAAGATGGCAAGTTAGTGAAATTTTAACAGAGTCTGTAAGATTAGGATAATATAAGTGATTCAACAAGAAACAAGACTAAAAGTTGCAGATAATACAGGTGCAAAAGAAATCCTTTGTTTTAAAGTTCTTGGTGGTTCTAGGCGTAAATACGCAAGTATTGGTGACCAAGTAGTGATTACTGTAAAAAAAGCTTTGCCAGGTGGAATGGTAAAAAAAGGTGAAGTGCATAGAGCGGTTATCGTAAGAACAAAAAAAGAAGTTAGTAGAAAAGATGGTAGCAGAATTAGATTTGATGAAAATGCTGCAGTTCTGCTAAATAGTGCTGGTGAGCCAAGGGGCACCAGAATTTTTGGGCCTGTTGCTCGAGAATTGCGTGATAGTGGTTTTATGCGAATTGTATCTATGGCACCGGAGGTTCTTTGATATGCATGTGAAAAAAGGTATGTTGGTAAAGATAATTTGTGGAAATCACAAAGATTCTGAAGGAAAAATTCTTAATGTTTTTCCTAAAAAGCAATGCGTGACAATTGAAGGTGTAAACTTTCGTAAGAGAGCAACAAGGCCAACGCAGGATAATCCTTCTGGAGGGTTTGTAGAAAGGGAAGCTCCAATTCACATATCAAATGTTATGTTGGTTCATAATGGTACCCCTACAAAAGTCGGTTTCAAAAATTTGGATGATGGCTCAAAAGTTAGAATATCTAAGAAAACAAACGAAGAAATTGAAATTTAGTTATGCCTGAAAAAAAATCAAAAATAACCTCGAAAAATGCTAAAACGAAAGCTAGGGCTAAAGGTTCATACATTCCAAATCTAAAAAAAATGTATAGCAGCCAAATTATTCCTGAGCTTTTAAAATTATTCAATTACTCAAATGTGATGGAGGTTCCAAAAATTAAAAGTATCTCATTAAATATGGGTTTAGGGGATGCGAAAAATAATGCTAAAGACTTAGAAAGTGCTGTTGAAGAAATGAGTTTAATTTCAGGACAAAAACCAATTGTGACTACCGCAAAAAAAGATATATCTAATTTTAAAATCCGAAAAGGATGGCCAGTAGGATGCGCAGTGACTCTTCGTTCAGATCGCATGTATGAATTCTTGGAAAGATTAATTTCAATCGCATTGCCAAGGACTCGGGACTTTAGAGGGCTTTCATTTAAATCTTTTGACGGGAGAGGTAACTACAACTTTGGTATAAAAGAACAAATAATTTTTACTGAAATTAATTATGATAATATTCAGTCAATTCGTGGAATGAATATAGCCATAACTACTTCAGCTAATTCTGATAATGAAGCATATGAAATGCTGAAGATGTTTGGTTTACCCCTTAGAGTGAAACCAAAAAAACAAAATACTGAAGAAAAGGCAGCTTAATGGCAAAAAAATCTAAAATAGTTCGTGAACACAAACTTATCAAACAGGTCTCAAAGTATGCTGACCTTAGGGCAGAATTGAAGAGCATAATTAAAAGTCCTAAATCATCTATGGAAGAGAAAAGAGATGCTATTGTAAAATTAGATAAGCTACCTAGATCATCTAGTAGAGTTCGCATTAGGACTAGATGCTTCAAAACAGGTAGGCCCAGAGCTGTATTAAGAAGATTTAATTTGTCAAGAATAGTTTTTAGAGAAATGGCTCTTAAAGGTGAAATCCCTGGTGTAACAAAAGCTAGCTGGTAGGAATAATTATTATGTCAATGTCAGATCCAATATCAGATTTTTTAACACGTATTCGTAATGGTCTCAGTGCGAAAAAGAGATGGGTAGATGTTCCAAGTAGTTCATTGAAAAAACGTATCTCTCTTGTACTAAAAGAAGAAAAATATATCAAGGATTTTTTCTTTATTAATGATAATAAAAAAGAAACAATTAGAGTTTTCTTGAAATATGATTATAAGGGAGAACCAGTAATTGAGAGTATTAAACGAGTTAGTAAACCAGGATTGCGAATTTATGTTGGTGCGAATGAAGCGCCCAGAGTTCTTGATGGATTAGGCATATCCATTTTATCTACATCCAAAGGTGTTGTTTCTAATAAGAAAGCTAGGCAGCTTGGAGTAGGTGGTGAATTAATATGTGAGGTTTTTTAAATTATGTCAAGAATCGGTCAAAATCCTATCGCCGTACCTGATGGAACAACATTTTCAATCGAAAAATCTATCATCAAAGTTAGTGGTGATAAAGGCACATTAGAATTTTCTGCCCATAAAGATATGATAGTTAAACAATCAGATGGTTTTATAATTGTGAGTAGAAAATCCGATAGTTCTGCGCATAGATCATTGCATGGTACAACACGCCAAATGATAAATAATATGGTTATTGGGGTTTCAGAAGGGTTCTCAAAAGAGCTCGAAATTATTGGAGTTGGTTATCAAGCACAAGTTCAGGGAAAGAGATTGCAATTGCAATTAGGATTTTCTCATGATATATATTTTGATATGCCTGAAGGAATAACAGTCACTGCTAATAGAACTGAGATTAAAGTAGAAGGAATTGATAAGCAGTTAGTCGGTTCTGTCGCTGCAAAAATTCGTTCTTTTAGACCGCCCGAACCATATAAAGGGAAAGGCGTTAGATACAAAAACGAGTATGTTCGTTCAAAACAAGGTAAAACAGTAGGTGCAAAATAAAATTTATGTCTAATCATCGTAAAGATATTCGTAAAAGAGAAAGAAGAAGAAATAGAAGTAAGAAAACCTCTAGGTACCATTCAACAAGATTGAGGATGGTTGTTTATCGAAGTTTAAAACATTTCGAAGCGCAAATTATAGATGATTTCAAAGGTCTAACCCTTTTATCAGCTTCGTCAAAAGATAAAGATTTAAATAAAATAATTAATAAGGCTACATCAAAAATAGAGGTAAGTAAAGCTGTTGGTGTGGCACTGGCCAAAAAAGCAACAAAAGAAAGTATTAATTCAGTTGTTTTTGATCGCAATGGTTATCCCTACCATGGAAGGGTTAAAGCTTTCGCAGAAGCTGCACGTGAAAGTGGATTGGAATTATAGGAGTCTATATTTTGGGAATAATTAATCCTGCTGAACTTGATTTAAAAGAAGAATCTGTAGTAAAAATAAATCGCACCGCAAAAGTTACTTCTAGAGGTAAGCGTTTTCGATTTTCTGCGCTTATAGTCGTGGGTGATGGAAGTGGACATGTTGGTGTAGGGCTTGGAAAAGCAAATGAGGTAATCTCTGCAATACAAAAAGGTAAGGAGATTGCAAAAAGAAATATAGTACGAGTTTCCATCATAAATTCTACTATTCCGCACACAATAATTGGTAAGCACGGGGCAAGTAGGATTTTCCTAAAGCCAGCTGCTCCAGGTACGGGTATAATTGCAGGTGCGCCAGTTAGAGCAGTAATGGAGCAAGTTGGTATTGCCAACATTCTTTCAAAGAGACAAGGTTCTAAAAATTCAATGAATCTGGTACATGCAACAATGAATGCTCTGGTTTCTTTGAAGGATGCAGTTTCCGTTGCAAATAAACGTGGTCTTTCTATTGGTGAGGTATTTAATTAATGTCGAAAAAGAGAAAAAAAATTAGAATTACCCAAATTAAAAGTGGTATTGGATATAAGCCAAAAGCCAAGGCGACTCTCAAAGCGCTTGGCTTCAGGAAAATGCAGCAGTCAGTTGAACATTTTGATTCCCCTGCAATAAGAGGTATGATTAATGTTATTCCATATCTGCTTAAGGTAGAAGAAATATGAAACTTAATTCATTATCCCCTATAAAGGGGTCTGTAAAAAATCGTAAACGTGTCGGTCGTGGGCATGGGAGTGGTCTAGGAAAATCAGCTGGAAGAGGAGATAAAGGTGCCGGTCAACGTTCAGGGTTCAAGCGAAGAGCCTGGTTCGAAGGTGGGCAAATGCCGCTTTATAGAAGATTACCAATGAGAGGTTTCAATAATATTTTTAAAAAAGAATACCAAATAATTAATTTAGCGAAAATATCAAAACTAAATATGACTGATATTGATGCTCAGAAATTATATGATGCAGGGTTAGTTCGCTCCGCTTTGAAGCCTATTAAGGTTTTAGGTGATGGAGATTTAAAAACAAAAATTAATGTCAAAGCAACATCGTTTAGTAAAGCTGCTAAAGATAAGATTATCAAAGCTGGTGGAACTATTACAGAACAATGATAGATAAGATAAATAGTATCTTTATAATTCCTGAGCTCCGTTCAAGAATCATATTTACACTCAGTGTATTGGTAGTTGTGCGCATAGGAGCACACATACCCATTCCTGGTGTTGATGGAGAGGTGTTAGCACTAGCATTTGATGATTTTAAAAGCGGATTATTTGGTTTATTTAATACCTTTGTGGGTGGTGCATTTTCACAAGCATCTCTATTCTCCTTGGGTATTATGCCATATATATCATCCTCTATTATCATCCAGTTAATGGGGTCGGTTATACCATATTTCCAGAGACTGCAAAAAGAAGGTGAGGCTGGAAGAAAAAAAATTACGCAAATTACAAGATATGGTACTGTTTTGTTGGCTACAATGCAATCTTATGGTGTAGTTGCAGTGTTTTTGCCGAGTCTCACATCAAATGGCCAACAAGTGGTTGTTAATCCAGGCTTAATGTTTACTTTTACTGGAATTGTAAGTATGGTAACAGGAACATTATTTCTAATGTGGCTTGGAGAAAGAATAACTGAAAGAGGTATTGGGAATGGCATTTCACTAATCATTATGGTAGGTATTGTATCCGCATTTCCAAATGTCATTTTGAATGAAATTACTATGGTGCAATCAGGCGCTCGTGGATGGCTGTCGGAATTCATTTTGGTAGGAATTATGTTTTTAATTATTTGTTTCGTTGTTTTGCTTACCCAGGGAACGCGTAAAATTCCAGTCCAATATGCCAAACGAGTTGTGGGAAGAAAAGTTTATGGCGGTCAAAACACACATATTCCAATGAGGGTCAATACTGCTGGAGTGATGCCCATAATCTTTGCTCAATCGATAATGTTCATTCCTAGTACAGTATCAACATTTCTTGGTGACAGTGATTTTTCAGCAACTCTTATGCGTTGGTTTTCATTTGACCATCCATTTTACTGGTTAGTTTTTGGTTTGATGATAATTTTCTTTACATATTTTTATACTGCCATAGCCTTCGACCCTGTTCAAGTATCATCTACAATGAAACAGCAAGGCGGGTTTATTCCTGGTGTTAGACCGGGTAAAAAAACTGCAGAATACATAGATAATATCTTAACAAGAGTTACTTTGCCAGGTTCCATTGCACTTGCTTTTGTAGCTATCTTCCCATACATATTGATGAAATTGATGGGAATTAATTATGATTTAGCTTCTTTTTTTGGTGGAACAAGTCTGTTGATTATTGTTGGTGTTGCTCTTGATACTCTACAACAAATAGAATCACATTTAATGATGAGGCATTATGACGGTTTTCTTTCAAAAGGTAAAATTAGAGGAAGGAGGCGAATGTAATGGTTTATACTAGATCAAAAAAAGAAATTGAAAAGATATCAAGAAGCTGTCAAATAGTGGCAGATACATTGAATATGCTCGAACCATTTATAAAAGAAGGTACTTGTGTAAGTGAATTAGATAAAAAAGCAGAGAATTTTATTATTAGACAAGGAGCAAGACCAGCATTTAAAGGTTATATGGGTTTCCCGGCTACACTATGTGTATCAATAGACAATGCCGTTGTTCATGGTATTCCAGGGGAAGATATTTTGCAAGATGGTCAAATAGTTGGGATTGACTGTGGTGCTGAATTAGATGGTTATTTTGGTGACCATGCTAAATCCTTTGCAATAGGGAAGATAAGTAAAAGAAAAGAGCAATTATTAAAAGTCACAAGAGAATCGCTCCAAAAAGGTATAGAACAAGCAGCCCCTGGGAATTATGTTGGTGACATAGGTTATGCTGTTCAATCTTATGCAGAAAAATACGGTTTTTCTGTTGTAAGAGAGCTAGTTGGGCATGGTATTGGTACAAGCCTACATGAAGAACCACAAATTCCAAATTTCGGTAGTGCGAAGCAGGGATATAGATTAAAATCTGGAATGTGCATAGCGATAGAGCCTATGATAAATGCTGGTTCAAAAGATGTGTTTACATCTGATGATGGTTGGACAATCTACACTCGGGATGGGCAACCATCAGCGCATTTTGAACATACTATTGCAATTACAGATAATGGTCCTAAAATCTTAAGTGTGGCAACTGATGGCTAAAGAACAACCAATTACGATTGATGGAGTAATTAAAGAAACACTACCAAGTGCAATGTTTCGTGTCGAAGTTGAAATTGGAGGAAAGGCCCACGAAGTCCTAGCACATGTAAGTGGAAAAATGAGAATGCATTTTATTAAAATATTACCAGGTGATGTTGTTACTCTAGAAATTTCACCCTATGACCTTTCTAGAGGAAGAATTACCTACAGGCAAAAATAAATATGAAAGTTAGACCATCAGTTAAAAAGATTTGTGCAAAATGCAAAGTCATAAATAGAAAAGGAGTTGTCCTAGTTATTTGTGAGAATCCAAAACATAAACAACGTCAAGGGTAGGTATCATAATGGCAAGAATAGTAGGTGTTGATATACCGCGAAATAAAAAAGTACCATATTCTCTTTGTTATATTCATGGAATAGGTCTCACAACAGCAAAACAAATTTGTCTAATAGCAAAAATAGACTTTGAATCTCGTGTTCAAGATTTATCTGAAAAACAAGTAGTAGCAATCCGAAATGCAATATCTAACCTTACATCAAAAGTGGAAGGCGAATTAAGGTCTGAGGTAGCTATGAATATTAAAAGATTAAAGGATGCTGGGTCTTATAAGGGATTGAGGCATCGAAGGGGTCTTCCTGCGAATGGACAAAGAACAAAAACTAATGCAAGGACTCGAAAAGGAAAAAAACGTACTATTGGACTTGGTAAAGGTTAGTAATTAAAATAAGAGAGTAAGTTTTGGCAGATAAAACCACTAAAAAGAAAAAGAAAAAAAATATCGAACCTCATGGTGTGGCTCATATAAAGTCTACATTTAATAATACACATGTTACATTAACAGATAGGTTTGGTAATGTAATTATATGGGAAAAAGCTGGTACATCTGGTTTTAAGGGTAGTCGTAAGAATACAGCTTATGCAGCAACAATGGCGGCAGAGAAAGCAGCAGTAGCAGCATTGGCATTAGGATTATCAAGCGTGGACGTTGAAGTTAAAGGTCCTGGCTCTGGAAGAGAATCAGCGATTAGAGCTTTAGCTGTCGCAGGATTGCAAATCACAAGTATAAAAGATGTAACACCGCTACCTCATAATGGATGCAGACCACCAAAAAGAAGGCGGGTATAATCAGTATGGCAAAATTAAAAACACCTAAAGGTAAATTAGTTAGAAAATTTGGAGAAAACATTTTTGGTAATCCAAAATATGATCGCCTTTTAAATAGAAAACCATACTCACCTGGGCAGCATGGCCAAACACGAAGGTCGAAATTATCAAATTACGGTTTACAATTGCAGGAAAAGCAGAAAATAAAGTTTATGTACGGATTATTAGAAAAACAATTTAGATTGAATTTTGAGCGTGCAGAAAAGATGAAAGGAGAAACTGGTACAAATATGCTACAGCTTCTTGAGTCTAGATTAGATAATGTTGTCTATCGTTTGGGTTTCGCTCCATCAAGACCTGCTGCTAGACAATTAGTAAGTCACAAACATTTTCTTGTCAATAAAAGCATTGTGAATATTCCCTCTTACCTTTTAAAACCCGGTGATGAAATAGAAGTTCGTCAAAAGAGTAGAAAAATGGATATTGTAATCGAATCAATGCGACGTATAAAAGGTGATATGGATTTATCGTGGTTAGGTCTAGACAAAGCAAAAATGAAAGGTACATTTCAGATGGTACCAGATAGGGATGAAATGAAATTAACTGTTAATGAGCAATTAGTTGTAGAACTTTACTCAAAATAATCGAAATAGGAAATTAGATAATGGCTAAAAAAATGTTAGAATTAAATGTGGAAATCAAAGAAGAATCAAAATCAGGAAATACCGGTACTTTCTCATTACAACCATTAGAGCGTGGCTATGGTACCACCTTAGGTAATGCATTGAGACGAATTTTATTAACTAGCATCCCTGGTGCGGCTATTACACACGTAAAAATAGATGGTGTACAACACGAATTCTCAACTATTGATGGTGTTAAAGAAGATGTAGCAGATATAATTATGAATTTAAAAAAGGTCAGGTTCAAATTAATGGATAATGAACCAGATAAAATTAACATTAACGTTAAAGGGAAAAAGATTTTTACTGCACAAGATATTCAAGATACAAGTGATCAATTTGAAATTTTAAATCCTGACGAGTATATAACAGAAGTGAATTCAAAAGGAAATCTGGATATTGAATTACGAATTGGTATTGGAAAGGGTTATGTTCCATCAGAAGACAATGATAAACCTAATTTGCCTGTAGGAACTTTGTCTATTGATAGTATTTTTAATCCTGTAACCAATGTAGCTTTTAATGTTCAACCTGTGCCAGGTGCAAAAGAACCTATAGAGATTTTGTTGATAGATATGGAAACAGATGGCTCGATTACTGCTAAGGATGCAATATCCTATTCAGCTACATATTTGAGAGAACATTTGAAGTTTATAGAGGCAATTGCTAATCCAAGTGTACTTGAGATTTCTGATGGTATATCAGATGAAACTATGGAATTAAGAAGGCTATTAAATCAAACAATTGATGAAATGGAGCTTTCTGTAAGAAGCTATAATTGTCTGCAAGCTGCTGGTATTAAATTCATTCATGAGCTAGTAAGTAAAGAAGAAAACCAAATGTTGAAATATAAAAATTTTGGTAGAAAATCCTTAACTGAACTTGTTGAGAAGCTTGATAATATGGGATTGCATTTTGGCATGGCAGTTGAAAAAATTATGGCTGAAGAAGGGTAATAATGCGGCATAACAAATCTGGAAGAAAGCTTAGCAGGAAAACTGCTCATAGGAAAGCTTTAATGTCTAATTTAGCTTCTGCGTTAATCACGCACAAAAAAATTAAAACTACTGATGCTAAAGCTAAAGAACTAAGGCGATTTATAGAACCATTAGTCACATACGCAAAAAAAGGGGACTTGCACTCTCGAAGGCAAGTACTCAAAAAAATAAATCATAAAGAAATTGTTCGTGAATTGTTTGACAATATTGG
>MDSZ01132045.1_pt1 | contig 14181 bp, 7 predicted proteins | sample 811201 | NCBI WGS metagenome assembly MDSZ01 (sample SAMN05326647, study PRJNA326480) | marine metagenome | isolation source: seawater | place: Indian Ocean: North | collected 2010
AAATTATAGCTAGTCGCAATATTTACATTAGGAATTGATTTTTTCAACTTACTCGTAAATTCTTTAATCTGATTAAGATTATCCTCATTTAAAAATGCTATACCTAATTCCTTAATGTTTGATTCGCTAATTTTTTGACCTAATATACTTATCGGATCCTCCCAAGTTTGACTTTTAGAAAGATCAATCTCTTTAAGTAATTTATAATTTAATAAAGATTTAAATTCATTTAAATTGAAAACCAAACCAGAATATCTATCTGCGTATAACGCACTAATAACTCCAAGAAATATCCCCGCAATCAATCCTAGAGCAACAATCTGTTTCTTTTTTGGGGCTACAGGACTATCATCCATAAATGGAGTTGAAATTATTTGCCATGGATTAGTTTCCTCTGCTAATTGAAGAGCTATTATTCCTTTTGTATTTTCCAAGTTAACTAATATAGTGTCTAATCTGACTAATTCTCTTTGCATTTCCTTGGACTTAATGACAATATCTTTTGGCTTTGTTAATAACTTCATACGTGCTTTTAAATTTCTAATCTCAATATCTATATATTCCAAGGTTTTAGTATGAAGTTTTTTATTCAAATCTTTAATATTATTTTTCAAATTTATAATTTTAGTATCATCCTCAGTAAAAAAGTTTCTGATTTCTGATAACTCGACAACCTTATTATCTATACTTTGCACTAAATGATTACTTCTCTCTTCTGTTATTTGAATAAACATTGGTAAAGTTTGATCGTCATAGGTATCTATATCAAGGTTTTCAACTTCTTTCTTCTCAACCTCAAGTTCTTGAATTCTATTTTGAATTACCAATCGTGGGTCTATATTAAGATTTTTATTACTTGAATCATCAATTTTATTATTAATGGTTGTTTCCGTATAACTTCTGACAGGAAGTCCAGTAGGTAAAGTATTAAGATTATTTTCTAAAGCAAAAGAAATATAATCTCTATAAGCTTTTTCATTTTTATCTGTATAAGATTTTATTTGTTTATCAAAATAATCAATGGCATCTAATAAGCCTCTATTTTTGTCTCTGCCTGGATAACTTTTATAAGCATTAGAAATTTTTTCGACTACAGGCAAAATAAGATCCTTTGAAGAATCTTGGTAGGAAACATTTAGAACGCTAGTTCTTAGTTTTAAATCTATTTTTACTTTGCTAAGCCATTCAGAAAACTTATAGTTTTTCATATTTTTGCCTTCTAATTCTTTTTGATTTTTAACAAAATCAAATATAGGCATTAAAACAGATTTACTTTTGAGAATCTCTACTTCAGTATTTATATTAGATTGAGTATCAAAAGCATTTCCTATTAAATTCCTAATTCTTGGGTCTCTAACAACATTAAATAAAGCAGTTGCAGCAACCGAGTTTTTATCTTTTTGGTTAAGTACTATCTGAAATTCCCCTCTGTAGATTGGTTTACTCAAAAATGCATAGCAAAAAGATAAAAAGAGTGTAGAGGAAGCAATAATTATGGAAAGTTTACTTCTTCTTTTTACAGTTTTGAGCAAGTTTGTTAGATCAAATTCATTATAAAAATTATTTAAATCGTTATTTTTAAAAGTTTCACTCGAATTAGTCATAATTGCTTAATTGATTTGATATTAATTCTTTATATTTTTAATTATCCAATAATACTTTATAGTTACTTATATGATCAAATTTATTATTAAATAAAATTATAATTGAACTTGATTTTTTATTATTATTTAGAATTTACAAAAATGATTTTTTAGAATAATATTCCACTTAGGACATTTATTTTTATATTTAAAAATTACTTAATTAATGAGCAATATTTCTTTACCAGATATAAATAATAGTTCAATTGCAATAATAGGTCTTGGATATGTTGGTCTGCCTTTGGCAGTAGAGTTTGCGAATACAAAAATAAGCTCTTCACAACGCAAGCCTAGAAGAGTAATTGGATTCGATATAAATCAAAAAAGGATAAAAGAACTTAAAAACAAAATAGATGTAACAAATGAGATATCTACAAAGATTTTGGAAAAAACTAATAGTTTAGAATTAACCAACGAGCCAAAGTCGTTAATAGATGCTGATATCTTTATTATTACAGTACCAACTCCAATAACCTCAGATAATAATCCTGATCTAGAACCACTGATTCAAGCTACTAAAACAGTTGCACTAGCACTTATTTCAAGAAAAAATCTCGTTAAACCAGTGATAATTTATGAAAGTACAGTTTATCCTGGAGCAACAGAAGAAATTTGTGTACCTATTATTGAAGAAATATCAGGATTAGTTTTTAATAAAGATTTTTTTTGTGGTTACAGTCCAGAAAGAATTAATCCAGGAGATAATAAAAATAAATTAACTTCTATTGTAAAGTTAACAAGCGGATCTAATAGCCAAATAACAAAATTAGTAAATAATTTATATTCTTCAATAATTACTGCTGGTACATTTATGTGTTCATCTATAAAAGTGGCTGAAGCTGCAAAAATCATAGAGAATACACAAAGAGATTTAAATATTGCTCTCGTAAACGAATTAGCAATAATTTTCAATAAATTAAACATTGATACTCTTGATGTATTAGAGGCAGCTTCAACAAAGTGGAATTTCCTAAATTTCAAACCTGGTTTAGTTGGTGGCCACTGTATTGGAGTTGACCCTTACTATTTAACCTATAAGTCAACACAAGTTGGTTATTATCCAGAATTAGTACTTGCAGGAAGAAGGATAAACGATAACATGTCAAATTGGATCTCTGAGCAAATAATATTGAAAATGATCAAAAACAAAATTGATGTTAGAAGTGCAAATATTTTGATTTTAGGTTTTTCTTTTAAGGAAAATTGTTCTGATATAAGAAATACAAAAGTAATTAATCTATTTAAATCATTAAAAAAATATAATTTGAATTGTACAATTGCTGATCCTATTATAGACATTAAGAATGCTGAAGAGTTCTATAAAGTAAAAGTAAAAAACAAACTGCCTCTTAAAGAAAAATTTGATGTAATAATCGTAGCTGTTGCACACGAATGTTTCAATCAAATATCATTTAATAATTGGAAAAGATTAATTAAAAAAGAAAGTATTATTTATGATTTAAAAGGGATTGTACCAAGAGAACTTAATCCAATAAGGATATAAATCAATTATGGAAAAATATTTATTAAAAAATCATAGTATTTATCAATTATTAATTGCAATACTAAAAAAAATACCCAATAAAAGAAGGATTCAATTATTAATCTTATTTTTCTTTATTCTTATAAGTAGTTTATTAGAAATCATTTCATTAACATTAATTATCCCATTTTTAACAATCATTAGTAATCCAGAAAAACTTTTAGAATTTGATTTTATTAAAAGTATTAATAATTATCTAAATTTTGTAAATCCTAGTGAATTTATAATACCAATTACTTTTATTTTTTGTCTTTCATCAATATTGTCTGCTTTTTTTAGATTAGGTACGTTTTGGATAAATGGTAAATTAGCTGCAATTATTGGTAGTGACATTGGATCAGAAGCTTATTACAAATCTCTTCAACAATCCTACGAAAAATATATAAATAGCAAAAGTTCTGAAATTATTAGCGCTTTAAATATTCATATAGATAATGTTATTAGTTTTATAAATTTTGTACTTAATATTTTAAGTTCTTTTTTTATACTCCTTGGATTGGTAACTACACTTTTATCAATAAATACAAAAGTAGCTTTATATATAGGATTATTTATGGGCAGTTTTTATATACTTATTGGATATACAACAGAAGATATATTAATAAAAAATAGTAGAAACATTACTATTCAAAATAATCAAAGTACAAAAATTATTCAAGAAGCATATGGCGCTTTTCGAGATATTATCCTAGATAAAAGTCAAAAAATTTACTTAGATATTTTTAAAAGATCTTTTTACCCTTATAGAAATCTAAGAGCTCAAAATAATTTTTTAGGTGTTTTCCCAAAGTTCATAATTGAAGCATTTAGTATATGTATTATAAGCATAGTAGCTTTATCTCTTACTTCTTCTAATGGAGATATTAGTAATGCATTTACAACTCTTGGAGTTTTTGCTTTAGGTGCTCAGAAAATTTTACCCTCTATTCAAGATATATATGGCTCTATTTCAGGAATTAGAGGCAGTAAAAGTTCAGTTGAAATTATTATTTCTCTTCTAAATCAACCAACACCTAACAAAAATTTAAAAATAAAAAAGAATCCTTACAAATTCAAAAAAAAGATAGTTTTTGAGAATACCTCTTATATGTATTCAGAAAAATCTAAATTTGTTATAAAAAATATTTCTTTTGAAATAAATAAAGGTGAAAAAGTTGGGATAATTGGAAAAACAGGAAGCGGTAAATCAACAACAGCGGATCTATTAATGGGATTATTAAAGCCTACAAAAGGGAAAATTTTTATTGACGGTAGAGATTTAAATGAAGAATCAGATAATATTTTTCTATCTCAATGGCAATCTTCTATTGGTCATGTCCCACAAACAATTTATTTAACAGATAGAACAATTGCTGAGAATATTGCCTTCAATCAGAAAAAAGAAAAAATAGATCTTAATGCTGTAAAGTTAGCAGCAAAAAAGGCTCAGATTTCTGAATTTATAGAATCTATGCCAGACAAATATTATTCTTATATTGGAGAAAGAGGAATAAAGTTAAGTGGAGGACAGCGCCAAAGATTAGGCATTGCAAGAGCACTTTATAAAGGTGCTAACATCTTAATATTTGATGAAGCTACTAGTGCACTCGATGAAGTGACTGAAAAAATATTAATGAATACTCTAAATGAAATAAGTAATTATTTAACAGTTATAATTATCACTCATAGATTAACTACAATAAAAGATTGTGATAAATTGATTAAATTGAATAACGGTAAAATAGAAGCCATAGGAAAACCTATTGAAGTGCTTAACTTCTAATATTAGAATTGTAATTTACTTTTTTAATTATAGATTTTTTTCAAAAATATATTATTTTTTTAATTAATAAAAAAATTATAAATTTTGTAATCCTTAAATACTAGAAAAGAATAAGAAATATTTAATCTTTCATAGATAAAATCAATATCCTTTTTATAGTTTCAGCATATTCCTTCATTTCCGAAAAAGAAATTGTATGGTGGACAAGAAACATTAAACTAGTTTCACCAAGTAATTTCGCATTTTTCAAACGTGAAGTAGGGGAAAGATTTGCATTTAAAAAACAATTCTCCAAATATATCTCGCTACATCCCCCTGAGAATGCAGGGTAACCAAGTTTATTAATCTCATTAATTATTTTTTCTCTATTCCAATTTTCTTTAAGACTATCAAAATTTAAGTAACAATAAAATTTATACCATGCATGATTATATTTCTCCTTAGGAATAGGAATCCTTATACATTCAACTTCTGATAATGTGTCTATAAGAATTTTTGCATTTTGTGCTCTAATTTTATTTGTTTCAAAAATGTTCCTTAATTGAATCCTACCTAAAGCACTTTGAACTTCCGTCATCCTAAAATTAGAACCAAAGTTTTCGTGAACAAATCTAAATTCGTTCGATTTTTTTTTAAATTTCATTGATTTTATTGTCTTTCCATGATCTCTAAAAGACCATACTTTCTCATAAATTTCTTCAGAATTAGTTGTTAGCATTCCACCTTCTCCACCAGTTGAAATTATCTTATCTTGACAAAAACTCCATATAGAAACATCCCCAAAACTACCTACAGATTTTCCATTAATTTGAGCACCATGAGCCTGAGAACAATCTTCAATTACATAAATTCCATATTTTTTCGCAAGATCACAAATGGATTCCATATCACAAGGCCATCCTGCCAAATGGACAACACAAATTGCTTTTGTATTTTTTGAAATAAGAGGCTCAATAAATTCTGCTGTAATACAACCAGAATCAATATCCACATCTGCAAAAATTGGCTTAGCATTAAGCAAATAGGCACTCGATGAAGTTGCAATAAAAGTCCTTGGAGTAGTAATTAGTTCTATATTATTTTTAATATCAAGAGCTAAATAAGCAGCAGATAAAGCTAAAGATCCATTTGCAAGTGTAACTGCATACTTTGATAGAGAAAAATTTGCAAATTCTTTCTCGAAAATTTGCCCTTCTTTTCCTGTCCAATAATTAACTCTTCCTGAAATTAAAATATCTTTTACTTTTTGTATTTCCTCTGGACTGTAGTAGGGCCATTTAGGAAAATTCATCCTCTAAGAATTTTAGTACCCTAATATTATATTAGAAGAAACATTATCATTCATATTTTTTATATTTTGAAAATCTTCAAAATCCCTTAATAATTAAATATAGTTTTTATTGAAAAATTTAAATTTAGTTTTGATTAAAAAGGATTTCTTTTAAAAGAAATTAGGTATCTTACATATTTGTAGTAAAAAGTAATATTAGATAAATTATTTATTCAACTGATTTCAATATTTATTTTTAAATATTTACTGCTCATAGAGTTTTTATAATTGTTTTAACTTTACCTTCATAACCTGAAATAGTTAATTCAATTACTGGTATTTTTTTCTTCTCGCCGTAATATCTTGATTCAAATCCATCAACCAAATTACAACTTTTTATATTACTTTCTGAGATTAAAGAAATTTTTGCTAGAGAACTCTCAAATACAAGATTTTTGATCTTTATCCATTTAATAGGTGTTAGTCTCCATCTTAAAATTATTTCTCCACTATAAGAGCGAAATTCATCAATTATTTCCCAACTATTATTTTCTAATTTATTAATAACTTTACGCTCATGAAAATTTTTATTAAAACTATAATTTGTTTTAAAAGATTCAAAATTATTATCAAAATCTTTTTCTATAGTGTTTGGGAAATTTATTTTGCAGCCCATTAAAAATCTACTAAAAAGAACCATTTGATCATTATTCTTAAATTCAATAGTATTGTGACTCTGAATTCCACTGAAATATCTCAGTAATCTTTCTGAAGCATTGTAAGAATAACTTCCGCCATCTCTCAAAATGTTTATGCCATTATTCCATAAATCAAAATGGAATGGATCATTTTGACTAGGCCTGAAAGAATATTTAGGCAACCTTAAAAAAGCCCATGAATTAGTTTTAGTTCGAAAATTAATATATCCACCTACAGAAAAGACTTTAGATCTCAATAAAGTAAATTCCTTAAAACATTTTTTTTCTAAATCTAACCATATTAAAGGTTCATTCCATCTTCCATTATCATATATTGAATTTTCTAATGAGTTATCTAATGTAGAGGATAATTGCAGTGTTGGTCTAAAATCTCTGCTAGATAAATCATGTAATTGAAAGCAAAACGAGCCATCATTACCCCCCAAATTTGGACCATCACCGCTTATTCTATCCACAAAAAAATACAACCACTCTATTAACAAAGTAAATTTTGTACTGTAGGTACTACTAAATGGACTTAAATTTAGATCTCTTCGCCAAATCTCAACTTGAGATAAAGTATCTAGAACAAATCTATGATATGTAAGTGATTGTTGAGGGAATGAACCATCTTTCATTACCAACTTTTTTATACTTTTCTCTAATTCAGATCTTCCTATTTGAGACCAAATTTTTGCTTCTTCATTAAATATATTTTTTGTTTTCAGCAACCAATTTCCCCCTATAAATAATGCAGCAGATTCAGTTATCCAGTGATTATTATTTTGTGATTTTGCATAATATAGGGTTTTAGATATTCTTCTCAAATGGAGAGCGACAAATTCCTTCCTTTTGGATAATAGTTTTGGATATTTTCTTTTTCCATTAATTTCAAGTAATTTCCAAGATATCAAGGCATTTATTAATCTAATTGATATTTCTTGGCCGCAAAGCCAATTGATGCCTCCATTATAAGGATTGTTTTGGCACCAATCTTCTGTAAGCCAATTTAAATAATTTATGTATTTAGCATTTCCGCTTAAAATAAATGCTCTAGATAAGGTTGGAGCCCAATTCCACCTTGAAAGTTCCCAACAATTTTTAATATCCCCACTTTGTGAAGTATCTCTACATTCACTCCAATGAAATATGGCATTAGGGAAGGAGACTTGATTAGGATAATCAAAAAACCAGTTAGGATTTTTACCTACAAAATATTCAAATTTTCCATAATAAATAAAATTACCATTAATTAATTTTTTTGCATTTCTAATACAATCGCTTTTTAAGTCTTCCTTATCAAGTAAATCAAATTTATAAAAAAAAGGTTGTTTTGTATTTAGTTTTTCAGGAATAGGGCAAGCAATTATTTTATTGAAAAATTTATAAAATCTTATTCTCACTTTTAATCTATAAAAAAGCACATAAAAACTATTGAATATACCAATTTTATTTATAGTCCTTAAATATAAAAAAAAATTCAAATCCTAATTAAACCCACATAAATTTATAGTTTCCTTATTTTTAAAATTTAAATTTTTAAATTGATAATGAGAAACAAGTAAAATTAATAAATCTGCTTTTTCAATTATTTCGTCGCCATTCCCAAAAACTAAATTTTTATAACTTTTAATATTAGGTTCGCAAATAATCAAATCATTTCCTTGCTCAATTAATTTTTCTGTTATGAATAATGCTGGTGATTCTCTAACATCATCAATATCACTTTTAAAAGTTAAGCCAAATATACCAACCAAAGGTTTTTTTCTTAATTTAATTTTTAATTCTTCAATTTTTTGAATTATCAGATTAATAGACCAATTAGTTTTTTTTAAATTAACCTTTCTACCCGCTTGTATTAAGGTTGTAAAATCAGGAGATTGAGAAGCTATAAACCATGGGTCAATTGCTATGCAATGTCCCCCTACTCCACATCCAGGTTTTAATATATTAACTCTTGGATGTTGATTAGCTATATTAATTACTTCTTGATATTTAACTTTTAGTTGACTTGAAACCATAGAAATTTCATTAGCAAAAGCAATATTTACATCTCTATAAGCATTTTCTGTTAATTTTACTAATTCAGCAGTTCGCGAATCAGTTTTGATAATTTCTCCTTTACAAAATGATTTATAAAAATTTTCCCCTATTAAGGCAGATTTTTCATCAATCCCTCCAATAACTCTATTATTAGATATTATTTCCTCAAGTGCTTTGCCAGGTAGAACCCTTTCGGGGCAATATGCAATGGATAATTTATCTTTTTCTAATCCTGATTTCTCATATATTAGTTTGGCAATCTTTTCCGTTGTACCTACAGGAGAAGTTGATTCTAAAATAACAAGATTTCCAGGTTGTAAAATTTCTGAAATTGAAATAGCTGCTTTTAAAACATAATCTATATTAGGTTTTGGTAAACTTTTTCTACTTTCTTCCAAAGGGGTTGGAACTGCCAAAATAAATACATCAGCTTTTGAGGGCTTGTTTTTTGCAAATAGGTAACCTTCTTTTACAACTGTTTTTACTAAACTTTGAAGCCCTTTTTCTATTATGTGAACATTACCATTATTAACTATATTCACGACTTCATTTTTTATATCTACTCCTATTACTTTATTCTTTGTTTTTGCTATCAATGCAGCTGTTGGCAATCCAATATAACCAAGACCTAATACACAACACGTAAATTTTTGTTTTTTAAAGTTAATCATTTAATAAAAAATTTTTTAGGATCTTACAAATTAATTACAAATTTTTTTGTTAGCATATAAGATCCATTTTTGCACTTCATAAATATCATCAAATGAGATCGGCGATGCAGAAGAATTATCTATAGCATTTATGAATGCATCTACACAATCCTTTTGGCCTTTATCTTGTTTAAAATTTCTCATTGTTTTTAAAGTTGAAGATCCCCATGTCTTAAGTTTTAAGAAGTTTTTAATTTGATAAATTTTTCCTCCTGCAAAAACATCCAATTGTTCCTTTTGATAATTTTTATTCCCATTAGAAAAGTAGTTTATATTTCCAATAGAGCCACTATTAAATTTAACATTCAAAGAAAATGTATCAGGGCATTTTTTCTCATCTTTGGCACAAAAAATATTTAAATCTGAAATACTACTACCTTCTAAATACATTATTAAATCAACAAAATGACATGCTTCACCAATAAGCCTTCCTCCTCCTACTTTATAATTATTTGTCCAATGATCCTTATCAAGAAAACCTGCATTACATGTGTAAATATAGGATTTTGGAGTTTTTATATTAAATAGTTCTTTTTTTAATAATTTAGAAAATTTAGAGAATCTTCTATTAAATCCAACCATTAATATTGGCCCAGTTCCATCACTATTTCTAGTTTCTTTAAATGCTGCCAATATTAATTCTAGTTCTTTTTCAGTAGTGCATATTGGTTTTTCAACAAATACATTTTTACCAGACTCAAATGCTTTGATTATAAATTCAGCATGACTATTATGCCTTGTTAAAATAAAAACAGTATTTGTATTCGAGTCACTCCATATTTTATCTGTATCAGTACTCGATTCTTTAAAATTAAATTTATTAGCTAAGAATGTACTATCAAATCCATTCCTTGAGGTTATTGTTTGAAGTGAGGCTTTAGTTTTTGATAAATGAGGAATTATTATTCTTTTGGAGTAGTTCCCCGCGCCAATTACTGATACTGAAACCTCATTAGATTCTGCAATAGAATTTTTATTTATTTGTATAGTTTTATTTTTTGGTAAAGCTTGAGAATCATAGTCAAATAGAATACCAATATAATTTGAGTCTTTATAGAGAAATTCATAAGCTTTTTTTGCCTCTAAAATTTTAAATCTATTCGTTATTAAACTTTTAAAATCTACTTTTTTATTTTTTAAAATATTTAAAACTGCCTCAAAATTCCTTTTTTCAGTCCAACGTACAAATCCTATTGGATAATCTTTTCCATACTTTTCATAAGATGGATCATATCTTCCAGGACCATAGGAGCAACTTACTTTAAAAGTCAATTCTTTTTTATAAAAGTATTCTCTATTAATATTCAAACCAGATGTTCCTACAAGAATTATTCTGCCCCTCTTTCTACAAACTTGTGATGCAATATCAATAGGACTATTAGAGTCGGTAGCTGAAGTTATAAAAACCCCATCAACACCAATATCAGAGGAATATTTTTTGCACCAATTTATAGAATCTTGATTATTTAATGATGAGAAAGAATCAATTCCTAAAGACTTTGCAATCTTGATTTTTTTATTATCAATATCCAATCCCAAAACATTACATCCATTAGCCTTAAGAAGTTGAGCAGTTAATAAACCTATCAAACCTAGACCGCAAACAACAAATGTTTCACCTAGAGTCGGTTCTGCTAAGCGAATCCCTTGCAGTCCAATGGATGCTGGAATTGTAAAAACAGCTTCATCATTAGTTACCTTTTCTGGAATTTTTGCACATAGATTCTTATTAACTACTACAAATTCAGCATGAGGGCCATTACTAACTACCCTATCCCCTAATTTATAATCGGAAACATTATCCCCTTTTGCAATTATTTCCCCAACATTAGAATAGCCTAGAGGAATAGGCTCTTCAAGTTTATTTTCTACAGCATTTAAAGTTGATATCGGGCCATCAACAACCATTTTATTTAAAACTTCTTTAAATTTTTCTGGCTGCTGTTTTGCTTTTTGAAAAATATTAGACTGGCCAAATTTAATTAACATTCTCTCAGTTCCTCCAGATATCAAGGAACAAGTTGTTTTTATTAAAAGTTGATTTTTCTCAATTCTAGGTAAAGGTAAATCAACTATTTCAACATTTCCGTTTAAAAGAGACTGAGTAACTTGTTTCACTTAAAATCTTAGTAACTTACTAAAGAATTAGTATATCTTTGATAATTCTAATTCAAAAACTATAAAAAATTTTATCATCAACTAAATAGTTAAAGAATAATAACTTCTTATTAAAATCTAGAATTTTCTTTTTTTATAAATAAAGAAATAAATAATGGTATAGCAAGGAAAATAAGCATTAAAATTATAGATTTAAATTTTAAAACTACGTAAACAAAATATAAGATAAAAAGAAATATGAATAGATAAGAAAGTACTCTTTTATATTCATTTCTTAGTGAAATAGTGCCCCAGCTAAAATAAGAGATTAAAAGTAAATATATAATAGAAAAATTACCATAGTGTCTATTTTCAAGACTTGTAATTCCAATCGAAAATGTTGTTAAAATATATAGGACTATTAAAAATAATTTTGTTTTATCAATTCTTTTGATATGAAAAAGAGAGTTTTTCAAAACTATTATTAAAAATGGAATAGTTAAATAATTAAAAATTGCAAACGAAGATTTAAAAATATGATACATCGATAAATTATTGTTTTCGATAAAACTCCATATAGGAATTGGCATGAATAACAAATAAAATATAGAGAAGAAAATCCTTATAAAAAATGGCATATTTAGAACTGCCAAGCCAATAGATCCATATTCACTTGAAGCCCCAGAAATTCTATTATAAGTTTCAAATCTTTCTATAAAAAAGTTATATGCGTCATTAAATAAATCAAAATTAATTACACCTAATACCAATATTATTAGTAAAAAAACAATTTGAATTAAATTAATTTTTTTATAATGAAAGTTCTTAAATAATTCAACAATTATAAAAGACAATATGAATGCACCCAGTAAAGTAGAATATCCTCCCCTTAAATAAGGGGAAACAATATAGTAAGTAATCGAAATTATTCCTAACTTTATGAGATTAAAGAAAGAATTTTTTTGGATCCAATCGATCCATATTTTTAATAAAAGTGTAATTATAAATATTATTATTGCCTCTCTAATAAATATGGCTCCATACATCCAAAAAATACCATTTGCACAAAATAAAATCTTATAAAATTTTTCAGTTTCTTTATTGTTTAAATCTTTTATAGAACGCAATATACTTAAGCCAAGGAATGAAGTCCAAACAATAAATAGAGTATTAATTGATAAACCTATATATCTCCCTGGAGGAAAGCCAATATTTTGGACAAGATTATAAACTTTATTCCATACTAATATCGGGATAAAATCTTCCTTAAAACCAGAAATTTCTTCAAAAGAATAACCTGTTGTATTTTCATAAACGATTGATCTTAAATCCCATGTTGGATCAGAAGCATATTTGTAAAAAAGTGAAGCATCGGGGCCTACAACTTGTTGAGATCCATAATTTATTATTAGTAACTCAATAAGCCCAGTTAATAAAAAAAATAAGCTAAAAATCCAAAGAGAAAGATCTTTTTCAGTTTCCCTATCTTGCTTAATATTTCCATTCAGAAAAATATTTATACTTAATCGAGATATAAAAAAAACTAAAAGGAACGTAAATGTTGAATAGAAGTTTTCATAAGCTATATAGTTTGCAAATATACCTAAAAAAATTACTATCTTAATCATTTTAAAATTTATATAATTCCATTAGGCCTTTGATAGCTTAATAATACAGCTTTAAATTTACCTTTAAATACGAACATGCTTCCTGCGGCCAGTCCTACTATACCCACATTATCTATGAGATTTTCCATATCTGATATATCTTTTGCTCCGCCTAAAAAAGAAATCTGATTATCTAATTTTGCTCTTATTTTTTTTGCAAAATCAATGTCGTATCCTCTCATAGTACCATCTCTCTCAATTGAATTGAATAAAATTTCCCCTGCACCTAATGACTCAATCTCTTCTGCCAGTTCAAAAATATTGTGATTATGTTTTTTACGCCCATTTAGCGTAAAAATACTATAGTTATTTGATATTAAATTTTTTTTATAATCTAGAGTTACAACTACGCTTTGAGAACCTATTGCATCAGCAATTTTTTCTATAATGCTTATATTTTCTAGAACAAAACTACTTATTGAAATTTTCTCATATCCTAAAGAAATTATATTTTTTGCTTGTTCAACAGTTGTTATACCTCCTCCATATGTGAGAGGCATTCTTGATTCATTAGCGATAATTTCCAATTTTTTTAAATCTGGTGATTTCTTTTTTTTTGAAGCGTCAATATCAAGAATGATCAATTCATCTACTTTTTTTTCATTAAAAATCTTAACAGCATTAATGGGATCTCCTACATACTTGGGTTTTTGGAATTTTACCGTTTTAACTAGTCCATTTTCGGACATCAATAAACATGGAATAATTCGGGGTCTTAACATATTTATAAAAGTGAGAAATTTTTTAA
>MDSZ01072242.1_pt1 | contig 14180 bp, 7 predicted proteins | sample 811201 | NCBI WGS metagenome assembly MDSZ01 (sample SAMN05326647, study PRJNA326480) | marine metagenome | isolation source: seawater | place: Indian Ocean: North | collected 2010
CAATTAACGCTAACGCTTTACGCATGATATTGCGTATAACTTATGGTTCATAAACTACTGCCCACATCATATTCAAGGGTGGGTTCAATAACCCCCTACTTAGTGTATGTTTGTTAGGCGGACTATATATGCAGCAAATCACAGTATCTTCAACACTTTCTATGGAAGAAGTTGAAGCAGGTTGTGGCATGCCATATTGGCTCGCAATGGCGCTTTCTGAAGGCCGTAAATTAATGATAATCCATCCGGGCGAAGCAGCAAGAAAACAAGCCATCGCTCACCTTCATTCTATGCGAAAAGAGGGCATTGTCGACTCGTCTCTTCATTTGACAATTGAGAGATTCGTAAAATTGTTACATTTGGATTTACGTTTACCAGCTGTTATGGAAGATAATGGTATTACATTTGAAATTACGCATCAGGCTCTAAAGTCCCATGCCAATGATTACGGTTTTCCGTTAATACAATCTAATCCTAAACATAACTGGACTCGTTCAAGAAGTCAAAGAATATTGGCATTACACAGTCAAATAATAGGGCTGTTGAAACCACAAAATTGGGAAGATGATCCTGGCGCAATGACTTGTGATCAAGTAATCAGATCTTTAGAAAAGTCGAGAGGAATGACGCACCATTCTAGAGTCGCCAAAGTTGTATTAGAACAAATAACAAAAACTAGTCAAGTCCCATTTTCTCTTAGAGACGTTGACGGTATAATAATGCTAAACCATGCAAATGGATTAACGGAAGTAGAACTTTCAATATTGGAACGGATTAGCAATTTAGTAAACCTACACCAACTTGTAAATCCAGGATCATATAGGTTAGGATTTCATGGAGAATATATTTCAGATATACATCCAATAAAGTCTGATTCAGATTTACCAACATGGGTGCCGCCTCACGAACTATGGGTTTCAAATAAACCGCAAGAATGGCGTTCAACCTCCTCAAATACAGAAATTTTCCACTTGATGTTGGAATCAGAAAATCATTCTGCTCCAGCAATTGCAGATATTTTGTCAAAACTTGATGATGAGGATGTAACAATTGTAGATGGTAACGCCTTAAATTTAGAAAAGAAACTAGCGCCATATTTGGATAATTTTGGTATAAGGCTGAGAGGCAAATCAATACCAGTTTCTTCAAGTTCTGCAGTTTCACGCATTCTTTCATTAATTGATATTTCAAAGGGTGAAGAAGCATGGTCACTTAATCGTCTACAAGAATTAGAAGAACAAACTAACCTGCCATTGCGCTGGGAAATTTTGGATTTAGAACACCCCCTTAATTCAGATTGGTCTCCAAAATTAAATTCAGAAACTCTTGTAGAAATAGCAAGAGGTTTTCATGTCTTAGGAGGTAGAGGTTCTTTACGTAGATGGCTTAGTACATTGTCTAAGGCAACTCCTAGGATTGCTGGCGATGAAAAACAATCAAAATATCTTGAAGAGAGCCAATGGTGGTTGGCATCGATATCAAGATGGATGCATCCAATCCTTTCAGAAAAAGATCGTATAGTCTCAATGGAGCCATGTATTGGCTGTATTTCTGGAAAAGAGCTACCATTACCTGATCCTCCAGAGGATATAATTTCGTGGTTTAATTCATTGTTAGATCAGATTGATTGGTTGGCACTTAGTGAAAGAGATTTGCTCGAATCTAATGCTATACCAGGGTTACAACATCTTGTTGAAACCATCTCTATACTTAGCCAGGAATCAACAATTAGTTTTGGTGAAAATGATTTTTCAGAGATGCTAGAAAATTTAGCAAGAAATACGACGATACCATCACGCCGTGGTACAGATTTAGGATTCCGGGTCTTAACCCCCCAACAAGCACTTGGCACAACGAGTGAAATCCTGATATTGAGTGGTATGGATTCCCAAACATGGTCAATGAAACCTCCTACAATACCTTGGTTGGATGAAAATTCTAGAATGAAGCTAGGATTGAATAAACCTGATGAAAGACTAAGAAAAGGGCGCCATCATTTACGTCATTTGTTAAACTCAGCAAAGGTAGTAATTATCTTAGATTCAAGTTTACAAGATGGTATTGAATTATCAGGACCGTTGGAAGAATGGTTTAACATAGTGGCTAATGATGAAGAAGTTAAGTTAGAAAATGCACCTCCATTTTTATCGCTAAGCGACTGGTCCCCAAAAACTCCCAATCGTTCCTGGTGTTGGCAAACAATACCTGGAGTAGGATTACGTTTAGTTCACAAAGTAAGCTCTATGGAAATGACAGGATTAGGAGTTCACACCCATCGTAGCGGAATTCTTCCGAGAGATAATCGTCAGAGAGCAGGTTTAGCATTAATTGAAGATCGAGAGATGACGGAGCCTCCTTTGAATCCCGAATCGATTGCAATAGCGGCAAAAAATGAATTAATACCAGATCAATTTTCTAGAAGAAAAGATACTGCCTTGGAAGGAGAAATAAGAACGTTTGAGAACTCAGGGAATTTGATTAGAACCTATGACTACAAGATGACACCCAATCGAAACAATCCTCCAAATTCTCGTAACTCACCTATATGGCCACATTTAGGTTATCATACTGAATCAGAATCATTTCTAGGAATAGATCCTAGGCCAATTACACCTTCTTCTACTAATTTAGTCGCAATTGATGTTAGAACAGGACTTTCACAAGTAAATTTGAAATTACCTAAAGTTTGGTCGCAAAGTCGTTTACAATCATGGCTTTTCTGTCCCCGTAAAGCTTGGTATGAAAAACATTTGAAATTAGGCACAGAGGAAGAAATCCCCGAAGATTTAGCAGCTAATGCAAGAGGAAATATTGTACATTTTGTTGCTCAAGCAATCTTTGAAGCCCACCTCACATCAAATTTGCCAGATAAACTATCTTCTCTTCAAAGCGGGTTGAAAACTTCGGATTTATGGGACATAGCGCTTAATACTCTGATCGATAAAGCACCATGGATGAAAAGAGCAGATGGGATTTCAGCACATAGGTGTAAAGACTTGATAGGCGTTACACCATCGGTTTGGAATTCATGGCTAGAGGGAGAATTGGATATCCCGATTGGTGGAAGAATTGGTAGGATGATTCTAGAGGAACTATCAATGATCAATTGTGCCCCAATAGCCTGTGAATGGCAAATCAACAGTGGAAATCAAAATTTTGTTACTATGACTCTTCCATCCTCTCCAGAAAAGTCTGAATCTGAATCTTCATTCAATTTTACCGGAGTCATTGATCGTGTAGATGCATTATTGATTGATTATGAATTTGATGATAATGCAACAATTTTACCACTTGATATAGACCTCAACGAAAATCTTCCTACTAGTCAATTAGTTATTATTAGAGATATCAAATCACTAGATGGCCCTCGTGACAATGGTAAAGATTTACGGCACATGAAAGGTTTATTCGAAGAGTTACAACTTGCTTTATACGCACGTTCTTGGGAAATAACAAATCCAGGGCATAGAGTTGTAGGAGTTGGTGTGACGCAAGTAGGAATAGAAACTCAATCTTGGGTTGAAATAGATCCCGATTTCATAGATTTGGTTGAAGAAAAATCAATTGGGAATACTACACAATATTTAGTCAATCAGTATAGACGACCCGGAGAAGGAGTCCAACCTAAATCAAATCCATTTAGAGCATGGATGAGGGAGAGAATAAGTACTGCAAACCGAGTAATCGAAATGGCAAAATCTGGCCAAGTTCCTTGCAATTGTTCTACAATTGATAGTTGCCGATGTATGGATAGGAGAGGGTGGTAATGAAGCTAAACCGCTCTCAACAATTAGGCCTAGACATCGATCGGCATATTGCATTAGATGCCGGCGCAGGTACCGGAAAAACCACAGTAATGTCTCATCGCTATGTCCAACATATCCTATCGTATGATCAAAGGGCAACACGTCTTCTTCCTCCATCGCCTCGAATTCCAATTAAGGGTCTTGGTGCAATACGTTCTCCGGCCAGAGAAAGAGTAGCAGCTAGTGATTGGAAAGGCCTCCTCCCTACAGAAACTGTGGCGATTACATTCACTCGTAAAGCAGCAGCAGAATTGAAAGGTAAAATCCGTAGATTAATAGCTTCATTACGCCCACTTTCTTCGAACTTTGATGAAGATGGAATACATGACCCTAGAATCTCTAATCAAGGCGATATTGATATGTTACTTTCATTAATGGACGATGCACCAATTTCAACAATCGATTCATTTTTGTCAACGATTGTATCTCCTTGGATGGGACTTGTATGCGAAAACCCTGCCAGTGAGCAAATAGACGACGAAGGCTCAATTTTGTTAAGAGAGGAGTCAATAAGAACCGCATGGAGATTACAAAGAGGCATCGATGCAATTGAGGTAGGAATGCGTGGCGATATTGAAAAATTCCTCGAATCCAGAGATAGACTTTCAATAAGATTAGGAGGCCAAGCAGCATCCTCTACTGTAATCAGAGGTTTGTTAAAACGGTCATTATTTGTAGAAGAAGCAGCCCGAAATTTAGGTAAAAAAGGTAGTAATGTTAGGGCAGAAGATTTAGATTCTTTATTCATAGATCCTGTTTCAGAGATATTAGATAACTGGTATTTGGAATTCCGTGAATTAGTAGAGGAATGGATTGATGCATGGCTTGGAGGCGGAGGGCATTTTGTTACAGGTGCTGATTCGGATGAAGGGATGACTAGATTCCGTTATATCCAATATCTTTGCACAATCAATTCGGAAGAACAGATATGGAGATTACAATGGATTTGGTTAGTTTCACATGCGATTTTATCACCTTCTAATTGGAATAAAATCCAGTGCAAACCATTGAACCGGGCAACTCTTCCAAGAGCTGAAAATTGGCCATCTGGCATTATGTCAAAAACTGCTAATAAGATAATGGACAAAGACGTAAAAGATTTGATTGTCGAAAATGCGGAACGTATTTCAGTTCCAATTAGAGAAATGATGTGTACATCTAATGGTCTGCTTTTGAGAAGTATTGGTAGAGCATCATTTTTACTTAATCCTGTAATTTCTGAACCTGAATTAATTCCGAATCAGTATGCTTTCCCCCCAAGGTTGGAAAGAAACATTGGGGACTTACCATCGAACCGTTCAATGCGATTAACAACTGAGTTGGAACTTGAAGTTATGGAAGATCTATTTGTTGTACATTCAGGGGTGCAAGATATTCTAAACCACCTTAAGTCATTGGAAGGGGTTAGCGATCATGATGATATGCACCGTTACGCTGAAGATTTACTTTTAGCAAGATGTCCAACAATCTGTAGATCATGGTACCCTGCCAAGGTTATAGATGCCTTGGATTCTATGGGTGAACCATGGTCTGATAATCACCTTTCAAGAGCGATTATTGCTTGCGGAGATAATTCTAAAGTCCATGAAGATTTAATGAGAAGGATTACGATATTACGGGAATTAAGAAGAAGCTATCGCGCTTTTATTATCGATGAATTTCAAGACACAAACCCTCAGCATTTCCGTTTACTAGCAAGGTTATGGGGACGTAGACATTTGAAAGATGGTGAACTAAGAGAACCAGCAGGAGAATGGGATCCAACAATTTGTATTGTAGGGGATATGAAACAATCAATTTATAGATTTAGACAAGCAGAAGTTACTGTAATGCGTAAGGCAGTGGAATTGATTAGATCCATAAATACTGAAGAAAAAGAAATGGAGCCTAGACTTGAAAATCTTAGACGGGCAAATCAAGCTAGAGATCCTAGGCCCATTCCAGGCAAGGGAGATTTAGGAACAGGTTTTGTAAAATCAAAAAAATTGCTATCTGAGGATGCAAAAAGAGAGGAATGGGTATCTTTCGATCTGGATGATGATAAAACAAAATTGGCTCCTGAATATATTGAAAGAAGGCGTCAAGGCCATGTTGAAATGAAAACAAATCACAGGACATTGCCCAAATTAATGAATACCATGAATTATATTTTCCAAGATACTTTTGCAAGACGGCATCAGAAATTACCCGGTCCTTGGCATGCAGAATCTCAAGATCTAACTCCTGCACGAGACTCCAATATCATGCCTGCATTAGAATGGATCTTACCTACTAGGACTATGAAAGAAGAAATCCCATCTGATTTGGAAATTCCAATTGATCCGTTTCAACATGGAGATTTCAGTGACCGCGAATTAGCAAATCAATTACTTGCAAAGCGTTTGGTATCTTTGATCTCTGGAGAAGGAACAAGAGTTAAAGATTCGGCAACCGGCTTGTGGAAAGAAATAGAACATGATGGCGCAATAATCAAGCCTGAGGATATAATGATCTTGGTTTCTTCAAGGAGTAGGATTCCAAGCATCTTGAATGCACTCGAAGAGCATGGAGTGCCAGCCGTTGCAGATAAACAAGGAGTATTACTAAAAAGGCCTGTAGTGCAACCTTTGATGTCCCTTTTGTGGCTTGCTTGCTCACCAAATAATCGTTCAGCAGCATTTGCATTAGGGCAGTCTTGTATCGTTGGTCTAGAAGATTCAAAACTCAATGATTTCTTATTAAATTCTGAAGGTAATCAAATTTTGAATTTAGCAGAAATAGTATCTTCTCCGCAAGTAAAATCATTATTAGAAAAGGTGAATTATTTTGTATCAAATAATGAAATAATTAAGGCAATTAACACTGTAATTGATTATTCAGATTTGTTGATAACTTACCCTCGTGAGGGGGATCGTCAAGATGTTAACAATTGGCTCTCATTATTTGAGCGCCTATTAGAAAAAGAAGGAGGAGATGCTGGATTAGCACAATTACGTTTGAAAGAGTTATTGGCACTGGAAGAAGATGGTCCAAAAAGTACATCTGATGGTACAACAGGAGCAGTTCAAATTTTAACAATCCATAGTTCGAAAGGTCTTGAATCACCTGTTGTTTTGCTTTATGATTTGTTCAATATTGGACTGAGTGATTCGAGCCTTTCATCAATGGATAATGTATTGGTGACACCTCAAATGATTGCTGGTAGAATACATCCCTGGAGAGGTTTCAAGAAACCTGAAAGTGGACTTTGGTCTCTTGCGTATTTGATGGATGAAGGACAAAGGTTAGCAGAGAGAAGAAGACAATTTTATGTTGCATTGACGAGAGCTAGAGATCGATTAATTTTAGTTGGCTCAAAAAGAGGATGTGCTAGAGAATCTAGTGATGGGCAAATCGAAATGGCCAGAGGAGAAGGTAGGCCAAATATGGGATATATGTTCCTAGATGGTCTTGCTTATTCATCTATACAAGCAGGAAATGAGGGTTGTTGTTGGTCAATTGGAGGTTTAGATCAGACAGGTAATATATTGAGATTAAATCCTGCAGAATTAGCAAAAGAATCATTTTTGCCAGATAATTGTGTAAGGGAAATTCTTGTATTTCACCATCCAGATTGCTTTAACACAAGTAAAATAAAATCTCCATTTACAAAATGGAAAGAAAGACTTGAGAAAGCAAATAAAGTACAATCACAGTCTACTCAATTAAAAAACAGAATTAGAATCCATGAAATTGGATTACCTTCTCATTCATTGGATGCTGCATGGAAATGTAAGCGAAGCTATTGGTTAAACATGCGATTAAATTGGAAAGATGAAACCTTACGCCATATTTCCAAAAATGAAAAGAAACCGTTTTGGCCAACTGCTGCGGAATTTGGTTCATTATTTCATAGATTGTTAGAAATTGGTTTACCTAATCCTGGAATACAATCTGTAGGTTTAGATCCAACTTGGGTAACTAAACAACCAAATTTATTGATGGATGAAAGTACATACAATGAAGTATTGACCCAATCTTCATTTAGTGATACACAAATGATAAAGAGAGTAAAGTCTAGAATGAAACATTTAGCAAAATTAGTTAATGAGGGCGCTCTTGGAGATTTAACAAATGGCAAATTGTTTGATGGAATGATAGTGGAAGGACTTCGAACAGAATTACCTTTCAATTTTGTTCACCAATCTAGTCATGATATTGTAAGGGAAAAATGGTCTCCAACTGGTAGTAATGTTGTTTCTAATATCAGAAAAATAAACACCATCTTTGATGGAAGGGCAGACTTAGTTTTGGCATTGAAAGATCGACAAGGGAAAGGTTGGCTACAGGTTGTTGATGCTAAGACCAAAGGCTGTCTTGATGGTTATAATCGGGAATCCCCATTCGAAGGTAATCCGTTACAAATTGTATCTGATAATTCGTTTCCATTTGCAATTACCGATGCGGAAAAAGAAATTTTGCATAATCACAGGTTGCAATTGTCATTATATTGTTTAGCTTTAGAAGCAAATGAAAAAAGTAAACCAGAGATTGAGCGAAGAGAAATACTCCCTCCAGCGATATTGGTTGCTGCCTCAGGACGATTGATTCGGTTAAGCCAAGAAGATTTTATTAAATCCAAAAAAGATCTTCTTGAATTAATATCTTGGATGGGATATGTTTCGGCATTGGATGATGGAAAAGCACCTCCTGAATGCTCAAACCCAGAAACATGCAATACATGTTCATTTTTCAAAGAGATAGTTCCAACTGAACCCTAGCTTACTTGTCCAATCATTACTAGAGTACCTGGGAAATTATTGTTACCTGCCACTTGTAATATCTCGATATTATTGAACCCAGCATCATTCATTCCTTTTTCCCATTGTTCAATCGTTAGAGTTGTCATGTGCACCCCTACGTGTTCAGGCCAAGATAATGATTCAGTATTTTCAAAATAGTGATCAACACCTGCTACTAACCAACCTCTCTCTTCTAGCCAATTATCATGTATCTCTTTGAGCATTTTAAGAGGCTCGTTAAGATAATACAAAAATTCCATTGAATGCACAAGGTCAAATTTTCTAGAAGGTTTCCATTCAGGTAATAGCCCATAGAAATACTCTCCAGAATCATCTATTGATTTTGCTTTTTTTATCATTTCAGGAGCGCCATCAACACCTTGTGCAGTTTTGGCCCCCATTGTTTTTAATTTTCTCACCACCCATCCATTTCCACAACCAATGTCGATTGCGGAAAAATTTGTTTCAATTTTTGGAATAGCCAGTTTAAGCATTTCAGAAACAGCAGGAGCATGCCCCTTTTCCATTCCTTCATCTTTGCCAATAATAGCCCACTCGTGAAAAACATCGACTGCTGGTTTTACGCCCACGATTTGGGGGATAGTCCTAGGTTGAAAATCGTATTGAATCAACATAAAGTCAAAGCATCTGTTATGGGTGGGACTATTATGCTTGATTTGAAAACCACAATCGATGACGTTTTGTATCCAAAAATCGAGGCCAATGAAACAGGTATGTTACAAGTTAGCGATCTCCATCAAATTCATTGGGAAAGAAGTGGCAATCCAGAAGGAATACCCGTGATAGTAATTCATGGAGGTCCGGGAGGAGGTAGCCAACCCTCTTATCGTCGATATTTTAATCCAAATAAATACGACATAATTCAATTCGATCAAAGAGGTTGCGGAAAATCTGTGCCCTATGCGGAGTTGAAAGACAATAATACTCAAGCATCAGTTTCAGATTTGGAGCAGTTGAGACAACATCTTGGATATGAAAAATGGCACGTTTTCGGAGGCTCATGGGGTTCAACATTGTCGTTGATCTATGCACAAAACCATCCTTCGAGGGTACTTAGTTTAACATTGCGAGGCATATTCATGTGTAGAAAGAGCGAATTGCACTGGTTTTATCAAGATGGAGCAAGCCAAATATTTCCGGATGCATTCGACCCATATTTGCAACACATTCCAGAAGAAGAACAATCGGATTTGATTAGCGCATATTATCGTAGATTAACTAGTGATGATGTAGAAGTTAGAAGAGCAGCAGCAAAACAATGGACTCGCTGGGAAATGGCAACAAGTAGGCTTTTTCCAGATCCAAGTTATGTAGAAAAGGCTGAAGATCTCGATTTTGCAGTTGCATTCGCTAGGATAGAATGCCATTATTTCATTAACAATATTTTTGTCGAAGAAGCTTACATTCTAAATCATGCAGAAATCATACAAAAAATTCCTACAACCATAGTTCAAGGAAGATACGATTTAGTTTGCCCAGTTAAGAGCGCTTGGGAATTGCATAAAGCCTTGCCAGATAGCGATTTGATAATTGTTCCAGATGCAGGCCATTCAATGGGTGAAGTTAGTATTGCTAGACATTTGGTTGAAACTACTAACGCCATTTGTAATAGCCCTTCCAATCATAGTTGAATGTGCATGCCAAGCCGTCGGCTTGATATGTAGTGTCAATGTGGGTCAGGTTGAAGGCGTAGCCTTCGGTGAGTAAAATGTCTGAGGATGGCACAATTACGCCCGAGGTAAAAATCAAGGATTTAGAAGAGCGATTAGAGGAAGAAACAGATCGTCTTTTGAAACTCTATGCAGCTTATGAGCAACAAGAAAAAGAGTTACTTGATACAAAAGCTGAGATTGAAGTTTTAGAGAAAGAAATCGTAGAACGTGAAATCGAAAAAGAGGGCTTATCTGCATTATTAACTGAAAAAGATGTTAGAATTCGAGATTTAGAATTAAAAGCTTCTAAGACTAGCAAACAGGTTGAGCATTTGGAACCAGAATTACAAAAGATGGAAGAAAAATATGCTCGTGAAAAAGACCGTCTTGGCAAAGTATTCTCAATTGCTGAAGAATTAGATAATGATCTTCGTTTAGCAGTTGTTGAACTTAACACTAGAGATTCATGGTACATGGATCACATGTCATTGTTTGAGGATTTGAATAAGGCAATAAAACAGCGTTATGAGATGATTGAGGCTGCAGTTGAATCAGAGAGACAATCTCAGCATATGGGCCGTGCAATTGCAGACCGCGTAGAAGAAATGGTTGAAGCGCGTGCTGCTGAAATGACTATTGAAGAAGCCACTGAGATTGAAGCAACTGAAGCAGCGGCTGTAACAGGAACTGATACAGAAGGAGAAGATGTTGGAGAAGATGGCGATGATGAGTGGACATGGTCAGATAGTGTTTTACAAGGAGTAATGGATAAAAATAACATTACGGATAAAGAAGCATTTATTGAATTTGCAAAGTCCTACGATATGGACGGCAATAAATATCTGAAAGGTTCCGAACTTGGCGCAGCAGCGGTGGATTTTGTAAATCAGAATACATCTGAAGAACCAACTTCTGACGAACCAGAATCTGTAGAAGAAGTTGCATCGGAAGAAGCACCTGCGGAAACATGGGGAGATGACACCGATCCATGGGCAGATCAGTGAGGTGAACGTTTTGTCCTTATTGGCCCGTGGCGGCCTAATTCCAGTTATTGTACCAACAGTAATGGGGATATCTTTTATTCTAGTAGGATGGTTAGTCGATCCACTTTTTGGAATTGCCCCAGGGCTGGGAATTTTTACATTAATGTTAGCCGCTTTCTTTGCTAATTTTTGGCGGGATCCAGATCGGCCAATTCCAAGAGATGAAGGCGTGATAGTTTCACCAGCAGATGGTCACGTTATGTTTGTAAAAAGAGAACGTGCAATTGGTAGAAGACCTTCGAATAAAGAGATGGAAAAATCTGAAGTCGATCCATTAACTGGAAATTGGCATGCTGAGCCTTGTGAGAATCCTTTATCATTTGCAACGGAACAAAGATTCGAACCAGTTCCTGAAGGTGAACATGGAAATGATGATGTTTGGAGAATTGCAGTGTTCATGAGTCCTTTAGATGTTCATGTTAATCGTTCACCAATTGCAGGGGAATTATTCCAAATGGAACATAGAACGGGTAAGGGGAAAAGAAGAGGCCCATTTTTGCCTGCTTATAAGAAAGAAAGCCAATTCAATGAGAGAGTGAGGTCTCTTTTCCGACGTGAAGACGGATTAATTGTTGAAGTAACCCAAATTTCAGGAGCACTTGCTAGGACAATTATTCCTTGGGCGGGAGAAGGATCTATTCTCAGAAGAGGAGAAAGGTATGGTATGATTAGATTAGGAAGTAGAGTTGATGTAAGAGTTCCAGCTGCCAAATTCCAGCCATGTGTTATTGGTGCTGATGAAAACTCTCAAAAATATCCGAAAGGAGAATTTGTTAAAGCAGGCTCAACAATTTTGTTCAGGGGGGAAAAATCATGAATTTATATGTTCTAATAGCCATTATTGTAGGTATAATATATTTGATTCTAGGTACCCCTACAGCGATATTTTTGAAGAAAAAAACTAGAGAATCATTACCATTAATTTTGACAATAATTTTACTGCTACCTTGTTTTTATTATGTTGCAGGTAGCCAAATTTATTCGGCAGTTGCCAATACAAATACTGATTGTTGGGGTAATTTTGACCAGAATACACCAGAACAATTTGCTCCATTAAAACGGGAAGTTCCACTCAATCAATCTCAAAATAGTGAAAACCTTACAACCAATATTATGGAAGGTCTTTCACAATATTGGTGGCCTGATTACAATACAACAACAATTCCTGTGGAAGATGAAGAAATAATTCTTTCAGCGTGGTATTTAGAGCAAAATGAATCGATGCCATGGGTTATGTTTGTTCATGGAATACGTGGTTGTAAATCGGGTTCAGAACAATTAATTCCTGCAGGTATGATGGTAAATGCAGGATTTAATGTGATAGCATTTGATCTTAGAGACCATGGTGAATCATCAATTGACGATAATCTTGTTTCAGGAGGACAGGATGAATGGAAAGATGTTGTAACAGTGTACAATTGGTTAATTGATGAAAAGGGCGCTCAAGAAGAAAAGATTGGCCTATTTGGAGCATCAATGGGTGCAGGCACTGTGGCTATTGCGTTTTCAATGGATGACAGAATGCAGGCAGTTTGGCTAGATTCAGGATATGCCGATATGGGTAAAATTGTAACTGAAGAATTAGAATTCCAAGGTTACCCAACATTTCTCGGAGATGCAGGAATCTTTGCTGGGAAAGTTAATGCAGGTAAGAATTTGGTAGAGCACTCACCGTTGTTAGCAGCAACAGAAATTGGCGAAAGACACATGTATGTGGCGCATGGAAATCAGGATAAAAGAGTTCAAATCCATCATGGTGAAGAGATGTATAACGAAGCAATCAAACATGGAAATGAATCCAATGTACACTCTTGGTTCCAAGATTCAGTATACAGATATGATGTAGGAGAAGGTTTGGAAAGTGACGAACACGTTTCATTAATGCTGACACATACTGATGAATATGAAAGTAGAATAGTAGAATTTTTTAGAGATTCATTGATGTAATGTGTATAATCATTTGGAGGGATTTTGATGGGAGATGCTAGATTAACTATGGTAGGCCAATCTAGCAAACGTGGTTCCAGAATACACCATTTAATCAAAGCGCCAGCAAATACTCCATGGGCATTGGAAAAGAAAAATTCCTGGGATGCTAGGGATCCTGCAACGGTTTATTTCACACCAGAAACACTTGCTGATGGGACTCCTACTACAGCACTTACAGTAATATTACGAACTAAAGGTTGCCATTGGTGGTGGTCAAGCGGATGTACTTTTTGTGGTTATTTTAATGATACAAGGGACGATGTAACTAGTGGCGATTTGCATTCTCAATGGGAAAAAGCATTATCGAAATTTGATGATTTTGAATCGATGGGAATGGTCAAAGTTTACACATCAGGTAGCTTGTTGGAAGATAGAGAGATACCGGTCGATTTTCAAGAAAGAGTTTTGCGCGACTGCCATGAAATGAATAAAGAATTAGTTGTAGAAAGTAGAACAGAGCAATTAACTATCGAGAAATTAAAGTGGGCTACAAATATAAATCCGAAATTTTCAGTTGCGATTGGCCTTGAAGCATACGACGATGAAGTTTTGCGTTTTCATGTCAACAAAGGTTTTAGCACCAAGAGTTGGGATAAAGCGATAACTAATTTACGTAAATTCAATATTAGAGTTAAGACCTATTTGATGTTTAAACCTCCATTTATGAGCGAAGGCGATGCATTAATTCATGGAACTAAATGGATTTTAGATGTGGCTTCTAGATCTGATGAAATAAGTGTAAATCCAATGAATATACAACGCGGCACTGTGATTGATAGACTATTCCGTGCCAATGAATATCGCCCTCCCTGGCTTTGGTCTTTAATTGAATTAATCAAAAACGTTCACTCGCAAATCCATCCCTCTAATTCGGGAAATGGAGCAGATGATCAGATTTGCCGATTGATA
>MDSZ01038174.1_pt1 | contig 14178 bp, 17 predicted proteins | sample 811201 | NCBI WGS metagenome assembly MDSZ01 (sample SAMN05326647, study PRJNA326480) | marine metagenome | isolation source: seawater | place: Indian Ocean: North | collected 2010
CTTTCTATATATATTATGTCAATATAACTTACCAATATAAATAATTATGAAAGAACTTCTTTATCTTAAAGATGAGCAAATAAAAGAATTTATTGAAAAGCTTTTTTTAAGCTATAGGGACACATTTTCCGACTCTAAATCAGTTTTGGATAAATATTCTTTGGGAATTGCTCACAATAAAGTAATTCATATTTTGTCTACATATAAAGGAATTACAATAGGGGAACTTTTGAACAAGCTTAAAATAACAAAGCAAAGTCTAAACAGAATTCTAAGAGATTTAATTAAAATAGATCTAATAACATTTAAAAAAAATTTAAAGGACACACGTGTAAAGCATGTATATTTGAATGACAAAGGTGAAAAAATTTTTGACGAAATTTTTTCAGTTCAAAAAAAAAGAATTTATAGTGCGTTACTAAGCTCTTCACCAAAAGAGGTTGTCGATTTCAATAAAGTTCTAAAAAAATTGATAAATTCGAATGAAAGAATTTGAGGCACACATTTTAGTTGTAGATGATGATAAAGGTATCAGAGAATTAGTAAAAGAATATCTTGATCGAAATAATTTTGTTACATCAACTGCAGATAATGCTGAAAATGCTCTTCAAAAAACAAAGCTAATTAAATTTGATTTAATAATTTTAGATGTAATGATGCCAGGTAAATCAGGTTTAGATTTTTTAAAAGAAAATAAGAGTTTCTTAGATACACCCATTATATTACTAACTGCAAAAGGAGAACCAAGCGATAGAATACAAGGTCTTGAAATTGGTGCAGATGATTATTTGCCTAAACCATTTGAACCAAAAGAATTAATTTTAAGAATAAAGAATATTTTGAATAAAACTAATATTATAAAAGATAAAAGAGAAATTCAATTTGGAAATGTAAAAATAAATTTGAATAAAATGTTAATTATAAAAAAGCAAAAACAAATTAAAATAAATAATACCGAAAAAAAAATCTTTGAAAAAATGCTTAATTCTCCAGGAAAAGTATTTTCTAGAGAAAATATTGGACGATTAATTAAAATTGATAAGGAAAGATCTGTAGATGTAATAATAACAAGGTTAAGAAAAAAAATTGAAGATAACCCAAAAAATCCAAAGTATTTACAAACAATTAGAGGTGAAGGCTATGTTTTATGGATTGAGTAAATTCTTAAAAAAATTTCTCCCAAAGCAACTTTTTTATAGAAGTCTTTTAATTGTAGCTTTGCCTGTAATTATTTTGCAATTAACTATATCAATAGTTTTTTTTGATAGCTTATGGATAAAAACCAATATTGGTATGACAAGAGCTCTTGTTGGAGAAATTAAAACATTTATAGATTCTTATAACAGAGAAAGTGCAGATAAAAACTTTATTGAATTAACGTTTGAAGAACACTTGGGAATCAATGTCGTTTATCATTATGATAAAGAAATTTTAGATACCATGAATGAAAAATGGTATAGTCCTATTGACCGATCTCTTAGAAGGGAATTAAAAGAAAAAAAATTAAATTATTGGTTTGATACATCAAAATTTAAACAAACTGTAAATTTAAAAATTCAAAATAAAAACGACTACTTTGAATTTTTTATTCCAAGAGAAAGATTAACAAGTACTTCTGTTAGAATTTTTGCACTTTGGATTACCTTGCCAGCAATTTTGATTATTACTATTGCAATTATATTTTTAAAAAATCAAACACGTCCAATTAAAAAGTTAGCTGAAGCGTCAAAAAGATTTGGTAGAGGTGAGAAAATTGAGGAATTTGTTCCATCTGGAGCTTCTGAAATTAGACAAGCAGGATATGAATTTGAAAAAATGAGAAAAAGAATATTAAGACATCTAAATCAAAGATCTGAAATGTTATCAGGGATTAGCCATGATTTAAGAACACCTTTAACTAGAATGAAATTACAATTGGCTTTAATAAAAGACAAAAATCTTATCGAAAGATTCTCAAGTGATATTGATGAAATGGAAAAAATGCTCAATGAATATCTTCAATTTTCTAGTGAGAGTAATAAAGAAAATACTGAGGAATTTGAATTTAACGAATTAATTCGTGAAATTATATTAAAATTTAATAATGGCTTTATTAAATTTAATTCAGGTGAAAAATTTAATTTTAATGGTAGGAAGCTTTCTATAAGTAGATGCCTAAATAACTTAATCGAAAATTCAACAAAGTTTGCAAATAAAATTGAAATCAGTTTTCAAAAATTGAAAAGTAATATACTAATTATTCTTGAAGACGACGGTCCAGGAATCCCAATACAAGAACGAGAAAATGTTTTTAAACCTTTTTATAAAATAGATAAAAGTAGATCAGAAAAAAGTTCTAGTGTTGGATTGGGACTTTCAATATCGTCTGATATAATTAGATCCCATGGAGGAAAAATTGAACTAAGCGAATCTAAGTATGGAGGTTTAAAAGTGGTTATTTCTTTGCCTTTTTAGGTTTTTTTCTTTTTTGATTTTTTTCTATTTTTTCTATTTTTTTTTCAAGATTTTCAAGTCTTTTTAAAATTATTTCGGTTTCCTCGCTGCTAGTAAGTTTTAATTTATATACCAGCTCATCCCTTTTGGATTTTAAAATTGAAATAAACTCATTTGATATATCTTTATAATTATACAATCCTTGCTCAACTAATTTAGATATTTGATTTAAAAATATTTTTGATTTTGACATAGCTTATTTTTTTTTTATAGTTTAGTTTATAGTATTTTTTACTAATGTTTATCAATGATTTTGACCCTGTGGCTTTTAACATTTTAAGCCTAGAAATACGATGGTATTCCCTATCGTATATTTTTGGAATAGTTTTTGGCTGGTTTTATTGTAAAAAAAAATTAATTAAAAATGATGATATAAGAAAATTATTTGATGATTACATATTTTATTTAATTTTAGGTATTATTATAGGTGGTAGAATTGGTTATATATTAATTTACAATTTTAATTACTATTATGAAAATCCAAATCAAATTTTAATGATATGGCAAGGCGGCATGTCCTTTCATGGCGCTATAGTTGGAATTATTTTTTTCACTTATTTTTTTGCTTTTAAAAATAAAGTAAATACCCTTTATTTTTTAGATCTTGTGGCTTTAACGGCTCCAATAGGAATTTTTTTAGGAAGAATTTCGAATTATATTAATTCAGAACTGTATGGAAGAGAAACAGATATAATTTGGTCTGTAAAATTCGTATCAATTGACAACTTAAATCGTCATCCTTCTCAAATTTATGAAGCAATTTTTGAAGGCATTGTATTATTTTTCATACTAAATTTTATTATTTCAAGAAATAATAAAAAAGATGGATATATCTCATCACTTTTTTTGATATTTTATTCTATTTTTAGATTCTTGATTGAATTTACCAGAGAGCCTGATGAGCATATTGGTTTTTTATTATTTAATTTGTCCATGGGCCAAATAATCAGTGTTATTGTTTTGATCATAGGTATATTCTTGTGGAATTCTAAAAAACATGTTCAATAAAAAAAATTGTAAAATTCCAATCGATGATTTTATTAATAATGCTCTTTATCACCCTAAAAAAGGTTATTACATAAAAAAAAATCCATTTGGAAAAAACGGTGATTTTATAACCGCTCCAAATATATCTAAGATTTTTTCTGAAATGATACTTTTATGGATTTTGTCTTATTGGAAAAAATTTTATAAAGATAAAAAAATAAACATTGTTGAGCTTGGAGCTGGAAATGGAGAAATGCTATACCAAATAATTAGTTCGGCAAAAAAATTTGGTTATTTTTTTAATAACTGTAATTTTATAATTCTTGAAAAGAGTAACAAATTGATAAAGTTACAAAAAAAAAAATTGAAAAATAATAAAGTTAAATGGCTTAAGAGCCTTGATAATTTAGAAAATAGAGCAACAATATTTTTAGGTAATGAGTTTTTGGACGCTTTACCAGTAAAACAATTTATTAATATTAAAAATACTTGGTACGAAAGGTATATAGAAAAAAAAGGTAAAAAATATAATTTTACAATGGTGAGATGTGATATTCAAAAAATTGAAAAGAAATTAAATATAAAAATATCAAATAATCAAAATTTTTTAGAAGTACCATTTGAAGAGATCAAAATAATAAAAAAATTAACAAAATTAATTGTTAGAAATGGTGGATGTATGCTTTTTATAGATTACGCCTATATAAATCATCGAATGTTTGACACTTTACAAGCTGTTAAAAACCATAAAAAAATAAGTATTCTTAAAGAAGTTGGAAATGCAGATATAAGTCATGTGATTAACATCCCATTTTTGAAAAAAATTGCAGCAAAATTAAATATTGATGTTTGTTTTAATACTCAAAGAGAATTTTTATTGAACTTAGGTATTTTAGAAAGATCAAATATACTTGCAACAAAAATGAAATTTTTGGAAAAAGCAAATATATTTTATAGAATAAACCGTTTAATTGACAAAAAACAAATGGGTGAACTTTTTAAAGTAATTTATTTTGATAAAAAAAATAAATTTAAACTGGGATTTGGATGATTCAATCTAAGTTATTAAAAAAAAATAATTTTATAAATCATGGTTTTTTTAATAAAAATCATGGATTTTCTAAAGGTATTTATAAAAGCTTGAATTGTGGCATGGGTTCTAATGATGATGATAAAAATATTAAAAAAAATCTTAATTATGTAAAGCACAAAATATACTCAAAAAAAAATAGTATTGCTCTTCTCTATCAAGTCCATAGTTCAAAATATTTTTTTATTAAGAAATTGCCTAAAAAAAAATTGATTGGAGATGGTTTGATAACAAATATTAAAAATTTACCAATCGGAGTGCTCACCGCAGATTGTGCTCCAGTATTAATTTTGGATTATAGAAAAAAAATAATTGCCGCTGTTCACGTGGGATGGAAAGGTGCGTATAAAAATATATTAAGTAAAGTTTTAAATAAACTCATTAAACTAGGGTCAAAAAAAAAGGATATTATTGCTGTAATAGGGCCTTGTATCGGATTAAGAAGTTATGAGGTGGGAAAAGAGTTTAAAGATAAATTTCTTAGAAAAAATAAGAGGAATTCTTCATTTTTTAAAGTTAAACAAAAAAAAATTTACTTTAATTTAGCAAAATTCATTCGAAAACAATTAATTAGTTTTGGAATTCAAAAGATTGATGTTATAAGAAAAGATACCTTTGATATAAAAAATAATTTTTTTAGTGCGAGAAGATCTTTAAGAAAAAAAGAACCCGATTATGGTAGAAATATATCGGTAATTATGCTTAGATAGGATATCAATGAAAATAATCACAGGTAATTCAAACAAAAATCTTAGTTTGAAAATATCTAAATATTTAAAAAATAGACTTGTCCGTTCAAGTATAAAAAGGTTTTCAGATGGAGAAATATATATTGAAATAAACGAAAATATCAGAGGAAATAGTATTTTCGTTATTCAATCTATTTCATCTCCAGCAAATGATAACTTAATGGAACTTTTGCTTTGTATAGATGCTTTGAAAAGATCTTCTGCAAAAAACATAACTGCAGTAATACCTTACTTTGGATATGCAAGACAAGACCGAAAGGTTGTGCCAAGAACTTCTATATCTGCTAAATTAGTATCAAATTTAATTACAAAAGCAGGTGCAGATAGAGTTGTTACAATAGATCTCCATGCAGGTCAAATTCAGGGATTTTTTGATATTCCAGTCGATAACTTGTTTGCAACACCAATATTTGCACGTCATGTCAGAAAGAAAATTAAAAATAAAAATTTAATTTGTGTTGCTCCAGATGTTGGGGGAACTGAAAGAGCAAGAGCTCTCGGAAAATTTTTACATGCGGGTTTGGCTATAATTGATAAAAGAAGACCTGCACCAGGAAAATCAGAGGTAATGAATGTTATTGGAAACGTAAAAGGAAAAACATGCATCATAGTTGACGATATAATAGACTCAGGCGGAACAATTGTTAATGCTTCCAGTGCATTAATAGAAAGAGGTGCAAAAGAAGTACATGTTTACGTAACTCATGGTGTATTAAGTGGGAAGGCTGTACAAAAAATAAAAAATTCAAAAATTAAAAGGTTAATTATAACAGACACAATTGATAACTCTGAAAGAGTAAAAGGTGCAAAAAATATTGAGATTTTGACAATTTCTCAATTAGTTGGAGAAGCAATAAAAAGAATATCTAATTCTACATCTGTATCAGACTTATTTACGTAATTTTCTTCTTGATAATTTTTACCTACTGAGCTAAAAGCTACATTTTTTATGAACAATTTAGAAGCAAATCTTAGAACTGAAATTTCTAAAGGTAGCAATAATATTTTGAGAAAACAAGGAATGGTGCCGTGCATATTATATGGTGGCGATGAAAAAAATGAATTAATTAGTATTTCAAAAAAAAACTTAAAAGTATTATTAGATCAAGAAAATTTTTTATCTAATGTATTAAAAATAAAAATTCAAAATAAAGAAATAAACGTACTTCCAAGAGAAGTTTCATTTGACGTAGTAACAGATGAGCCTATTCACGTTGATTTCCTAAGAATGGTTGCCGGTAGAAAAATTATTTTAGAAATTCCAGTAAAATTTATCAATAATGAGCAATCACCAGGACTTAAAAGAGGCGGTGTTTTAAATATAGTTAGAAGAAAAGTTGAATTAAAATGTCCAACTGAAAGTATACCAAAAGAACTGGTGGTAGATTTAGAAGGATTGGATATAGGTTCTAGTGTAAAAATTTCTGCAATCAAACTTCCGGAAAATGTAACACCAACAATTACAGGAAGAGATTTTGTAATTGCAACAGTTGCTGCACCAACAGTTGTTAAAGAACCTGAGAAACCAGCCGAAGAAACTGCCGAGGGGGCAGAAGCTGGTGCTGAAGGGGAAGCGCCAAAAGAAGGAGAGCAACCTGCCGCAGCAGAAGATGGTAAAAAGCCTGATGCAGAAAAAGATAAAAAAGAAGCTCCTTCTGAGAAAAAATAATTTGTTTTATAACCAAAAAAATAATCTTTAAAATGATCTTGCTAGTAGGTCTAGGAAATCCAACTCCAAATAGTCAGAATAATAGACATAATATTGGGTTTAAAATTATAGATGCAATAAATCAAAACTTTAGTTTGTCAAAGCAAAAACCGAAGTTTAAAGGTTTGCTAACAATGGGAAATATTGGAGATGAAAAAGTATATGCAATAAAACCTCTTACCTTCATGAATAACTCGGGCACTTGTATTAGAGAGTTGATAGAATATTTTAAAATAGCATCTAAAGACATAATTGTCTTCCATGATGATCTTGATATTGAGTTTGGGAAAATAAAAGCTAAATTTGGAGGTGCGGATGCCGGTCATAATGGAATAAAATCATTAGACAAATTTATTGGTAAAGATTATTCAAGAGTAAGAATAGGAATAGGAAAGCCAGAAAAAATAATAGTTAATGATTTTGTTTTAGGTGATTTTAATGAAGATGAAAAAATTCAACTTGAAGAAATTTCAAAAAAAATAATTGAATCTTTAAATTTGTTAATGGAAAAAAAACTCGATTTATTCTCAAGCAAGATTAATAATTAATCATGGGTTTTAAATGTGGAATTGTTGGATTACCCAATGTTGGTAAATCAACCTTGTTTAATGCCCTTACAAATTCTAGTAAAGCTCAAGCTGAAAATTTTCCATTTTGCACTATTGATCCCAATTTAGGTGTGGTACCTGTCTTAGACGAAAGATTAGATAAGTTATCAAGTATATCTAATTCAAAAAAAAAAATTTATACTAGCATATCATTTGTTGATATTGCAGGATTAGTAAAAGGTGCCTCCAAAGGTGAAGGTTTGGGAAATAAATTTCTTTCTCATATAAGAGAGGTTGATGCGATAGTACATATGATAAGATGTTTTGATTCTGACGATATCCAAAATGTAAATAGCAGTGTAGATCCTATAAGAGATTTAGAGATAATACAAACTGAGATGAAATTAGCTGATCTTGAGTCGATACAGAAAAGATTGGACAAAAAAAATAAAAAAAATATTACCAGCGAACAAATACGGATTTTAGAAACTGCTTTAGATTTTATTAATAATGACAAAGATATTAAAAAAATATTTGAACTTTATGAAAAAAAGGAAATTGAAATTTGTGGTTTATTGTCTTTAAAGCCAAATTTATATGTTTGCAATGTAGACGAGGAAAGTATTAAAGGTGGCAATCAATACACACAAAAATTTACTGAAAAATTTGGAAATCAAGATACTTTAATTATCTCTGCAGAAATTGAAAACCAACTTAATTCTTTAAACAATCAAGAGAAGAATAATTATATGGATATGCTCGGTATTAAAGAGGCAGGCATTAAAACACTAACTAAAAAAGGTTATAATTTGCTAAATCTTGAAACTTTTTTTACCTCTGGGCCTGAAGAGTCAAGAGCATGGACTATAAATAAAGATTGTTTAGCCCCTAAAGCTGCAGGAAAAATACACACTGATTTTGAAAAAGGATTTATTAAAGTAGAAACTATCTCATATAACGACTTTGTAAATAATGAAGGGTGGGCAAACTCTAAAAATAATGGCAAAATGAGATTGGAAGGAAAAGAGTATGTGGTTAAAGATGGCGATATTTTAAACTTTCGTTTCAACACGTGACCATATTTTTTTCATAGTCATATACACAAGTATTGTAAGAATAATTAAATAAATAATTACCCTGAATCCAGTTTTATGTCTTGTTTCTAAATGAGGCTCTGCTGACCACATCAAAAAACTAGTAACGTCTTTAGCCATCTGTTCCTCTGATGCTACGGTTCCATCATTGTATTCAACTAAGCCATCTGAAAGTGGCACGGGCATTTTGATTTTGTTACCGTACATAAATTTATTATAATAAACACCATCATCTAAATTAATATCACTTGGAGGGTCTTCATAACCTAATAGAAGAGAATATATATAATCTGCTCCCCCTTTTCGCGCTTTAACTAATACTGACATATCTGGGGGATATGCACCTCCATTTGCCGCTTTAGCCGCTTCTATATTATTATATGGCATTACAAATTTATCAGATAATTTTGCTGGTCTTGTAAACATTTCGCCTTCACTATTTGGGCCATCTAACACTTCGAAGTTGGCGGCTATTGCCTTGGCTTCTTCCTCTGTAAATTCTGGTCCACCTTGCTCGGCAAGGTTTCTATAACTTAAATATTGCATTGAATGACAGGCTGCACATACTTCGGTATAAACTTGATAACCTCTTTGCAAAGAAGCTCTATCGTATTTTCCAAAAAGACCTTTAAATGTCCAATCAGTTTTTAAAAGTTTTGCAGTTTCTGCTGAAATTGAATGATTTTGAAAAATTAATATCGATAAAAAGATTATTAATAGACTTGTTAATTTTTTCACCCTAAGCTCTTTAAGTTATTTTCAATCTTATCTTTTTCATTGCTTCTAGTAGCCATTGCAGATCCAGCAAGCACTGGTTCGGAAATACTCAATGGAATTGGATTAGTCCTCTCTACGAAACCTAAAACTGGTAGTATAATTAAAAAGTGAGCAAAGTAATAAGCAGTCGCTATTCTAGCAACAAGCAGATATAATCCTTCAGCTGGCATTGCACCTACATAACCCAAAATTAAAACATCTATAACTAGTATCCAGTAGAATTGCTTATAAAGTGGTCTAAATATTGCTGACCTTACCTTAGAAGTATCTAACCAAGGTAATGCAATCAAAATTAATATTGCTGAAAACATTGCTATAACTCCCATTAACTTATCAGGAACTGATCTTAGTATTGCATAAAACGGTAATAGGTACCATTCTGGCACTATATGAGCGGGTGTCACAAGTGGATTTGCTTCTATATAATTATCGGCATGTCCAAGAATATTTGGTGTATAAAATACAAAAAAAGCAAATATTATTAAAAACAACAGTAGAGCAAAAGCATCTTTAATCACAATGTAAGGGTGAAATGGCACTGTATCATTTGATGGTTTTTTAATTTCAATCCCAACAGGGTTATTGTTTCCTGGAACATGTAATGCCCAAATATGAAGTACTACTAAACCAAGTATTAAAAAAGGAATTAAATAATGCAAAGCATAAAATCTGGTAAGTGTAGGATTATCAACTGAGTAACCACCCCATAACCATGTAGTTATACCTTCTCCGATGAACGGGATAGCACTAAATAAATTTGTAATTACCGTAGCTCCCCAATAACTCATTTGACCCCAAGGTAGTACATAACCCATAAAAGCTGCTGCCATCATTAATAAGTATATAATTATACCTAATATCCAAATTATCTCTCTCGGCGATTTGTAGGATCCATAAAAAAGTGATCTAAATATATGTATATATACAGCTAAAAAAAACATTGATGCACCATTTGCATGAACATATCTTATTAACCAACCATAATTAACATCTCTCATTATATGTTCTACGCTTGCAAAGGCTAATTTAGTATCGGCAATATAATGCATTGCTAAAACAAGTCCTGTTATGATTTGAGTAATTAAACAAAAAGTTAAAATACCTCCAAACGTCCACCAATAATTTAGATTTTTTGGTGTTGGATAATCAGTTAAATGATTTGCAAGTGTTAAGAGTGGCAATCTATCATTAAACCATTTTCCTACTTTTGATTTTGGAGTGTAATTACTTTCGCTCATAATTTTTTTAATTATCCAATTTTAATTGTATTATCATCTAAGAAAACGTACTCCGGGATTTCCATATTTACTGGAGCTGGTCCTTTTCTTATTCTTCCTGAGGTGTCATAGTGAGAACCATGACATGGACAAAACCATCCATCATAGTCACCTTTATCTGTTAAAGGAACGCATCCTAGATGAGTACATATGCCTAACATCACTAACCACTCTGGATTTTTTGCTCTATCTTCATCTTTTTCTGGATGTTTTAATTCATCTAACGAAACTGATCTTGCTTTATTAATTTCCTCTTGTGTTCTCCTTTTAATAAATACAGGCTTGCCCCTCCAAACAACAGTAATCGATTGTCCAGGTTTTACTGAACTTATATCAACTTCTGTACTAGCCAGTGCTTTAACAGATGCGTCAGGGTTCATTTGGTCAACTAATGGCCATACAGCTGCCCCCACACCTACAGCGCCAGCTGTCGCAGTAGCCGTAAATATAAAATCTCGTCTGTTTTTTTGTTTTTTATCTGACATTTAAATGTTTTCTTTTTTGACTAATACATGATTTCATATAATAAAAAATATATATTTTTCTATTGCACAAATGACACAGAAAACAACTTGCACAGGCCCCAAAATAGCCCTTTATCAGCCAGATATTCCCCAAAATACTGCAGCAATAATTAGGACTTGCGCATGTTTAGGAGTGGGGCTTGAAATAATCAAACCTTGTGGTTTTTTTTTATCAGATGCAAGGTTTAAGAGGGTAGTTATGGATTATATGGATATATCTTCTATTAAATTTTATGAAAGCTACGAAGAGTTCAGGGGGGTTAAAAAGAACAAAAGAGTTATTTTGGCAACCACTAAAGCAAAAGAACTTTATACTAATTTTAAATACAAAAATGATGATACTCTGCTTTTTGGCAGAGAAAGCTCTGGGGTGCCAGAAACTTTACATCAAGATATTAAATATAAAATAAAAATACCAATTATGGAAAATAAAAGATCTTTGAATCTTGCAACTTCAGCAGCTATAATTATCTCTGAGAGTTTAAGACAAATATTATACTAAAAATGAAATTAGATATAAAGCAAGAACTTACAAAGCAGTGGTTTAAAAATCTTCAAGAAATTATTTGTAAAAATATTGAAGAGATAGAAAATAATAAAGTTTTATTTAAAAGCAAAAAATGGGCTCGAAATAAAAAAAGAAATGAAGGCGGTGGGGAGTCAAAATTGCTAGAAAACGGAAAAGTATTTGAAAAAGTTGGTGTAAATTTTTCTGAAGTATTTGGAAATTTTCCAAGTAATCTAAAAGGTAAAATTCCGGGAACAAAAAAAAACTCTAAATTTTGGGCTTCTGGGATATCAATCGTTATGCATATGAAAAACCCTAATGTACCCGCTATGCACTTTAATACTCGGTATATAACTACTTCTTATGGTTGGTTTGGAGGAGGTATGGATGTAACTCCATGTTTTAAAGACAATAAATTAAAAAAATGGTTACATAAAAGTCTCAAAACTATGTGTGATAGACATAATAAAAAATACTATAAAAATTATAGTAAGTGGTGTGATGAATACTTTTATTTGCCACATCGTCAAGAAACGAGAGGTATCGGGGGAATATTTTTTGATTATAAAAAGGATAATTGGGAAAAAAATTTTTATTTTGTTAAAGATGTAGGATTAGAATTTATAAAAATATTTAATGAAATTATATCGAAAAAAAATAAAGTTAAATGGACCAAGGCTGATAAAGAAATTCAATACTTAAAAAGAGGGAGATATGTTGAATTTAATCTTTTATATGATAGAGGAACAAAGTTTGGTTTACAAACAGGTGGTAACATAAATTCAATTTTTATGTCCTTACCTCCTTTGGCAAAATGGAAATAAAATGGAAAAAGAGCCTATTACAGTTCAAGGTTTAGAAAAATTGAAACAAGAGCTAAAATTTTTGAAAGAGAAAAAAAGACCAGAAATAGTAAATGCGATTTCAGAAGCAAGATCTCATGGGGATTTAAAAGAAAATGCTGAATATCATGCAGCTAAAGAACAGCAATCTCATAATGAAGGGAGGATTCAAGAAATAGAAAATAGCATAGCTACAGCAAATGTAATTGATGTAACAAAATTAAATAATGAAGGAAAAGTTATATTTGGCTCTACAGTATCACTACAAAATTTGGATACTAATGAAAAAATTGAATATAAAATTGTTGGTAAAGATGAAGCGGATTTAAAAAAAAAATTTATTTATTTTAAATCACCAATTGGAAAAGGTTTGATTGGAAAAAACAGGGGTGATCTTGTAGAAATAACAACGCCAAATGGTATAAAAAATTTTGAAATTTCTGGCGTTAAATACGTTTAGATTTAACTATATCTTCGATTTGATTATTAGATATTTTAAAGTTGTTATTCAACCATTGTTCTTCAATTTCTTTTAAAATTGATCCTAATAACTTTCCCTCTTTTAAATCAAATTTTTCGATCAAATCCTTGGCTTTTATTGGCATAGTTGGAATTTCAAATTTAATAAAATATTTTTTTAGATCTACCAGAAAATTTTTATTTTTTTTTGTAGTCAAAATTTTGAAATCTAAAATATCTATTAAGTTTTCTTTACCATATTGCAGTATGATTTTATACAAATTCTCTCTTGTAAAATAATCTTTTTGGACAACCTCTGAAAATATTGAATTTAATAGGCTGATCTTTGTTTTTTCTTTATTAGATAAATTATATTTATAAATAAAATAATCACAATCTTCACTTTCATCTATTAGAAAAAGAGATAGTTTAAATTCAAAACTTTTAGTTTTAAAGATTTCACTATCTAAACTATCCATCTTATTTATTCTATTAATATGTTTTAATTCTGGAAATATTAATAAAAATAATTCCCGAGTAATTTTATCGAAGTTTATTTTATAAAAATTTTTACCAGAAATTATCTTCTTTAATTCCTGCAATTGCCTGTTTTTTGAAACTTTTTTTAAACTACTCAAATTTTGTTTGATAATTTTAATAGTATTTTTATCATGTGGAATTTTACTGTAATCTAAAAAAAATCTTAAATATCTAAGAATTCTAAGATAATCTTCTTTTACTCTAATCGCAGGGTCTCCTATGAATTTTACTAATCCGTCTTCTAGATCTTTTTTTCCACTGAATGGATCAAATAAATTTCCATCTAGATCAGAATAAATTGCATTTATCGTAAAATCTCTCCTGGATGCATCTTCTAGCCAATTATTTGTATATTCAACTTGAGCATGTCTTCCATCTGTTGACGTATCTCTTCTAAGAGATGTTATCTCGAAATTTCTTTTATTAATAGTAGCGGTTATCGTACCATGGTCAATTCCTGTCTCATAATATTTTATTTTATTTTTTTTTAAAATATCAATTACATTTTCTGGATTTAAATTGATTGATAAATCTATGTCGTCAATTATTTCATTAGAAATTAACTTTCTTATACATCCCCCA
>MDSZ01075942.1_pt1 | contig 14178 bp, 12 predicted proteins | sample 811201 | NCBI WGS metagenome assembly MDSZ01 (sample SAMN05326647, study PRJNA326480) | marine metagenome | isolation source: seawater | place: Indian Ocean: North | collected 2010
AAAACTATCTTTAGTTCCAGAAATATCAGCGTATAATGGCATCAATTTTATAAATTTAATTAAATTAATTTTAAAAGATGCATCTATCAATAAGTAAAAAAATAATAATTTACTTATTTCTATTTTTCCTACTAGGAACAGTAAATAATAATTCAATTAAATATATTAATTTTTCAAAGATAGAAAATATAGAAATCTCAGGATTAGATCAAGTGGAGAGTAAAAAAATAAGAACTTTTTTTAATGATTCAAATTATAAGAATATATTTTTTGCAGATAAATTAAATATCATTAAAAAAATTTATTCCCTTAAAACAGTAGAAGAACTTAATATATTTAAAAATTATCCATCTACTTTAAAAATTGATGTTAAAAGGGCAGAGTATTTGGCAATCACAAATAAAAATGGATTAAATTACTATATAGGGTCTAATGGTGAATTAATTGAAGATAAAACTTTTTCTTCTAAACTCCCATATGTATTTGGAGATTTAAATATTCAAAAATTTTTTGAATTAAAAAATGAAATCGAAAAATCAGAATTTAAATTTAATAAAATTTTAAATTTATACTTTTTTAAATCTAATCGATGGGATATTGAAACAACAGATGGTTATTTAGTTAAATTACCGATAAATGATATCAAAGGATCTTTGAATTTATTTATTCTTTTAGTTAAAGAAAATGATTTTAAAGATAAATTAGTAATTGATCTACGTCAAAAAAATCAAGTTGTATTAAATGAGCAATAATTCCGAGTATAGAACGTTTCTTTATGTAGACTCAAATAATCTAATTATTATTGTTTTAGACTCTAAAAATCAGACTATTTATAAAAAAGAGGCTCTTATTAAAAATACAATATCCGATTTTTATTATGAATATCTAAATAATTTTTTGAGTCAAAATGTTTTTGAAATTGAAAAAATATTAAAAGAATTTGTAAATAATATTTTTTTGATAATTGATCATGAAAAACTCAATCAGATAAAATTATCTATTAAAGACAAATCGGATAATGCATCATGGAGTATTAATTCTATTAACAACCTATTGTCTGAAGCAAAAAGTCAATGTAAAAAAACATTAGAAGGAAATGATATAATTCACATGAAAATTGATCAATTTTATATTGATGAAATAAGCTACACTAATCTTCCTCTAGAAAAAGATTGTAAAATTTTTTCCATTGATTTGAGTTTTATTTGTTTACCAAATCAAATTACTTCAAACTTTGAAAAAATTTTTAGCAATTATCAAATATCAATAAGTAAAATATTGAGCTATCAATATTTAAAAGAATTTTTAAGTGAAAAAGACGAAGATATCTTTATAGTTGCACAAAATATAATCAATGGATTAAATGAAAATGAGGTTTTTCTAACTAACAAGAGCCAAAAAAATCAAGGTTTTTTTGAAAAATTCTTCAATTTTTTCAACTAATTTGTATTTTCTCGTAATATTTGTTGTTTTTAATTTTTTGTAATTGGGGCATATGTTGCTCCAGTGTCATTATTAAACCAAAAAACAATTAAAAAGTCGGTCTCCTTTAAAGGTGTAGGTCTTCATAGTGGTGAATTAGTTAATATAAATATCAAACCTTCTGAACCAGATACTGGTATTGTTTTTAAACGAGTAGATTTAAAAAATAATAATCTTGTTTTCCCAAATTTTATGAATGTGAGTAACACAGCTCTTAATACTACTATTAGTAATAATTCAGGAGTAAAAGTTTCAACTATAGAACATTTAATGGGTGCTTTATTTGGCCTAGGAATTGATAATGCCTTAATTGAAATTGATAACGAAGAAGTGCCAATTTTAGATGGGTCAGCTAAGAATTTTATTGAAGAAATTTTGTCGGTTGGATTAGCATTAAGCAACAAGCCAATAAAAATTATAAAAATTAATAAAAAGATTGAGTTTGTAAATGGAGAAAAATTTATTTCGATCGAACCTTCAAAACTAAGTTTAGATATAGATTTTCAATTAAAATATAATAACCAAATAATTGGAAATCAGAGAAATAAAGTTAATGTTTATGAAGACGACTTAAAAGAAATTTTTAATTCAAGAACATTTTGTCTTTATGAAGATATTGAGGCCATTAAGAAAAATGGATTAGCTAAAGGGGGCAGTTTAGAAAATGCTATTGTTGTCAAAGGTGAAGATGTATTGAATTCAGATGGCTTAAGGAATTCAAAAGAATTTGTTAACCATAAAATATTAGACTGTATTGGCGATCTCTATACTAGTGGATATAGAATGATAGCTAGTATAACTTGTTCTCAAGGTGGTCACTACCTTACCAATAGTTTGTTAAGAAAAGTATTCGAAAATAAAGAAAATTTTTCTATAATTGAAATCCAAGAAAGAACACTTCCGCATACTCTTATAAATAGAAGCTTATTAAGATCAATAGCTTAGTAGATATAATACAGCTTTATAATTTTTTTTTAAATATATATACTTGCTTTGATGTTCAAATATAAAATTATTCTTATCCTTTCATGCATAATAATTTTTAATTCATGCAGCAAGAATGAGAAAAAAATTTCTTTGATTAAAGAAACAAATCAAACAGAGGAAATGATCTCAGCATACAAACAAGGAATTAGTTTGATGGAAAATGAAGATTATTTTAATTCTGCAAAAAAATTTTTAGAAGCTGAAATTTTATTTCCCCAATCAAAGTGGGCTTCAAAGTCAGTTTTAATGGCATCTTATTCTTATTATATGCAAAATTATTACACGCTAGCTATAGAAAATCTAAAAAGATATTTTGAAACTTATCCTAATGATAAAAATTTGGCCTATGCGCATTACCTACTAGCAATGTGTTATTATGAAACTATAGAAGGAGAAAAAAGAGATTTAGCGCCTTTGATTCTATCTAAAAAAGAACTGAAGTATATCTTAGAAAATTATCCTGATACCGATTATGCCTACGATGCAAGATTCAAAATTGATTTAATTGATGATGTTTTAGCAGCTAAAGAAGTTTATATTGGAAGACATTATATTAAAAAGAAAAAATGGATTCCTGCTCTCAATAGATTTAAAAAAGTACTAGAAGAGTATGAAACCACAATTCATGTTGAAGAGGCAATTCATAGATTAGTTGAAATTTATTATAATTTAGGAATGGAGAAGGAGTCTCTTAAATATGCTTCGTTATTAGGATATAATTATAATTCAGGGGAATGGTATAAAGAAACATATAAAATTTTTAATAAAAAATTTGAAACATCCATACCTAATAATAAAAAAGAAAAAAGCAAAATTTTAAAAAGAATTAAAAATTTATTTTAAAAATGATTGATGAAAAAATTAATCAAAATTACCTAAAAAAAATTAGGTTATTTCAAAAATATAATAAACATTATTACGATTTCAATAAACCACTAATTGAAGATCATAAGTTTGATAAATTGAAAATAGAAATTTTAGATTTAGAGAACAGATATAACTTCCTACAACATAAGGACTCACCATCAAATTCAATAGGTTATAAGCCATCAAAAATATTTAAAAAAATGAAACACAAAACGCCGATGTTATCTTTGAGTAATGCTTTTGATGAAGAGGATCTTGTAAATTTTGAAAAGAAAATTTTAAACTTTTTAAATCTTAAACCTGGTTTTGATATAGTATATAGCGCTGAACCAAAAATTGATGGTATTTCTGCCTCTTTAATTTATGTAGATGGCAAATTTACCACTGGTTTATCAAGAGGTGATGGTAATGAAGGAGAAGATATTACCTCAAACTTAAAAACTATTGATGACATTCCTAAAAATATTAACTCTAAAGATTTTCCTGGAGAAATTGATATAAGGGGGGAAGTATATATTCAAAATACTGATTTTGAAAAACTAAAAGAAAAATTTGCAAATCCTAGAAACGCAGCATCGGGTTCATTAAGACAAAAAGATCCATCTAAAACAAAGAAAATTCCACTTAAATTTATTGCTTATACCTATGGTTTCGCAGATCAAATGTTATCAAAAAATCAAAAGGAATTTTTAGATAAACTAAATAAATGGGGTTTTAAGATTAATCCTTTCAACAAATTAATTAAAGGGACAAGTAACTTAATGAAAAATTATATTGAGATAGAAAAAAAAAGAAATTTAATTGATTTTGATATTGATGGAATTGTTTACAAAGTAAATGATTTTCAGTTACAAAAAAGATTGGGTTTTGTCGCAAATGCTCCTAGATGGGCTGTGGCACACAAGTTTTCTGCAAATAGTGGAATTTCAGAGATTTTAGATATCGAAATCCAAGTCGGCAGAACTGGCGCTTTAACCCCTGTTGCTAAAATTAAACCAATAAATATTGGGGGTGTAGTCGTTTCCAATGCTACATTGCATAATGAGGATGAAATTAAACGAAAAGATATAAGAATAGGCGATACAGTAGTAGTAGAGCGTGCTGGAGATGTTATACCTCATATAGTTTCTGTACATTTAAAAAAAAGAAAAAAAAATTCAAAATCATTTGCGTTTCCATCTAAATGTCCGTCATGCGGCTCAAGAACAATTAAGGAATTTAATAATTTAACGAAGAAAAACGACGCTGTAAGGAGATGTACCAGTGAAGGTTATGATTGTGAAAAAGTAGCAATTGAAAAAATAAAGCATTTTGTCTCTAAAGAAGCTTTTAATATTGATGGTTTTGGAAAGAAAATTGTAGAAAAATTTTGGAATTTAGGTTTTGTAAAGTTACCACAAGATATATTCAATTTAGAATATAATCGATTAGAAAATTTAGAAGGTTGGGGCAAACAATCTGTAGCAAATCTTAAATACTCCATTGAGGAAAAAAAAAATATTTCTTTTGAGAGATTCATATTTTCACTTGGAATAAGACATATAGGGCTTGAGGGTGCAAAATTAATTTCTAAAAATTTAAAATCTTTTGAAAATTTAAATTTATTAATACAAGATAAAAGATTTGAAGATCTTGCTAATCTAGATGGCATAGGTGATACACAAATTAAGTCAATCAAAAATTTTTTTTCCAACAAAACTAATCAAAAGATAATAAAAGAATTGACAAATATACTTTCTATAAAAAATGTTAAAGAAGTATCCACCAATGGAATATTAAAAAACAAAACATTTATGTTTACTGGTAAGTTATCAAATATGAGTCGTTCTGAGGCAAAATCTTTGATAGAACAAAATTCAGGATCAATAGTTAGCAATGTATCAAAAAAACTTGATTACTTAATTATTGGAGAGAAACCTACTAAAAGAAAAGTAGATACAGCCAGAGATTTAAATGTAAAAATTTTAGATCAGTCAACTTGGTTTAAAATGTTAAATAATACTGGCTAACCACTTTCTCTCATTTTTGTTTAAAAATTTGGAAATTTTTGAGTAAACTTCTAAATGATATCTGAATAAGTAATCTTTTTCATTTTTTGTTAAAAGATTAAAATTAATCAAGTCTTTTTCTATCGGTGCTAAAGTTAAATTTTCAAAAAGTAATTTTTTACCAATCTTTTTTGCATAGACCAAATTTTCTATACGTATTCCAAATTTTCCTTTTTTATAAAAACCTGGCTCATTACTTAAAATCATTCCTTGTTGAATGTTGACTGAATTAAATCTTGAAATTGCTTGGGGACCTTCATGTACATTTAAAAAGTAACCAACACCATGTCCTGTACCGTGATTATAATCTAACCCGCTGTTTTTAAGAAACTTTCTTGCTTCTTTATCAATTAATTTTCCTGTATTTTTTTTGTTTAAATCAGTTAACGCAACAGCAATATGGCCTTTAAGAACTTTAGTAAAAATATTTTTAATATTTATTTTTTGATCAGAAAAACAAATGGTTCTTGTGACATCAGTTGTGCCATATTTATATTGACCTCCAGAATCACATAAAAAAATCTCATTTTTTTTTAAATATCTGGCATTTTTTTTTGTCGCTCTGTAATGAACTATTGCACCATTTTTCCCCGTCCCCGCTATCGTATTAAAACTTGGAAATAAATATTTTGAATTTCTTTTTCTTAATTTTTCTAATTTATTTTGTGCATCAACTTCAGTAATTTTAGATTTATTTACTTTTTTTAACCAATAAATAAATTTAGTTAAGGCAACCCCATCTATAATATGTGTTTTGATAGTATTATTTATTTCAATTTTATTTTTAATAGATTTTAATGAATATATAGGATCATCTTTTTTAATAATTTTGAAATTTTTTGCTAAATTTTTTTCAAAATAAATTGAACAGGTTTTTTCATCAATCAATATAGTTTTACCCCTAATTTTATAAAAAAATTCTAAAATATTTTTAGGTTCAATAATCTGATTTGTTTTTAATTTTTTTTCTTTTATAAGATTTATTGTTTTATTTTTGTCTGTAATTAAATAAAATTCCTTTTTCTTATTTATTAATAAATGTGAATTAGGTATTGGGCTTGAAGGATTATCATGACCTCTTATATTTAATAACCAAGCAATATTTTCAGGTGCGGTAACGAATAAGTAATCAAAGTTTTTTTTTCTTAAAAAATCAGAAATTTTTTTTATTTTTTTTAAATGATTTTCACCTACAACCTTGTGATTAAGTGAGTAAAATGGAATTATTCTCTCTCTCTTTACTTTGTGAATGTTATCAATAAGATTCTTTTCAATTATAACAATATTATTATGTTTAGAAAAAAATTTTTTTATTTGCAAGGAAGTAAATATAGTTGGATCAATTCCTAAGTTTAAGTTTTTAAATAAATTAACATTAGAAAGTTTTTTAAAATCAAATATTTCAAAATTTTTTCCACATTCAATCTTTGCTTGAATTGAATATCTTCCATCAACAAATAAATAATTTTTTTTTTTAAGAATTACAGCATAACCTGCTGAACCTGTAAAATTAGAGATTATATTTAATCTATCTTTATGTGAATATTCAGAAAAAAACTCATCGTTTTTGGGTACAATGTATCCATCTAAATTATATTTTTTAAATTGATCTTTTAATTTTCTTAATTTTATACTAATCATTTAATTCTTTTTTGGTATCTTATCCATCCAGGACTTCTTTTAGAGTCCTCATCTAATTCAAAATCTTGATTAAAATCGAACTCATCCAATGCATCTTTATTTTCATCAAAAAATGAGTTTTTTTCAAGTTAATCGTTTGGCAATTCATCTATAAATCTAGATGCCATACTGTCGATCCAATCACCTTGATAAAATCTGTTCATAGAAAAAGAGATAATTGCATTTTTTTTTGCTCTTGTTATGCCAACATAGGCGAGTCTTCTTTCTTCCTCCAAACCATTATGTCCTTTTTCTTCAATAGATTTTTGATGAGGAAATAATCCTTCTTCCCATCCAGGTAAAAACACTACGTCAAATTCTAAACCTTTGGCAGCGTGCATTGTCATCATATTGATTTTTTCACCCTCCCAATCCTGATCTATAGAGGTTGCCAATGATACATGTTCCAAAAAACTTTCTAGATTATCAAATTCTTTCATAGCACTTAAAAGTTCTTTAATATTCTCAAGTCGATTTTCATTTTCAATATCTTTTTTATTTTTCAACATTGCTGAATAGCCAGACTCATCCAGAATAATTTGTAATAATTTAACATGACTTAATTTCTTAATTCTTAGATCATTTCTCCATTTGGAAACTAAATCTAAAAATAAATTTAAACCTAATTTTGCTTTAGGTTTTATTAAGTTTTGTTCAATCATTTTTCTTGAAGACAGTTCCAAAGAACATATATTTTTCTTTGAGTAATCATGAATAGATTTGATAGTACTTTCTCCGATAGATCGTTTAGGATTATTAACAATCCTCTCAAATGCCAAATCGTCTTTTTCTTGGTAAATTAACCTTAAATAAGCAACACAGTCTTTAATTTCAGCCCTTTCATAGAATTTTATCCCACCCAAAATCCGATAAGGTAATCCAATTTTTAAAAACCTTTCCTCAAATTCTCTTGTTTGAAAAATAGCTCTAACAAGTATTGCAATATTATTAAATGAATATTTTTTTTTTATTTTTTCTATTTCATCTGAAATACCAATGGCCTCATCTTTTCCATTTTTAAAACAATTCAATTTAATAAGGTCGCCTCTTTCCATAGTTGATTTTAAAGTTTTGCCAACTCGATTTTGGTTATTAGCAATTAATTCAGATGCTACAGATAAAATATTTTCTGTTGATCTATAATTTTCCTCAAGGCGTATTACTGTTGTATTTTTATAGACTTTATCAAATTCTAAAAAATTCTTAATTTCTGCACCACGCCAACTATATATTGATTGGTCATCATCTCCAACACAACAAATATTTTGATTTTTTTCGGCTAAAAGATTTAACCATTTACTTTGTATATAGTTTGTATCTTGATATTCATCTACAAGGATATATTTAAAATTTTTTGCATAAATTTCTCTAATGTCATTATTTTTTTCTAAAATTTTTACTGAATGTAATATCAAATCACCAAAATCACATGCATTCAAATCAATTAATTTTTGTTGATAAATTTTATAAACTGGTAGGATTGTTTTTTCATATATATCTTTATGATTGACTCTTACTTCATTTGGATAAAGACCTTTATTTTTCCATTTATCAATTATTGCAATAATATATCTTGGTGCGAGTTGTTTAACATCAATATTTTCTGCCTTACAAATATTTTTGATTAATCTAATTTGATCATCGCTATCGATTATAGTAAAATTAGAATTTAAATTTACTGCAGAAGCATGTTTTCTTAATAATTTTGCACATATGGAGTGGAAAGTTCCAAGCCAAGAAAGACCAGTGGCGGCAGAACCTAAAATTTTACTTACCCTGATTTGCATTTCTTTTGCAGCTTTGTTTGTGAAAGTTACTGCTAGTATTTGATTAGGAAAAGCACTCTTTTTCTTAATTATATGAGCTATTCTACTAGTTAAAACTTTAGTTTTACCAGATCCAGCACCTGCTACGATTAATAATGGACCATCTATACATAATACAGCCTTTTTTTGTGCTTCATTTAAGTTTTTAAGATAATCAGAGTTTAACATTTAAAAAATTTAATTATAAGTTCAATTGTTTATGTTTAATTTTAATTTATCAATCAAAAAATTAAAAAATTTACTATTATCAATAAATAAATTAATAGAAAGTTTTTTTGATAATTTTAGACCCTTAAATAAACATAATCTTAGCAAAAAAAAGAGATTACGTTATTTAGATAATAGAATAGCAATATCTATCGGCTCGGTAGTAATATTGTTTTTTTGTTACTTTTTAATACCCACATTTTTCAATAAAAATGAAGTTAAAGCATTTTTAAAAAATCAAATATATAACGAATTTGATATTGATGTTAAATTTAATGATAAAATAAAATATGGGTTATTTCCAAGACCATATTTTTATACCCATAATCTTGAAATTAATCATGATGAAAAATATTTAGCAAAATCTGATTATGTCAAAATATATATTTCTTTTAACAACTTTTTCTCAATGGAAAAAATTAAAGTCAAAGATCTTGTATTTAAAAAAACAGAGTTTCGAACTAATTCTAAAAATATAAATTTTTTTCTTAAGTTTGATGATACAAATTTAGATCAAAAAAAGATTACATTTGTTGGTGGAAAGTTATTTTTTGAAAATAAAGATAATGATATTTTGTTCTTATCAAGAATAAAAAAATTTAATTTTTTTAAGGATAAAAAAAAATTGCAAAGAAAAATGATATTTAATTATGAAATTTTTAATGTTCCCTTTATTTTGAATATTACAAGCTTAGAAGATAGTAATGACAAAATTGTAGAATTAAAATCAAAAAAAATAAGATTAGATGTTAAAACTACTCTTAAAAAAAAAGAAAAAAATTATGATGGTTTAATAAACCTTTTAATTTTTAATCAAGATAATTCATTTACATATAAATATACAAAAAATACTTTTGAGTTTTTATCTGTAGATAAAAATTATTCTGGATTAATTAATTTTAAACCATTTTATTTTTTATCTGATCTAAGTTTTAATGAACTAAAAAAAGATCTTATATTTAAAAATGATTCACTTATTATGGCCTTAATAGATACAGGATTATTAAATAATCAAAATTTAAACGCAAATTTAAATTTTAGTTTTAATAAGATTGATAAAAATGATTATTTAAAGGATCTGTTATTAAGAGTTTCATTTGAACAGGGTAAAATACTAATTAACAATTCAAATATAAATTGGAATAATTCAGCATTAATAAAATTAAATAATATCCAACTAATGAATATAGATAATGAAAAAAAAATTAATGGTGAAATTGCTTTTGATTTTAATGATATAGATAATGTTTATAGATATTATCAGATTAAAAGAAATTATAGAAATAGAATAAAAGATTTAGTATTTGATTTTGAATATAATTTAAACTCAAAAAAAATTTTTTTAAGTAACCTTAAGATAAATAATGAGTCAAAAGAACAATTAAACATTTTCTTAAGCAAATTTAATTCAAAAGAAAATAATATTTTTAATAAAGTTACTTTTAGAAATTTTGTGAAAGAATTTTTTAGAATTTATGCTGGGTAAATCATTTTTTTTGGATTTACAATTTTATCGTAATCCTTCTCTTTGATTAATCCAGATTTTAGAGCTTCTTCTTTAAGTGTTGTATTATTTTTGAGAGCTTTCTTAGCAATTTTAGCTGAGTTGTCATAACCAATATAAGGCGCTAGTGCAGTAACTAACATTAAAGAGTTATCCAAATATTTATTAATTTTTTGTTTATCAGCTTTAATTCCTTTAACGCAATATTTAGAAAAGTTATTTATACTGTCAGATAATAGATCTATAGATTGCAAAACATTATGAGCTATCAGTGGCTTAAAAACATTTAGTTCAAAATGTCCATGCGATCCTGCAATTGTAATACCATTATGATTTCCTATTACTTTAACACATACCATGGTTACGGCTTCTGATTGAGTTGGATTTACTTTTCCAGGCATAATTGACGAACCAGGTTCATTAGATGGTAAAATGAGTTCACCGTAACCTGCTCTTGGCCCAGAACCTAAGAATCTTATATCGTTTGCAATTTTCATCAAACTTACCGCTGTGGTATTTAAAGTTCCTGAAAAATTGACTATCTCATCGTGTGCAGCCAAAGCTGCAAATTTATTTTTAGTTGGTTTGAATGGCAAATTAGTAATCTTTTTTATTTCTTTAATGATTTTCTTATCAAAATTTTTTCGGCTATTAATCCCGGTGCCGACAGCTGTACCTCCTTGGGCTAAATAATAAATTTCATTTAAAGCATTTTTTATTCTACCAATACAATCTTCTATTTGAGATTGATAACCTGAAAATTCTTGACCCAATGATAGAGGAGTTGCATCTTGTAGATGTGTTCTACCGACTTTAATTATATTCTTAAATTTAATTATTTTTTTTTTTAATTCTTTATTCAATAATTCTAGTGATGGAAGCAATTTTGTTTTTGTTTCATGAGCAATAGCTATATGCATAGCTGTCGGGAATACATCATTAGTGGATTGCGATTTATTTACATGGTCATTCGGATGAACTGGTTTTTTTGTCCCTTTTTTTCCACCCAAAATTTCTATTGCTCTATTCGCTACAACTTCATTTACGTTCATATTTGTCTGTGTGCCAGAACCAGTTTGCCAGACTTTTAAAGGGAAATGACTATCAAGTTTTCCTGATATAATTTCATTTGTAGCTTTTATTATTGCTTTGGAAATATCATTTGGAATTTGTTTTTCCTTTAAATGCACTATTGCTGCAGCTTTTTTTATTATTGCGATTGATCTAATCAAAATTGGTCTGACTAAAAAATCACCAATATCAAAATATTTTTTTGATCTTTGAGTAGACGCTCCCCAATATTTATCATCAGGAACATTTATAAGTCCAATACTGTCAAATTCTTTTCTTAATTTCATTGATAAATAATTATTATTTATATATTAAAATTTAATAACTTACAGGAGCAAAATGACAAATTTTGAAAAAGTTGGTATTTTTATGAAGACCTTTGGTCAGGAAGTAAAAAATAATGCTTCTTTTAGCACTGCTAAAATTAATCAATTAAGATTAAGCTTAATATCAGAAGAGTTGGAGGAACTTAAAGAGGCAATGAATAATAACGATTTAGTTGAGGTAGCAGACGCTCTTACCGATATTCTTTATGTTACTTATGGTGCAGGACATGCTTTTGGTATTGATTTGGACAAATGTTTTGAGGAAGTTCAAAACTCTAACATGAGTAAATTAGGTAAAGATGGAAAACCAATTTTTAATGAGCATGGAAAAGTAATGAAAGGTCCAGATTATTTCAAACCAGATTTAAATAAATTTATCAAATAATAAAATATTTAATTGTTTGATGAAGGCCTAAGTATAATTATTAAAGACCAACAAAATAAATTAGGAAATAATTTGTAAAAGAATTTTTCAAAAAAATATAATATCTTTAATTTATTCCTTGTTTTAAACACTGGAATTATTTTATATTCAGTAAAGTTTTTTTTAAAGAATAAATTGATATTATGATAGTTTGTAAACCAACAATGTTTATCATCTTCCTTTTTTCCTGAGAAATGATATTGATTTCCAAGATCACCCTTTAAAGCCAAATTAAGTCTAAATTCATAATATGCTACGTTTGGTAGGTTAATTATAACCATTTTTTTTGATATCTTTAAACATTCATTTATAATCTTTAATGGCTCATCTATATGTTCAATGACATCAACAGCTGTAATAAAGTCAAAGGAGTTTTTCTCAAATTTTAAATCTGAATTTAAGTCCATGATGACATTTGAAGCCTCTTTATTTTGAGTAATATCTGTTCCAGTATAATTGACATTCTGATTAAGAAATTTTTTAAGTATTTGATCTCTACAACCTAGATCTAGAAGAGATCCTTTTTCATTTTCTAAAATTTTTTTTATAACTGGAAATTTATTATCTACCCACATAATTTAATAATTGTTTTAATTAATACATCTTTTTAATACTACCCATATGTTTGTATAATATCATTATACCAATTTAAAATTATTTAAACTAATTTGATTTTAAAGGGGGCTTTCTGTTGCCAGGTACCTATTTTTTGGCAACAAATCTTAACATTCCATCTCCATACAAAAACTTACTTAAAATATGATTTGGATTACCATATAATGGAGATAACAAATCTCTAATATTATCAAAATGAGGCTTAATAGGTGTTCTTGTTACACTTTTAAAACCAATTGATAATAGATACTTTTTAAGTTTTTTATAATTATATAATTTATACTTTGGAGATAACATTCTATCTTGTATCGTTAATCTAAGGTCATTATCAGAAATAATTTGGAACAAAGTTTCAATCTTTTTATAATTACTCTTATTCAAATTTTTTTTGAAAAAAGGCAAATATTTTTTTAATTTTCCATACATTATTTCATCAAAAATTTTTTTAATTAATTTATTTTTTAAATATTCTTTTCTAGCTATATCCATTGTAAATTTAGTCAATAAGCCACCCTCTCCATGAACAACAATAAAAGCAGCACCATTTTTCTTCAAAACTCTAAAAATTTCTTTATATGCTTTTAAATCATTATTTGTGTGGTGTATAACACCTGAACAATTAACAATATCAAAATAATTACTTTTAAATTTTAATTTTTCCACCGTTCCTTTTGTAAACTTGTATTTTTTTTCAAATCCTTTTAAAGATTTTTTAATTTCAGGTTTAATTTTATTCGATAAATCTACTAAATGAACGAATTTTGCTCCCTCAATAAGCATTCTTTTTGAATTACCAGCGTGGTTGCCACATCCAAAATCTCCACAAATCTTATTTTTTGAAAAATTTTTTTTCTTATTATTTAATTTTAAATAGTTTGTGACTCTTAAATAACCTTTTTTATATTTTATTCTTCCCTCATGGATTTTGCCTAAAATTTTTCTTGTTTTTTTATTTAATTTAGTAATTTTCATAATCAATTTTTATTCGATTTACAAAAATTTCAATAAATTTTCAATAAATTTTAAACATTCAATCAAAGGTCGACTCACTCGGTTATATTTTTCAAATAACGTTGATACTGCAAACTAAATTAACAAATGAGAAGGGGCGTTCTGTTGCCAGGTGCCCCGGACCCCGTTT
>MDSZ01196236.1_pt1 | contig 14177 bp, 17 predicted proteins | sample 811201 | NCBI WGS metagenome assembly MDSZ01 (sample SAMN05326647, study PRJNA326480) | marine metagenome | isolation source: seawater | place: Indian Ocean: North | collected 2010
ATAGTGTTCATAAGACATAACAGCCTCAGAAGGGACATCAAATATAAACATTACGTGATACGGATCAGGATCATATCGTTTGATAAAATTCCTGAACGCACACAATGCAGACTCAAACTTTAAGAACAAAGGTTCTCCAGAGAATCTATACAGTAATGCAATTACCTTTCTAGTATTCTCAGGAGTTGTACCTATAAAGCAGTTAAGAAACAGCTGGTCCCACATAAACAACTTACGATTACCACCAAGGAATGGCATGCAGAATATACTAGATGTATTTACTGCAGCAGTTACCAAGTCATACTCAGCAATGCGGCCATTATTACCTTGAGGATAAATAAGATTTACTTTATGTGGATACTTGTCTCGAGGATATATAGTATCCCCAACACCACACGTCCAACCATCTTCACGATACAATCGTTCTATAGTTTTGCCATCAGACTCATAGTCTCTGTGTAAATCTAGAACTGGTCCCACCAACTTAACTAGTCTTGCGTTGATAGGAATCATTTGGAGTTTGTCAATCTTTACCATTGCTCTTCAGGTGTTTGGGAGTTATCTACAGAAACATTTAGTTCAGGAATAATATTCTCCCCAAACTCTCTAACTATATCAGCTTCTGTCTTAAGTAAATATACTAAACGAAATGTCTGGTTAAACTTGAAGATACCTTCAGTCATCCCATACTGTTCAACATATTTCTTAATAGCAAAAGCTTCAAAGTCTTTGGTCCTGGTCTTCAACCAGTTATCCGCAGTCTTTTCTCCCACACCTTTTAGGCCTGGTATATTGTCTACAGAGTCACCCATCAACACTTGCTTCCAAAGAAACTTAAGTGCATCATCAGGTGACGTATGTACAAACTCCGCAGTCCTATAGTTGAAATGCATACCTACACATTGATACAATACATCTTTATCTGGAGAACAGATGATGGTCTTACGATCCGTATTATACGAATAGTAAGCCACCAAATCATCTGCCTCTAGTTGTGATATATACGTAAAACCCCAACGCTGTTTTAGATGTTCTTGCAAAGCAGGAAAGATTACAGGTCGTTTAGACTTGTATGCTTTACGTTTTGCTTTATACTCAGTATCCACTTGGTACCTAAAGCATTTACCTTGCGTTAGAAACCCTGCATACGAAGATGTATTGCAGGTATTCAACATTGAAGTAATACGTTGATCGAGACCGTATACAGCCTCTTCAAATGTAGGTTTCTCCATTTCATAATACAATAGAGAATCCGCATCAATCAAACATATTTCATTTCCTTTGGGAATTCTCTCTATTGTATCACTCATTACTACAGTCCTTTTAGTTGTTCAGATTCTTCTAATATTTTATTAGAGTCTTCTGCATACTGTTTAACAATTTCAGCACGCATCTCAGCCCACTCTTGATCAGTCTTAGCTGCATAGCCTGATGAATGGTATATAGAACCATTCACACCAGACAAGCTAGAATGAACAAAGTATTGTAAGCATCTGATAGCACCGTCTACATCATCTGGTATAGCACCCACATGCATAGGGTCAATAAACACATTGTGGATCTCACCAGAATACCAAGCGATATACTTAAGACCACCAACGTGTAAACCCTTTACACAAGATACATGATCTCTCGTATCTACGTAAGACCAATCAGGTAAACGATGTGTGCATCCAACTTTGATAAAATGTCCAGGGGCAGTATACCCATTAGAACCTTCACAGAAGAAAGCATCTCCACCCGTACCCATAATTGAAGGCTGGAATAATCTATCTTCTACATGTTCAGGAAGACCGTCACTGTCTATCTCACCTGTGTCAGGGTTGAACGTACGCTTATAACGATCTATCTGTTCACCAGTTTCAGTGTCATACTTAGTAAGAACTTCTTCTGATACTTTGTAACCGTTAAGCAAACCCTCCTTGGTAATCTTCATCTGGTAAACAGTAGCTCGCTTCTCAGCTATCTCTTCTGTTAGACCCTGAATCTCCATATAACTTTCTTTAAGTTTAGGATGCACATACTTCATATTAACAAAGTTGAAGAACCTTTCAGAGAAGTCTTTACCTTTCTCTTTGAGTAATGGGTTTCTCAACCATCTTGTCCACATCTTAACCAAGGGCATGAAGTCTATTCCTTGATCCATGGACTCGTAGATACGATCTACTAGTGCCTCTGGCATGGGCACATTTGACACCACATCATTATGCTTAAGGAAGAACTCCCTTGTAGCAGGATTGATGTAGATAAACTCACACTTGTCTTGGATCTTTTTAGTAAAGTCCTCAACTGTGAGACCTGCAAACTCATCTATGTGACGATTGTACGTCTCCATATCTGTAGCTTCGTTGGCTGCTGTTGCAACCGCTAGCATTGCGCTGTACAGTTCTTGATCATACATAACTGAGAATGGTGTATTCCCGTACGATCCAGATATCTGTCCATCGCTAACATTCACGTGTATCATGAGCGTTTATTTAAAAGTTAACTATTATGTGGCAAAGGTATTTCTATGTCAAGCTTGCCACGCGACTTGAGATAGTGTTTGAGCTCCTTTGTAAATTCATCTGTTTGGCTGTATCCAAAGTCTAATTTATCCAGCAATTCTTCGACTCCATCTTTAAATTCATCTTTAGCTTCAATCAGTCTAAGTATCTCTGTATCAATAGCTTCAGCAGCTTTAACATCTGTAAAGATAAACAATTCCTTAGATTTCTCAGCAAGTAATTGATCATCTTTTACTGTCTCAGCATACTCTTGAAACTGCTTTATTTTCTCAACCATATCTAAAATTTCTACGCTGTCGTTATCTGGGCTCTTCCAAGAACCATAGCCTGAAGCTATACGTTCGTACTCACCAAGAACAGAATACAACTCTTTGTACTCTGGGTTAATGTTTCCTAGTTTTGCAAACCAGTCTGGAAGTTTACCAACAGCACGAGCAGTTAGATATTTAATAAGATGATTATCCATTGTTAATTTATTATTCTCTTCGTCCCACGTACAGAAGAACTCATCGATATGTTTACAATTAGGGTTACGTTGAATGTATTTAACATTCTGCTCACTCACACGAAGCAACTGAGGAGAATCATTTGCAATACCTACAACAGTGTTTACAAAGTCATCTCTATCTTTCCAATGAGATAATCTTGTAACAATCTCATCACGATAGAACATAGGATCATTCCAAATGTCTCCAGAAACCTGATAAGTAGGACTGTAATGATCCTTAAGATTACGTGTTTGTTTAAACAAAGCAGTAGCTGCTAGCTTAAGTTTATCTTCATCTTTCATAGTACCATAGTACGTAAGAGATTCTGAAGACATAACAGTAGCAAGCTTAGGTTCTACTTTATCCCATATAAACTCCTCATAATCATTATAACTTCTAGTGCTACGATGATTAAACCTAAGAGTGTATGCACATATGCGCTGTTCAGCTTTACGTTTTTCAGCAGGAGTCAACCCCATTAGAGCATCTGAGTCTAGTATAACTTTCTCTCTATTTTTAAACTCATCAACCCACTCATCAGGAACATCTACCTCATCGTATAATCTTATACTTTTAGAAGCTAACAGATAAGGTCCAACCTTATTTCTATTTGCAATACAGTTGTTATACTCTTTCAAGTTAACTGCGCGCGCACCTGCTTCAAGAGCAGGGTTAGTTGTATTGGCCTGGAGCTCTGTTAAGTTCTTGTAAGTAATGATAACAAACCTACCATTATGTCTAGCATATAAGTAGTGATCTTTCACACGACTACGAGAAACATCTTCATCACGGAAGTATACAGCATCAACATCTACATCTCCCCAACTGGTAAACTTCTCAGTCTCTATGTGTAGCTTACCTGCTTTGGTATACTCATGAACTGCACGGACAGAGAAACCTTTAAGTAACGCCTCTGGTCCTGCATAGCTAATACTAGGATCTGCAGTAAACTTGGGACGCATCTTAGAAGTATCTATAATCCTACTAATTTGTTTAAGAGCTGTGTCTTCTGATCTGCCTAGACCACTGCCTAGTACATCTCTACATGACTTAACCCACTCAAGAAAGTCTGTGCTAGTTAGCTGCTCTTGGACCAAAGCAGATGCTTCTTCAGTTGCAGCTTCAATAACACCCTGGATAAAGTTCTTAGTATTCTCATTCCAAATAACTTTCTCACGTGATGGAGTAACCTCTACACCATCTTGTAGTACTATCTCTTCTCCTGTCTCAGGATCTTTGATAGCTTGACGCATAGGACACTTAAGACCTACCGCACCCCAAAGCTGTTCCATCTCTAGCTCACGGAAGTCTACATAGCCATAGTTAATACCAGTCTCTGCACCCACTTCTTTTACAACAACAATGTGTGGTCTGCTGTGATTGTAAGAGTCACACACAATAATGTTCTTAGAGTTATGCAATACCTTGGTATGTATAGGTCTGTCCCAGTCCTCTCCATCTTCTACAATTGTGTACTTCACATTGCCTAGGTAGTTAAGCTGCTCTTCAATAGTGTCATCAAAACGCTGACGATTGTGCTTCTTAACTCCAAAGGAAACAATAGTGTAGTTCTTGTCTGTAGTCTCTTCGTAATGAACTTGTGTCCCATCACTAAATGTAATGTGAGGATTGAACTTAGGAATCATAAAGTCAGTCTTGTACGGGTAACAGTTACACTTGAAGCGCTTACCGTTATGCACTGTCTCGATAGTGTAGAAGTCTACACCAGTAGACAATGCTACCTTAGCACCCAAACCAAACGCACCAAAGTTTTGTGATGTGTTACGTTTAGTAGAGTAACCTAGCTCTAGTATACCTTCAAGACGTCTCTTACCAATACCAACACCGTGGTCAATGATCTCTATCTTGTCACAGTATCCGATACCTTCATTACGATAGTATCTGATTTCTACGCCATTCTCATCCTGGTTCAGATGATTCAAGTCGTAGTACGTAGGGTCAAAGTTAGAATCAGCATACTGTTCACCATCTCTACGGATGTAGTAGTCTGCTTCTGTCTTCTCTCCTTTTAGAATCTCAATAGCCATCTCCTTCTCACGTTGTGAATCGCAGGCGTTAGTCACCAGCTCACGTACAGTTGAAGGGATAGGAGTAGAGTACTGAGTAGATTGTAGTATATCGAATACCATCTTCTCAGCACCTTTGTTAATACGCTTTGCAACACCATCAGTGTTAGAGCGCATAGTTTGATCGATTGTTTTAATACTCATTTTAATAAATAAAAAACCCCAACTATTTAGTCGGGGCTGTTAATTCTAGTATAGCATTTACAGTTTCTATACAATGTTTTTGGTTACGAGGAACAAACAATACTGGGGGGTCATCCTGCTCCATCATTAGCTTCTTGAACATCTTCCACTTGAGTGGGAAACGTTCGTTAGCAAATCCTTTGCATTCGATAACCCACTTACCGTGCGGGTCCACAAAGTCAGGGGTATATGTAATATCTCTAACCTTGTACTTTTGTTTGTCTACATAACCTGTTTTACCATTGTCTTCATACGAAGACTCTGGGTAGTGAAAACCTTCTAGAAGCACATACTTGTGCTTTTCATAATCGTTAGCTATGTTAGCTTCTTTTAGTTTCCTGTAGCAGAACGCTTCCAAAAGAGAACGGAACTTAATACCGTCTACTTCTTTCTTCTTTGCGTTTATTTTTCCTCTCCCTTTTGGGGAACGAGTTGTACGTACGTTTCGTGATCCAGTCCTTTTACCTCTTCGAGCCATTTTTTCTCTAATCGTTTTGCTTCTTGTAAACTTCCGACGTCTAATTTAGTGTTTGTTCCTAAGTTAGCCATCATAGTTGAAGCTTTTTTTAGTATATGGTCGATGCGGTTTCTGATATCAGGGTCTGTGTAGTAACGAGATTTCATGAGGTAAACTATTAGTAATGAACGTTTTGGCTATGTGTAGTGAATGATTTTTAATTAGATCTGAAATGTCTTTTGATTGTAGACTGTCTGGTATGCATACATTAACTAGTTTATACTTATCACAAATTTTCTCAGCCATAGTCTGACCAGGATTCGTATCTGAATCATAGTCATTATCTAACAAGACATACACATTAGTAAACCTGGACTTCAGCTCTTGCAACAAGCTTTCTTCCGGCATTTGCATTTCACTTTGTAGTGCAATGGATGGATAACCAAGCACTTCCAAACACATGATATCCTTAAGGGAACTTGTGATAAATATAGTCTCACCATCTTTGGGAAGTTGAGCATAGCCTTGAATGCATTCTTTAGTCGTTGTACTATACCACTTATGCTCTTTCTCAAATGGACAATAAATCTTATGACCATTCTTAAAGTTGTAAACATAGCTGATAGTATTGCATTTAAAACGTATCTCATTAATCCAAAAATAACTTAGGGGTGAAACGCCAAATTTAATCAAAAGATCTTTACTAATACCAAACTGTTGCCAGAATTTTTTGTCTTCTTGATTCCAACCACGTTTCTTAACAGATATTTTACTTCTCCGTTTAACAAACTTAGGTTGAATACCATGTACAACAGCTTTTAGTTGTGATCTTTTACGTATATAACCAAGACCAAAGTCTTCAGTAATACGTATCAAAGCTTCTCTGAAAGAGATACCATACTTAACCATGATATAACCAAAGCAATCTAAGCTGTGATCAGGATGACCAAAGTCTTTGTACAATAGCCTCTGCCTATGCAAGGATATGTTTACTGTAGGAGAATTATCTTCACGTAGCTCACTCTTGAATCTCGTACCTAGTTTATCGAATGGTGTACAATAGAATTTAAAGATGTCATACTCTGACACCTTAGACAGAATATATTCTGTAGATAAAATGTAGTCACTCGACCGTGCCTCAATCGCCATAGCTGCAAAAATAAGAAAGGGGGCATAAAGCCCCCCTTCTATTTTATACTATCTGAATACTACCAAGCAGCTTCTTCAGCTACAGGCTCTGGTGTATCATCCGTATCAGGACTAATTACACCAGGTGAGTAACGCTGTAATGATAGATCAGTATTGTACTCAGCATTGAATGCACCAAAGTCTCCGTTCAATGAACGAACAAATAGGTCATCACGCTTAGGCTTGATCCTACCAAAGAACTTAGTATACACATTCTGGTATTGACCATCCTTAACACCAAGCAATACACGTACACGATTCTCTGTAAGAGCCGTAACTAGCTGCTTCAATTCTGCTACATTACCTCTTGCAATCTCTGCAATTGACTCAAGGTAGCAGTCATCTCCACTGCTAACGTTAGCCCACGCAGCAATAAACTCTATCAAAGAGTCTTCGCCTATGTAAGCCTTACGCTCTCCATCAGACTTGTACCAGTCATATACCGTAGACGCAGGTTCCCCAGACCAAGCTGTCTTACCTGAGTTGTTGATCCACTGGTTCTTGTCTCCATCTCTGTTTACACGAGTCTTATCTTCCAATAAGAATTCTACACGTGTCTTAATGTCTGGAGAAGTATGTTCTACCCAGAAAGTAACCTTCTGCTTTTCTACTTCACCAATCATTGCCTTGTAGTTAGGCTCTTGTTTAACCATAATTCCAAGCTCGTGCAGCTCTGCCATAGTTGGGTTTACTGCTAAAACTTTTACTGGTGCGATCCCTACATACAGGGCATTACCGCCACCTACTACTTCTTTCTCTGAGTTATTACTAGCTATTGCCATCGTTCAAAAATGTTTCAAATTCATAATGTGGTTGAGAGGGCTGAGTTGTTTCAGTTACCTCGGGTGTAGCTTCTACAGGGATGCTAGTCTGGTTGGGTGCAACCTGTGGTGTTACATCATCCACAAGTTTAAAGCGAAGTTCTTTCACTCTGTTCTTCTTAACACGCTTACCTTTCAGGGCTGGGTGCATGAACATAGTTTTAACTTCAGTCTTTGTTAGACTGTACTTCTCTGCAATACCATCACGGTCAATACCATTCTCTAGATCAGAGATGATACCGCTAACAGTTATCACTGCGGGAGTTGGATTAGACTGAACCTCCTGCTGTTCAGTTACTTTTGCTTCAATCATGAGCTTAATCAATAAAAATATTATTCCAATCTAGTTCCATAACTTGACCTTTCAAATGGTCACAGCGGGAACCTGCATTTACGTCTTGACCAGCATCAAAGCTGATCATAGTTTTGTCTCCCTCACGGAAGACATATCCAATAGCATCTGCGTTTGCACACGTGATGCCTCTTATCTTACCAGTCAAATCAAGATCCTTAGAAGTTACTTCTTTACCTTTCTTTTCAATGACTTTATCCTTGAGGTGACCCACAAGGATTACATGGTCAGCAAGTTTATTCAACCTATCCAACCATTTCTTATACGCCATGCGTAAATACAAATACCCAGCTCCATTTGGGAGAGACAGTACTGACAGTCCTTTGTTGTCTCTGTCAAAGTTCTTACCCATTGGTGTGTTCTGATAGAGTACCTTAGCCTCTGACTCACACCAAACCTCGAGTTGTGTAATAGTATCTACTGCAATGTACTTGTATGGCTTGCCTTCTTTGATAATAGACTGACCAATCTGTGATAGTTCTTTTAGGTTGTTAGCTTTAATCTTAAGAGCTTCAACCATATCAGAGCCATCCTCCAGATCAATGATTAGACAGTCATCTAGCTTAGAGAGGACAGTTGTCTTACCAATCTTAGGTGGGCCATACAAAACAAAGTTCTTCGGTGATTTCCGAAGAGCTTTAACTTTACTTTTAGGGAGTTCCAATAGTTCGTTCATTAATAGTAAATGTTGATAAATCTGTTTGAAATGGGATCATGCCTAGTAGGCCATCCCTATTCTTTTCAATGTGACAAGCCAGTAATCCTACAGGATCTTCACCACAGTAGTTATCTGTAATGTTGTAGAGATCGTACGGGCGTTGTAACATCATCACGACATGAGCATCTTGTCCAATAGAATCACCCCCAAACAGATCCGTAAGTAGGGGTTGGTATTGATTCTTTGCACGATGCTCTTGCTCGATATTCCTGTTTAGTTGGGACAATAGTATAGTCACACTACTCATTCTAGCCTGCATCCACATACATCCTTTTGATAGGACGTTAAGTCTCTGCAGCTCAGTGTCTGCCTTTCCACGTACAAGCCTGGAGTGATCAATAAGATTAATGACAGTCCTCTTCGGGTTCTTGAGGAAGACTCGTTCATTCATCTCTTTGATACCATCCATATGTTGTGGAATAGAACAGAAGTAGATTGGGTACTGTTTGTACTTTTGTGTTGCGTTTACGTATTGCTGATACTTTTCTTGAGATAGTTTACGTTCAACTGATAACAGTTCAAATGTCTGTAGCTTGGTGTCCTTCGATCCAGCACGTAGTATCTGCTGGTCTCCAGGCATCTCAAAGCTCCAGTATATAACCATTATATCTTTATCAACGTTTCTATCTAGTAAGTCAAATATCAACTGATTACTAAACGCAGACTTCCCAACTCCAGGTCTACCTGCAATAACATACATCTTACCGGGCTGTAAACCGCCCATAAGATTCTTATTCAAACGTGCCCATTTTGTAGGTAAACAGTTACGTTTACCCACCATACCGTCACGAACATGTTGAATTGATTTTTCTACCGCCTTTGATATGTGTCTAAGCGGGGGTAGATTAGAGTTGTCTTTGTATTCTGGGGGAGGTGTTTGTTGCATCTGGTTCATTATCTATACCTATATATTTTTCCCACGTGTGTTGGTTAACCCACGTAGTTAGCTGTTGCATAAACTGCAGTGAGTTGTGATGCCTACGCATATCCAACTCAGTTTTCAAAGCTTTAATAACTTCCTTATGCTTACCAACATTCCCATTCAAGTATTTCTCATACCTGATGCGAGGCTTCTCGTTAGCTTTGGCATTAGAATCCTTAGCTCTAAGGACTCTACTACCCACTCGGAGAGGAAAATAGGTCAAGAGCTCTGTCCACATTATAGAGAAGTCAGATTCTAAATGATCATAGAATGGTTCTCTCACAACATGGTCAGTAACGTCCTGACCTATTTTAAGGTAGCCTTTGGTTTGCAGGGCTTCTGTGTCAACTTTTAGACTCAGAGATTCTAGATTATCATAGGCTTTATGATGCAGCAGGTACAAATATAGATACTCATCAGCGCTAATACAAAGATTTGTTAGACTTTCTGTACTAATTTCTATGTTCATACTAAATATTTAAACACTTTATATCAATCTGTTTCATAAGTTATCCAATTGACATTACTTAGTTTGCTAACAGCTTTATTCAACCACTTCTCTTCCTGGGAATCTTTTACGTAAAGTATGTATACCTTACCTATCTTATCCCCACTCAGTCTCAGTAGTCTACCTACACGCTGTATCATAGGTAGTGATTTGCTATCCAGTCCTGCAATGATACCTACCTCAGAATCAGGCACATCGAAGCCCTGATTTAGTGCTTTAGTAGAACAAAGAACTCTGTTAAGTCCATTTTTGTAACGTCTCAACGTTTCAGTTCTTTGCTTTTTACTTTTACCACTATGGTAAGACTCTCCACCTAAGACAGCAGCCATACTATCTGTAAAGTCATTAGTCCCTGAGAATACAAGGATCTTAGACTTTGGGTGCCAATCATTAACAATACCTTCAGCATATTCAAGTTTGTTATATGCATGCTGTACTATCTTTTTACGTTCACGGATAGCCCTGTAAAACTGTGCAGCCGCACCAGCATCACCAGGTATACGCTTAGCCAAAATAGCTTGAGCAGTTTTGAAAGCATCAAATTGTCCAAGCCTGTATTTCATCTGAACAAAAAGATTATTAGCTTTCTTGTAGTTAGCTCTTTCTTCTTCAGTAAGATCCACAGGTATACAGAATATTTGATACGGTGCAACCAATCCTAGGTCAACACACGAATCCAATGAAATCATATAACATATAGGCGCAAGATTAATTAGTATCTCACGGTACTCATCTTCTTCAGGCATAGTAGCTGTCATACAAAGCAGCTTGTCATACGTATTGTACTCAAAGAACTGCCTATGTACAGGACTCAGGCCAAGATGAATCTCGTCACAAATAACAATAGAGTAGTGTTCTCCACGTAGTTTGTGTGCTGACTGGTAGCATATAATATCTATACTATCCAGTGCGTCTTCGTGCCCCCACTTCTTAAACTCTTCTTCAAATTGTGCTTGAAGCTGTGTAGTGGGGACAATTACCAATCCTCTACCGCCATCACGGTTCAGGATTACTGCAGCAGCAAGTACACCACAACGAGACTTGCCGAAGCCAGTCCCTGCAACGATTGAACCAATGTAATTTTGTTTGGCCCAAGCATTCAGTGCTTTTGTCTGCTGATCAGATTTAATCGTCATCAGGCTCATACTCTGGGCCTTCGTCGTAACTTTCTCTTTCATATTCATAAATTTCTCTCTCGAGATCAGTTATTAGGTTACAACCTACCAAGTCTAGTAGATCTATATCGCTATCTTCCAGTGTAATTCCATACACTGTTGCATACCCACCAGAAGGAGGGTTGTAGTAGTCTCCGGGATCAAATGGTGTAAGGTCATAGTGAACTTCCACGTCAATCCCACGTAAATTCCAGCTTATCGTCATCGTCGTATAATATATTAAGTGAACACTTTCCATATGCTAATTTAAACAATTTATCATAGTCCCCATAGCCATACTTTATCCAGTTATTGCTAGTCTTGATGCCATACATAACAGTTGCATGGTCTCTATCCAAACTACCTCCAATTCTTGCATAAGTATATCCAAGTAAACTTCTACAAATTGCCATCGTGGCAAATCTAGCACGAACAACTTCATGCTTTCTAGTTGAAGATATAATCTGTTCAATTCTTACATCAAACACTTCTGCAACTATACGTAGCACAATGGGTATAGTCAGCCCATTGAACTCTCCAAACTCATATATAATGTCTTCCCTCTCTTTCTGAGGCAAGCCAGGGTATACATAATACGCAGGTCTCATACTATTTCAACTTTAGTTAACCAAACCCTAGAGTCATCTTTTGGATTAGACATAGAGTTTATACGGTTAACATATTCTATAGCGTCGTGCTGTGTGTACGTAGCTAGCAGGATCTTTGTACCAAGTGTATCTTTTGGAGCACGACGCACCACCAGATATATATGGTTAGTACGCGTAGCACATGCTAGAGTGCGCTGTAAGTATTTAAGTAACTTTTTCATGGGTATTGGTTATTATCTACTCCATATAACATATCACACGCATCATCTTCGCTGTCTGCGTTATCTACGTTATATTCTGTAGTAGGTTTAGGCGGCTCGATAGTTGATGATAGTGTAGCATCAATAGAGTCCTCCAAGGATTGAGTAGCTTTAGAGATTAGCAGACTCGTAGTATTATTTATATTTAGAGATATAAGTTTCTCTATCTCTTTTTCAATACCGTTCAAGTGGTATCTTAGTCTATGCTTGAATCTAGTATCTCCTTGAGTTTCGTCAAGTAGTTCTAGTAGCAGTACAGATGTTACAAATATTTTTGTTTCGAGGTTTTTCATTAGTATTTTTTTATTAACTTAGCACGTTATGGGTAGAAATAGGTTTGCGGGTAAGCACCCGTCATATAAGAAAAGGAATATGTCGGCTGCAGGTATCCGCAAAAAAAGGGCGTATGACAAAGCATACGGTGCCCAGTCTGGTATGATAAAATACCGAACAGGCTTAAACAGAATTAATAGGAAGAAGGGTAATTACGGAAATGGGGACGGCAAAGACGAGGCCCACAAAGAAGGTGGTGGAACTCGTATGCAGTCTTACTCATTAAACAGAGCAGGTAACCGTATGAAAAAAGGAAAGAAGCCTGGAGCAAGGAGAAAGTGTAGAAGCGGGTGCTAATTACTTCTCCCATGTAGCAGATATATTAGTATCTGCCTTCAATAGTCCATTCTTGATAATAACCTTAGCAGCTTTTTCCATAAGCTCAGTCATCTTGTCTGCCCACTGTTGGGCAATCTCTTCTTTACACACACAATCAATCTGGTCATGTACAGTCATAACAATCTTGACTTGTCCATCCCAGTTTTGTATCTCCCTAAATATATAGATAAGCGCAAGCTTAGTCATGTCAGCAGATGACCCCTGGATAGGTGTATTTTTAGATGCACGCTCAATAGAGCCTAGCTCTATCATAGCAGATCTGTTATCATACATCTTTGGGTACCAACTACTAAACCAACGTCTACGCTTGAACGGTTTGAACGTACGTATATATCCACGTCTTTTCCCAAACGTACCAAGCTCCTCCAAGAAGTTTTTGATATTAGGGAAGGCAGCAAAGTACTTATCGATAAGTTCCTTGGCTTCAGGTATAGATATATCCAAGGTATCAGCCAACTTGTGTGGGCCCATACCATACGCCAGTCCAAAATTAATAGTCTTAACATGTGTACGCAGAGCTTTGTGCTTCTTGCAGTTACACTTTTGCTTGTGCGCCATATATGCACAGCCGTCTTCAGCAGCATCTATCCATTCCTGCTGAAATACCAGCTCAGCACATACAGAGTGCAAGTCCTGACCATTCTCCAAACTAGATAAAAACACAGGATCTTGAGAACCATACGCTATTACATTTAGTTCCTGAGAAGAGTAGTCAGAAGAGACATACACCCAACCCTCAGGAGCGGTGAAACAATTACGATACTTGTTATCTGATGGGATCTGCTGCATGTTCGGAGACGATGAGCTTACCCTACCAGTATCTAGTATCTGTTGAAAGTTAGTGTGCACCTTATTGTCACAACTAATAAACTTGAAGAAGTTCGTACCATAGGCATTAGCCAGCTTGGACTTCTCCTTGTACTTAACATACTTGTCTATCAGCTTATGCTTACGACGATACTTGTACAACTTCTTACCATTCACATCTTCAAGTTCAGGAACCAAGTTACGAAACAGCTTAAGTATCTGACTTGGGGAGTTCCAATTGATATGTGTCTTACGTAGCTCTTCAGCCGGGGTAAACATATCAATCTGCATGGGTAACTGGTAATGCTGCAGACGTACATCTGCCAGCACATAGTCATCCAACTCCAACTCCGCAAGCTCAGCGTCACGCATATTCTCCTTAGCCAGCTCGGTCCAACGTTCCTCATTAACCATCAAACCCTCGAACTCAATCTCAGAGAATACA
>MDSZ01246372.1_pt1 | contig 14176 bp, 14 predicted proteins | sample 811201 | NCBI WGS metagenome assembly MDSZ01 (sample SAMN05326647, study PRJNA326480) | marine metagenome | isolation source: seawater | place: Indian Ocean: North | collected 2010
AAAAATCCGAATCTTCCAAAAGTTGTTGTGAATTCAAAAGGAGAATTAATATATATTTCAAGAGCTTTGGTTCCAGGTTCAAAAAAAAATAATCATGATATAAAATATTATAAGCAGGTTTGTATTTATGCGTTTAATAAAAGACAACTTAAAAAATTTTACACAATTAAAAAAAAAAGTGAGACTGAAAAAATTGAGGACATCGAAATATTAAGATTTTTTGATTTAAATATTAAAATTAAAATGATTAAACTAAATTCAAATTCAGTTGCTGTTGATGAAATCAGTGATGTTAAAAAAGCTGAAAAGCTTTTAAAAATAGCTGATGTAAATGTTAGATAAAAAAATTATTATATTCATGCCTTCGATCGAAGGCGGTGGAGTAGAGAGAAATTTATTTGAAATAAGCAACTTTCTTTCAAAAAAAATTAATAAAGTTAGTATAATTACGGTATCTAGACAATACAAAAAAAATTTTTCAAAAAAAATTTGTTTTATCGGACCCAAATCAACAAATTTTTTTTATTTGAGTAGGTTAATAAAATATATAATTTGCTCTTTTTATTTATTAATAGAACTATTATTAAAAAACAAAAATAAACTTATTATTTTTTCTTTTCAGGCAAATGTATTTGCAATTATTATTGGAAAATTATTTGGATATAAAGTTATAGTTCGTGCTAATTCTGCACCCTCTGGATGGATTAACAATATTATAAAAAAAGAATTTTTTAAAAAAATATATCAATTTGCAGATTTAGTAATAGTGAACAGTGTGCAATTCAGAAAAGAATTTAAAAGTTTTTTTAATATTAATGCAATATGCATATATAATCCACTCAATAAAAAAAAAATAATTAAATTATCAAACAAAAAAACTAATTTTTTTACACAAAAAAAAACCTTAAAAATTTTAAATATTGGAAGATTGGTTGATCAGAAAAATCAAATTATATTACTTAAAGCGTTGGATTTGATAAAAAAAAAAATTAATTTTACATTATTAATCATGGGTAATGGAATATTTAGAAATAAATTACAAAAATTTATAATTAATAAAAAACTAATCAAAAGTGTAAAAATCATTAAATACCAAAAAAACCCATATAATATTTTAAAATCATGTGATGTATTAATTCATACTGCTAAATATGAAGGTTTACCAAATGTATTAGTAGAGGCACAACTTTTAAAAAAAAATATAATCTCTAGTGATTGCCCAACTGGACCTAAAGAAATATTAATTAATGGCAAAGCAGGTATTTTATTTAAAAATAATAATTATAAAGACTTATCTAAAAAAATTATTTATTTAAAAAAAAATAAAAATAAATTAAAAAAAAAAATACATTACGGTTATAAACAATTATATAGATTCGATTATAATTATTGTTTAAATCAATATTATTTAAATATTAATAAAATTTAAAAATTTATGTATATATTTACAAAAGAGAAAAAATTAATTGCATGTATTTATAAGTCTAAAAAAAAAATAAATAATAGAATAAATTTAAGTCCTGAAAATGAATTGCTTCAAGCAAGTATCATAAAATTTGATAAAAAATTTATTTTAAATAGACACTTTCATAAAAAAGTTCTTAGAAAAACCATTGGAACACAAGAAATATGGATTGTTATGCAGGGAAAATTAAAAGTGACTTTTTATGGAACTGATAAAAATAAGATTTGTTCAAAAACATTAAATAAAGGGGATATTTCAATTTTATTTAGAGGGGGACATAAATTTGAAACTTTGGAAAAAAATACAATTATTTATGAAATTAAAAATGGCCCTTATATTACAGGAAAAGATCTAAAAAAATTTTAAAAATTTAAATGAATAAATTTTCAATAATAACAACAGTATTTAATGGAGAAAAAACAATTGGTAAAACAATAGAAAGTGTGATTTCACAAACTTACAATAATTATGAATATATTATTGTTGATGCAAAATCTGAGGATAACACTCTAAAGGAAATTAAAAAGTACGATAAATATATTACAAAAGTTATTTCAGAACCAGATAAATCAATTTACGAAGGTATGAATAAAGGAATAATAAATTCTACTGGAGAAATCATTGGAATAATAAATAGTGGAGATGCTTATTCTAAGGATGCATTAAAAATAATGAATGATTATTTTAAAAATGATGATTTAGATTTCATGTTTGGAACAGTTTTAAAAAAAAAAATTTTATACAAATATGAACCAAATAAAATTTGGTGGAGCTTTAATTTTTATCCAGCTCATTCTGGTGGTTTTTTTGTAAATAGAAGAATGCATGATGAATTGGGTTTGTATGATACAAGATACAAATGTTCAGCTGATTATGATTTTTTTTATAAGCTAATTGTAAAAAAAAGAAAAAAAGGAGGTATAACAAAAAAAGATGAACTTATCTCGACTTTTGACTTAGGAGGTTACTCAAGTAAACTTAGTCTTTTTGAACACATGTTAGAAGAAACAAACATAAGAATTAATAATGGTCAAAATAAGTTGCTTGTATTATTTATTTTTGTTTTAAAATTTTTTAGACATTTTTCTAAGATATAAATTTATTATTTTTTATCCAATTAGATAATTTTTCTATTCCATGATGTATTTTAGTAAACTTATTAAATTTTAAAATTTTTTTAATTTTAATATTTGATCCATGAGTTTTTAAAACATCTGCTGATTGAAGAGGTAACTTCTTAATCAATGGTTTTCTAAAATTTTTATCAATTAACTTTAAAATTGTTGTAATTTTTTGAGGAGATGATGAGCAGATATTAAAGACCTGGTGGTTTTTTTTAACTTTTTTTTTAATTAATAGTAAATACAAAATATTATTTACATCATCAATATATGTAAAATCCCTTGAATGATTTCCATAATTATTCAAATAAAATATTTTTTTTTTAATTGATGCTATTATATATTTCATAATGAACATATCTGGTCTACCCCACTCACCATAAACAGTAAAAAATCTTAAACCTACCATTTTTATTTTATATAAATTTGAATATAATTCTGCCATTTCCTCATTAACTTTTTTACTTAAAGCGTATATATTTTTTGGTTTAAGTTTTAAATTTTCGACTAAGGGAAATTTTTTGCTATCACCATACACTGAGCTTGAGGATGCATAAAAAATTTTTTTAATCTTAAACTTTCTGCTTAATTCAATAATGTTAAAAAAACCTAGAATATTATAATCATTATATTTTTTTGGATTTAAAAGAGAATATCTCACCCCTGCTTGTGCAGCAAAATTAAATATAATATCAACTTTTTCTTTTTGTATTACTTTTTCTAAATGATTAAAGTTTGAAATATCAGCTCTATAAAATTTAAATTTTTTGAAATTTTTTAATTTTTTAAGTCTTTTTTTTTTTAAATTTATATCATAATAATCGTTTAAATTATCTAAACCAACAATTTTATATTTTTTATTTTTTTTAAGTAAAAAATTTGAAAAATTAAAACCAATAAAACCAGCTGCACCTGTAATTAATATTCTCATTTTAAAGAATTGTTTTTAAGTTTAAAAAATGATTAAAACAAGTAAATTCTTTAATTCTCTTTTTTATAATTATTTTTTTTTTAAATTTTGTTTCAGCTTCATCATTTTTAAAATTATTAAAAACTTTAATGAAACTCTCTTTAGAATTTGAGTCAAACAAATAACCCCCATCATTTCCAACAATTTCTTGAGGACCGTTTGGACAATTGCTAGATATTACTGAACAATTGTTAAAAGCAGACTCAATTATCACCCAACCTGGGTCTTCCCACAGAGATGTTAATATTAAAGCCTCAGATCTTGACATCAAATTATGAACGTAATTAGTAAAATTTAATACGTGAATATTTTTGGAGAGATTATTTGTTTTAACTTTTTTTAAAAAAAAATCTTTTTCTTCCCCTTCTCCAACTAATAAAAATTTTAATTTACTATCATATTTTATCAATTCAATTATACAGTCCAAAAAAAATAAAAAATTTTTTTGTCTTGTAAATCTTCCAATAGATAAATAAAATTTTTCATTTTTAATAAACTCTTTAGTAATTTCTGGAATATCATCATTTTGTGATTTTTTTAAGTTTATTTCTGAAATATTTAAAACTGGGTCTCTTAATATAACTAATTTTTCTCTCAAAAATTTGTATCTTAAGAGATTTTCATATGTTGCTTTTGTGGGACAACTTATTTTGTAAATTCTTTTTACTGCAATTTTCCAAATTAATTTTCTTAAAAATGTCATATTTGGAAAACCAGATATTCTTAAAATTAATTTAGTTTCAAAGTTAAAAATACTAAACAGTAACAATGGCAAGGGAGTAATTAAATGAATAATCAAATAATCAGGCTTTTGTATTTTAAGTAATTTTCTAAGAGGATTAAAACATTTAAAAAAAATATACCAATATGCTAACCTGCTTCTAAAGAAACCTTCTCTTTTCATAGAACTAAATTTAGAATTATTATTTAAATTGATTAATTCAATATTTTTTGAATTAATTGTTTCTCTAAATTCATCCCATTCTCTTACTGCATCAACAATGGTTGCTTTAAAACCATTCCTCTTTGAATTTATATTGACTACTTCTGCAGAATTAATCACAGAATATACTGTAGCTACTTTTGATGTGAAAGGTGACCAGTAAAAAATATTTTTCATTATATTTATATTCAAGAATTAATATTGATTATAGTATATTTTGTTATAAAACACATTGATACTTTTCAAATGAAAAAAATTTTGCCTTGTGTAATTGGACTGGGATATGTTGGATTGCCGGTTTTTATTTCGCTTAAAAAAAAATTCAATGTTGTTGGATACGACGTAAATTCTAGTCGAATTAAAAATTTAAAACTGTTAAAAGATACTAACAATGAGTTTAAAAAAAATGATTTGAAAATCAAAAATAATTCAATCATTACAAATAAATTCAAAGATATTGAAAAATGCAATTTTTTTATTGTAGCAGTGCCAACTCCACTAAAAAGTAAAAATAAACCTGATTTAAAATATGTTTTTAATGCTTTCAAAACCATTTCAAAAGTAATTAAAAAAGATGATATTGTGTTTTTGGAGTCAACAGTTTTTCCTGGAACAACTGAGAATATATGCAAAAAAATACTTCTTAATAATAAAAATAAAGTAACAGATGGAGACTTTTTTTTAGGATATAGCTCTGAAAGAATTAATCCGGGTGATAGAAAACACAATTTAAAAAATATTTCAAAAGTTGTATCAATTAATTCAAATAAAACAATAATCAGCAAAGTTAAAAAAATTTATAATAATGTTTCAAGTAAAATTGTAATTTCAAAGAAAATCAAAGAAGCTGAATTATCAAAGCTAATTGAAAACACTCAAAGAGACTTGAACATATCATTAATGAACGAAATTATGATTTTGTGCAATAAAACAAATTTAGATTTTAATGAAGTTATTAAGCTTGCAAAAACAAAATGGAACTTTTTAAAATTTGAACCAGGATTAGTTGGAGGTCATTGTCTACCAGTAGATCCATATTATTTGTCTGACTATGCAGCTAAATCAAAATATAAAACAAAAGTCACACTAGCTGGAAGAGAAATAAATAATTCAATGGAAAATTTTGTTTCAAAATTAATATTAAAAAAAATTAGCAAAATAAATAAATTTTCAACAAAAAAAATTCTTGTTGCAGGCCTTACATATAAACCAAATGTGTCTGATTTAAGAAATTCCTTAGCAATAAAAATTTTTTCAAATATTAAAAAGAAATTAAAAAATGTAACTGGTTATGATCCTGTGGTCGATAAATTTAGTGCAAGAAAACTAAGTATAAAAACTGAATTTAAAAATGTAAAAAATAAAGATATAATTATTTTTCTTGTAAATCATACTTCTTTTAAAAAAAGTTATATTTATTTTAAAAAAAGAAAAAAAACTATAATAGATCCCTTTAGCTTTTTTTAAAAATTAAAATGATCTATCCCAAGCGGTGTAGTCTCTAGTGTAGGACATATGATGCATTTTTTTGTATAATTTTATTTTTTTATAAACAAACTCATTTAAACTAAGTTTTTTAATTTCTATTAATTGAAGTCCATACCCATATTCACCATAAATATTTACTTGACATGGTTTGATTAACTTAGATTTATAATAAAAAAGGTTCCCTGCATTTCTAGCCATAGTACAATCGATAATTACAGGATTTAATTTATGAGGAATAAAATTTTTAAAATTATCTCTAACCTCATAAATATATAACTCTGAATTATGGTCATTAAATTTATCAATACTTTTGTTTATAAAAAGCCATAATTTTTTTTTTTTATCATAAAAAAAAGTTGGGTCTGCAATGCTTTGATTTTTAAAAGCTTTCTTATAGACTTTCCATTTATCTGGAAATTTAACACATTTCAAAATTTGTAACTCTTTTGCTTGCGCTGTTTCTGGAGATAAATATATATTTTTCTTAAAATTAAAAATAAATGGATATGAAAGATGATAATTTTTACTTATTAACTTACTTTTTTTTTGATCATTATTTAAATCAATAAAAGAAATATAACCTTTGCCTTGGTCTTTGTTATAATTTTCAAAAAATAAAAATATTTTTTTCCTAAATTTATAGATAAAAGGATCTGCATAATATTCATTTTTTTTAGATTTAATAAATTTATTTCCTTTTAAACTAATGTTTTTTTTATTTTTTGAGTAAAAAATTTTCCAACTCTTATATGATGAGGGAATTTTTCTTAAGTATTTTTTTTTATAATAATCTAGAATATCTAGAATATTTATATTTAGATTCTGATTTTTTCTTGTTAAAAACGACTTATAATTCAATTTTTTTTTAATAAATAAATTTAATGCTTTTATTACTAGCACACTTGTTTTTTCTAAAATAAATTCTTCATGTAATAAAGCATAATTTCTTAAATTAAATTTTCCTTCTATTACTTTTCTGTGTTTGCCTTTACAAATCTCAATAATTTTTATGCAACTATATGGTCTACGAAAAACCAAATCATCAAAACATATCGGATATTTGGAATTACTGTTATTTCCATAATATATCTCCCAAAAAGGCTTGTTATTATTTTTAAAATTATAAGTGAGTTTAGAACCAATTAAATTTATGAAAATATCAATATCATTTTTCTTATAATCAACTATTTTGTCGATTGGAATAAATTTAGTTTGGTTAATATATTTATTATTATTTAGTTTCAAATTTTTTTTTCTTTTTTGAAATCTTTTCTCAAAAAAAAATAATAAATTATTTTCTTTTTTTTTTATATTTGAGTTTGTTTTAAATAATTTAATTTTATATGACTTACTTTTTTTTAGTGAATTAATTAAACTTATCTGATAATCCTTGATTTGACTTAAATCAGGTATTATTAGTCCTATATTTATTATTCTATGTTTTTTCAATTTTAAATTATATGTTCAGGAATACTAATAAGATAAGAATAATAGTTTTTCTACCAAATTTTACATTTGGTGGAGCAGCTGAATCACTAGTAAAACTTATAAGTTTTTTGTCTAAAAAAAAATTTTCAATTCTATTAATTTCTTTAGGAAAAAACACTTATAAGAAAAAACTTTTGAAAATGGGTTGTGACATAATCGAGATTAATTATAAAAAAACTATTTTCTCTATACTCAATTTGAGAAAAATTTTTAAAAATGAAATTAAAAAAAAATATAAAAAAACTATTCTACTATCCAATATTCACTATGCAAATATTGTGTCGGTATTATCCACCCTTTTTTTAAAAGAAATAAAAATAATTTTAACAGAAAGATCATCTCTCTCAGAATTACACTTGGCTAATAATTTATTTAAAATTATTAAAAATAAAATAATATTTTATTTGGCGAAAATTTTTTACCGATACTCTGATCTAGTTATAGCAAATTCAAATTTTGAAAAGAAATATATAATAAAAAATATTAAAACTAAGAAGATTATAACAATTCACCCACCCTCTATAACTAAAATTTTTCTTTTAAAAAAAAATAAAAAATCTAATAAACTTTTAAGAATTATTTTTGTTGGAAGATTATCAAGAGAAAAAGGTATTCTAACAATTTTAAAAGCTCTAAAAATATTAAAAAATAAAACAAAATTTAATTTTAAAATATATGGCGATGGTAATCAAAGAAACATAATCCAAACCAAAATAAAATCGTATAAAATTGAAAAAGTAGTAAATTTATGTAGAACCAAAAAAAACATAAGTAAAATTTTTAAAAATGCTGATTTATTTATTAATGCTTCACTATTTGAAGGTCTGCCAAATGCAATGGTGCAAGCTTTAAATTTTAATGTTCCTATAATTTGCTCTAGATCCCCAGGTGGTAACATTGAAGTTATCAAAAATGGAAAATATGGACAAATATTTCAAGTGAATAACGAAGTTGATTTAGCAAATAAAATTGTAAATCTAAATTTTAATAAGTTTTTTTTAAACAGAAAAGAAAAAATTTTACATCTAAAAAAATTTACTGAGAAATTTTCAAACGAAAAATATCAAATCACTTTATCTAAAATATAATAATATTTTTCTTAGAAAATTTTTTACACTATAGCTTCTTGACTTAAGTTTTTTCTCTTTAAGTATACAATCTTTATTTTTTTTAATTCTTGCTATACCAGAACCATCAAAGGAAAAATCTAAATCTATATCATTATTTAAATTATTTTTTAGACTTACTAAATATTTAAATGTTTCATTATTATTTATTTCAGAAAAAAAATTATCTCTGTAATTAAACTTAAGGTAAGGTAAATCACTCGTACCATCGATTAAAAAAATGCCACCAATTTTCAAAAAACTAAAATAGTTTTCCAAAATTATTTTTACATGTTTTTTCGTGTGGATTGTATCTAGACAAATAATATCAAAAGATTTATTTGATATAAAAGTATTTAAATATTTAAAATCGTCATCTCTACTTTTTATAAACTTCCAATTATTACTCTTAAATAAATAAGAATAATCAATAACATCTACTGATATGGTTCTTCCATTATTTTTTTCAGATATATCTATAAATAAGCTGGTAGTATTACCCTTTTCAACTCCAAACTCTAAAATATTGATATTTTCTTTATTAAAGAATTCATATGGAATTATGTTTTTATACTTATAATAATAGTTAGATTTCATATTTTATATTAATTCATACGTTTGCATAATTTATAATATTAGAATATTTATCATAAATATTGGAAATAATTACATCTAAAGTTCAAAATAATTTTAGAGTTCTTAATATTAAAATTTTATAATTTATAATGTTTAATTATATAAAAAAAAAGTAATAGACTTAATAATTAAAAGTCAAGTGGATAAACCAATTTTTGTTAAAAGAAAAAAACTGCTAATTGATCTTAAAACCAATTTTCAAATTAATACTTTTGGAAAAAAAAATCCTAACAAAATTTTTTATGTAATTAGAGTAGATAAGAACGGTGGTGGTGGGTTATTTTCAAATGTTTTATTTGTATTAAATCATTTAATAATTGCAGATAAACACGACTTTATACCTATTGTTGATATGAAAAATTTTCCAACACGTTATAACGAGTCAAAGAAAATTCTATCTACTTTTAATTCATGGGAATACTATTTTGAAAAAATATCAGATATAGATCTAAAAGATGTGTACCAGAGTAAAAACGTAATATTCACAAATGGATTTATAAATGATGAAATGTCTAAAAATTACAAAAAAAACCCAGATCTTAAAAAAGTATTTAAAAAATATATAAATATTAAAAAAATCTATATGAAAAATGTAAAACATTTTGAAAACAAAAATTTTAGAAAAAATAAAGTTTTAGGTGTTCATTTTAGAGGAACAAGTATGAAAACAATTCCAAATCACCCGTTACCTCCATCAACTCAGCAAATGTTTTATTTAATTGAAAAAGCGTTATTAAAATATAAATTTACTAAAATTTTTTTAGTAACAGACCAATTAGATTATTTAAATCTATTTATAAAAAAATTTGGAAATAAAGTTTGTTATAGAAACAGTTTTAGATCAAATAAATCAAAAATTTTTCATTTAACAGATAGAAAACTTCACAGATACAAAATGGGCGTTGATGCACTTGAAGATACTTTGTTAATGTCGAAATTAAAATATTTGATCTGTTCAAGGTCAAACATGAGCGAAGTTGCATCACTTATGTTATCAAATAAATTAAGAGTTTTAGAAATTAAAAATGGTTTTAATCCTAACAAAATTTTATACTCACAAATAAACTGGCATATAAAACAATTCCTTCCAGAGTCATTGGGTGGTTTTAAAAATAAATTACCTCTGAAATTTGAGTTAAATAAATAGTTAGATGAGAAAATATTGCTTAATATGTTTTTCAAAAAATTTAAATAAGATTTTAAAATTAGGTACACATCCATATGCAGATACATTTATTTCAAAAAATAAATTGTCTCAAAAAGAACCGATGACAAAATTAGAAGTTGATATGTGTAAAAATTGTGGTTGTATTCAAACTTCGCATTCAACAAGTACTTTTAGGAGATATAATTTATATAATTATTCCTATACATCTTCGAATTCAAATTTTTCACAAAATCATTGGAAAAAATATGCAGTTCAGGTTTCAAAAGATTTAAAAATTAAAAATGAAACAAAAATTCTTGAAATAGGATCAAACGATGGTTTTTTACTACAACAATTTAAAAAACTTAAAAAATGTAATGTTGTAGGTGTTGATGCATCAAGCTATATGACTAAAATTTCAAGAAAAAATAAAATTTTTACTCTTAATTTAATTTTTAATTCAAAAAATAGTAAAAAAATTTTAAAAAAATTTGGTAAATTTGACGTGATAATAGCTAATAATGTCTTTAATCACTCAGATAATCCTTTGGATTTTATTAAGGGTGTAGAAAAACTTCTTAAAGAAAATGGATCCTTTATTTTTGAACTCCCATACTGGCTTGATACAGTTAAATCTAAAAAATTTGATCAAATTTATCATGAGCATGTAACGTATTTTAATTTTAGAATGATTAAAAAAATGATATCTAGGACAGAATTAAAATTCTATAAAGCAAAAAAGATTAATTACCATGGTGGATCTATAAGAGTTTATCTAAAAAAAAATATTGAAAATAAAAATCAAAAATTTATTCAAAAATTCATCACATCAGAGAAAAGAAACAATCTTTTTAAACTAAATACCTATAAAAAGTTACAATCATTTATTGACTTAAAAAAAAATAAACTTTTATTAAAGTTAAAAAAAATAAAATCTGAAAAAAATAGTATTATAATTGGAATAGGTGCTGCAGCTAAGGCTAATACTCTATTAAACACTTTTGGATTAAATAATAAATTAATAAATTTTATAACGGAAGCATCTAAACATAAAATTGGAAAGTTTACCCCAAAATCAAGAATACCTATTCATAGTGATGAATATTTGGGTAAATATAAAAATAAAAAATTGTATGCAATAATCTTAAGTTGGAATATAAGCAGTGATTTGAAAGGTAAACTTAAAAAAATAAATAATAATATTAAATTTTTAAACGTATAATGAAACTTAGAAACATAAAGAAAAATATTAAAAAACCGTTACAATCATTTAAAGATAGTAGAGGAACAATAATAGATATTTTTTATAAAAAAAATATTAATCATATTGCAATTATTGATTCAAAACCTAATACAAAAAGGGGAAATCATTACCATAAAAAAACTACACAACATATGTTGATTACAAAAGGTTCGTTAGAGTATTGGTATAAACCATTGGGTAGTAAATCAAAGACAAGAATGAAACTTCTTAAAGTTGGGGATTTAGTTTCTACACCTCCAAAAGAAATTCATGCACTAAAAATTGGAAAAAAAGGGAATCAATTTATAGTTTTTAGCGAGGGCTTGCGTGGAGGAAAAGACTATGAGTCAGATACATTCAGAGTTCCTTCAATAATGAATGACTAAAAGAAAATTGCTTATTTTTGGCTCTAACGGTGGCTTAAGCTCAAATATAATAAAGCTTATAAAAAAAAAATTTGAGATAATAAGAATTAATAAAAAAATTTTAAATTTCAATGAAAAGCAGATGCATTTAAAAATAATTCAAATTTTATCAAAATATAACCCTGATATAATCATAAATTCAAGCGGGACACTTGGTGCTAACAATTTAAAATACCAAGAAGTGTTTAATACTAATTTTGGTTCTAATTGGGAAATAATTAAATTTTATTTAAATAAAAAAATCACAAAAAAAATAAAAATAATATTAATTGGTTCAACTTCCTACAACAAAATCAGTAAAAATTATCTTTTATATTCTGCTTCAAAAGCTGCCTTACATAGTTTATATAAAGGTTCAAAAAAAACTCTTAAAGAAAGAAACATATCTATATCTATTTATCACCCAAAAAGAATGAAAACAAAAATGATCAAAAATTTAAATTTTATAAATAAAAATGCAGGTGTAAATCCTGAAATAGAGGCAAAGAACGTTATTAAACTAATATGAAAAAAAAAGCTTTCATAACAGGAATAGCAGGACAAGATGGTAGCTATCTTTCAGAGTTATTATTAGAAAAAAATTATGATGTTTATGGAATTGTCAGAAGAAATTCGATCACAGAACACCAGCGTAACAGATTAACTCATCTTGATGATAAGATTAAGCTCTCATATGGAGACTTAACCGATAAGTCTTCTTTGGATAATTTGTTAAAAAAAATAAAGCCAGACGAAATATATAACCTTGGGGCTCAGTCACATGTTAGAGTGAGTTTTGAAATACCTAGTTTCACTTTTCAAACAAATGCTATTGGAGTTTTTAATATTTTAGAGTCTATGAGAGAGTTTTCTCCTAAAGCAAAGTTTTATCAAGCTAGTTCTTCTGAGATGTTTGGGAGATCTGTAGATGAGGATGGTTGTCAAAGAGAAACTACAAGGTTCGAACCAACAAGTCCATATGGTTGTGCTAAGGTATTTGGATACAACTTAACAAAACATTATAGAAAAGCTTATAAGATGTTTGCTGTAAATGGCATTTTATTTAATCATGAGTCTAAGCGAAGGGGATCAAATTTTGTAACAACAAAAGTTGTTAAAACTGCGATCAGAATTAAAAATAAATTAGAGAAAGAGTTAGTCTTAGGTAATCTAGACTCATCAAGAGATTGGGGACATTCAAGTGATTATGTAAATGCAATGCATTTAATTATTTCACAAGATTCACCTGATGATTATGTTGTTTCAACTGGAGAGACAAGAACTGTTAGAGATTTGTGCAATTATGTGTTTTCAAAATTAGATTTGGATTTAGATAAATATTTAAAAACATCTGAAAAATTTATGAGACCTGAAGAATTACCTTATTTAAAAGGGGATTCATCTAAAATAAGAAGTAAACTTAAATGGTCACCAAAATATTCTTTTGAAGATTTAATAGATGAAATGATTAATTTTTGGCAAGAAAATTATAATAAAGAAAATTTAAATTACTAGTTTTTAAGTAAAATGATAACTAAGTCAAAATTATTTATTTATAATAATTTCCTGGATCATATCAAAATATTTTTATCATGCTTAATTAACAATAATAATAACAATTTTCTCAATAAAATAAAAAATCAAATTAGTAATAAAATTTTATTAACAGCTCAAGCTAGGGTTGGTATTTTTTATATTTCTAAATATTTAGTATCAAAAAATTTTGAAAAATTTTACATATCTCCTTATACAAATATTGAAGTTATAGAAGCTATTAAGTTTTCTGGTGGTAAAATTAACTTTATAGACTTAAATTATGAAAATGGTTATCCAAAAAATATTGATAATTTAATGTTAAATAAAAATGAGAAAAGATGTTTAATTTTAACACACCTATACAGTGATCATAATAATTTAAAAAAAGTTTTTGATAAATTAAAAAATCGAGACGAAAATTTTAAAATAATCGAAGATGCTGCTATTGTCTTTGGAAGCAAATATGACAAAAAATATTTGGGAACCCTTTTTGATTTTGGTGTTTTTAGTTTTGGAAAATTAAAAAATTTATCTCTTATTTTTGGTGGAGCTATTTATTATAAAGATGAAAATTTTGAAAATTACTATAAGGAAATTGAGAAAAATAATTTAGTAGATTTTCCAAAAAC
>MDSZ01263742.1_pt1 | contig 14175 bp, 13 predicted proteins | sample 811201 | NCBI WGS metagenome assembly MDSZ01 (sample SAMN05326647, study PRJNA326480) | marine metagenome | isolation source: seawater | place: Indian Ocean: North | collected 2010
CAACATTACTATTTTTTAATTGAGTATAAATAAAATCCATTTCATCACAAGATAAAAGGTAATCAATATCAACTATACATCCCTCAAAATTTACACTTGTAGGAGATCCTAGGTTTCTATTTATTATATTTTTTAAAAAAAAGGATATTCCATCCCCTTTTTTTGGACTTTTCTCTTTAAAATACTCACTTTTTATTATCCTGCTATCAAGATAGTTAGCATATTCAAAAAGTAAAGATTTATAATATCTAGACGATTTTTCTAATGGATCCCATGATGCCAACTTAGAGTTGAAACCTCCAATTGATCGAAAGGTAGCAATATCAAGATTAAGATTTGTGCTATCAACCTCTTTTGTTTTAATTAATTCCCATAAATTTTCTTTTTTTGACATTTTAATTACAGTTTAGCAAGTGTTTATTACCTATTATAAGTTTCTGACATTTTACAAGATGAATCATGACTTAAGAAATGTTACAAGACTTTTCAGAGTTTTGTCCTCTTCCAAAATCTGATTTTTATCAAGTTTAATCCTCGATTTTTTGGAAAGTTTAATGAGTAATTTTGAAAAAAAATTATAAGCGGTTTTTGATTTTCGTAAAATTGATCCTATGAAACCAATAAAAATTCTTTTGGAAAGATCATAGTTATAATAAAAATTAAAAAGAAACTTAAATTTAAAAAAACTTATGTTTTTAAATTGATTGAATATCTTAAAAATTCCTTCAACAAAATTTGGGTAATTTATTTTCCAAGATTTTGAAAATCTCAATTTACTTAATCTTTCCTTTTTTACAAGACTTGCGGCTACAGAACTTGTTGCTTCTTGCCGAGCTAAAAAGGGTTTAAGAGTTATATCAGAATTTATTTTTCCTTGAATTGCTATGACATATGTTAAGTGTCTCTCCCAGAAAAAAATATAATTCATCGGATATGAGCATGTAATTTCGATATTTTTCTTAAAATTTGATGTTTTATGTATTGCATAAAAGAAATAGTCACTAGGAAATTCTTTTATTGCCGTTTTTAATCTACTAAATGTATTTAAATTTGAAAAATGTTCATAATCAAAACTTTTAAGTTTTTGAAATGTGATGTTTCCTCCGTGTAAATACATTTTTCCGTCTATGCCTTTTTCATTATTGTTAATTGAAAACCTATAGTGCTGAAGCGCTAAAGTTTCTATAGATTTATTATTTTTTTTGAAATGTTTTAAAGCTGCTTTTAAATTATCAATAAGCAAAAAATCATCGTTATCAGCACAAATTAAGTATTTAGTTTTTATAGAATTTACTGCAGAGCCAAACTTTTGAATAAAAGATTGTATGTCTGTATCTTCGGGGTATTCTCTATAAATTATATCTAAGTTCTCATAAATAGGATTCTTTAATAATTCTTTAGTAAACTCCTTATTTTTGTCTCCATCAGCAATAAATATTTGAAATGGACAATTCTCATATACTAACCAGTTTAGCCATCTTCTTGTGTAATTTTTTCTGCCTTTCAAGCACAACAAAATTGTAAGATCTGTCATTTATTTATAAGTAAAGAGTTCTAAAGTATCTTTTATTGCTTTTGCAATATTTCCCTTGAAATCAAAACCAGTTTTAACAAATTTTTCATTTGAAACGTCATAAGATAATTGATTCATAATTTCACTATCTACGAATTCTATCTCTAATTTTGGAACATGTTTTTGTATTTCATCAACAACATGCTTTACAGTTAAATTTTCAGTTAAAACATTATAAATATTTCCATCAAATATATCTTTTTTAATAATATGTTGAAATGAATTAACGGCATCATTTAAATCTAGGTAGGGTCTTTTCTGATCATATGCTGACGACCAAACAGTAATAGGTAATTTATGTGCGGCTTGCCAACAAAATTTATTTACAGCTGTATGGAATCTCATACCAATCGATGCTCCATAAATTGTTCCAAATCTGCAACAAACAACCTTTAACCCTTTTTTATTCATTTTTATCATAAGCTTTTCTTCTTTTAATTTTGTTAATGCATACGGACTTTGAGGGTTTAAATCTTCACTAGAGCAATCTTCTGTTACAACTTCTTTTTGGGTACCGTATACACTTGTCGAAGATAAAGTAATTAATTTAATATTTTTCAATAAACATGCTTCAGCAATTTTTTTTGTGCATTCGAAATTATTGAGCTCTACTTGATCGGAGTTTCCAAAACTACCTGCAGCATCTGTAATTGCGGCAAGATGTATTACATAATCAATGTCTTTTAATATAGAATTAAAATCTAAATCTCTGATATCACCCTCAATAAAAGAAAAATTAGATTGTGGAAGATTAAACAAAGATGGATATCTTTGATTAAGAAGATTATCTACAATTACAGTCTCTTTTAAATCATTAAATAGATATGGAAGTTTTCTTATTAATGCAGAACCAATATGACCCAACCCACCTGTTACTAGAATATTCATAGAATTTGATTAACTTTTTTTAAATATTCTACTATATGTTTTCAAATCTTTATGTTTTTCTATCAGAACAATAATCTAAAAATTCTTCATAGTCTCTAATGTAATCTGACTCATCATATTCATGATCACAAAAAACATTAATAGTGGTTGTTTCATCCAGGTAATCTTGATAAGACCATATTCCAGCCGGTATTAAAATTCCACCCGAGTTGGAGTCAAGAGAAAGTTCTTTTTTAACCTTAGAATCATCTAAAGTTAATTTAAGAGAGCCTTGAACACATACTAAGAATTGATTGCATTTTTTATGAGCATGATTACCTCTTCTTGTGTTTTTTGAAGAAATTGTAAAAACTCTTTTAATTTTATATGGTAAATTTATTTCAGATATTATGGATAGAGACCCTCTGTCATCATTTATTCGTTTAATGTAAATTTCTCTTACGTCATTGATCATTTTTAGCCCTCAAAATATATTACTCATTAATTAGATTTAAATAATCATTTAAAGAGCCATGATTTAAATCTCTGTTAGAGATAATTGGGTTGTCTATTGGCCAATCGATACCAATATCACTATCATTCCATACAATGCCGTATTCATCATCTGAATCATAGAGTTTAGTTGTTTTGTATACTAGATCTGCATATTCTGATAAAACACAAAATCCATGAGCAAAACCATGTGGAATAAGTATCTGTTGGGGTCCTTCATCACTCAAGATAAAACCCTTATATTTCCCAAAAGTTTTTGAGTTCTTTCTAATATCAACCACAACATCAAAAACCTTGCCACGAACTACAGTCATGAGCTGTGACTGGGGCTTATTAATTGTAAGATGAAGGCCTCTAAGCACATTTTTTAAAGACCTTGATTGACTGTCTTGAACGAATTCCATATTTATACCATAAGTGCTATATCTATGCTGATGATACTTTTCTAGGAAAAAGCCCCTATTGTCTTCATATTTTTTTAAATTAAAAATTAAGACTTCATCAAGAAACTTGTTAACTAAGTTCATTAATTAAAAAAATTTTCAATACATTCTTTTACTCTTTCAGCATCATCAAGTGGTAATTCTGGATACATAGGAAGAGAAACAATGTTTTCTGCTATTAATTCAGTAACAGGCATTTTAGAGCCCAAAATAATATTTTCTTTATATGCCGGCTGAAGGTGAATTGGAACTGGATAATGAATACCTGGGAAAATATTTTTTCCGTTTAGGTAGTTTATTAGTTCTTCTCTTTTAGAGGTTTTGCATACATACAAATGGTATACATGATCACAATTTTTCCTTTTTTTTGGTGTGCTGAAATCTTCGCACATAATTTGATCATAGATATTGGCAATTTCTTTTCTTTTTTTATTATCTTCGTCAAGATATTTAAGTTTTACATTTAAAATTGATGCTTGAAGTTCATCAAGTCTTGAATTTCTACCTCTAATCTGACTTATTCTATTTGTCCACCCATATTCTCTTAACATTTTCATTTTTTCATATAACTCGATGTTATTAGTAGTAATTATTCCACCATCACCAATCGCACCAAGATTTTTAGTTGGATAACAGCTAAAAGTTCCTACGTCTCCAATACTCCCAAGTCTTTTTCCATCATTTAAAGCCCCGTGAGCTTGAGCAACATCTTCAATAAGATAAATTCCTTTTGATAAACAAAATTCTTTTATTTTAAATATGTCTGAAGATTGTCCATATATATGAACAGCGACCACAGCTTTTACATTATCACAATATGCTGACTCTAATAAATCATAATCCAATGTAAAAAAATCTGATTCTAAGTCGACCACTACTGCTGATGCACCAGTTGATTCTATTCCAGCAATTGTCGCAACTGCTGAATGTGACACGGAAATAACCTTATCACCATTTCCAATACCCATTGCTTTTAGAGAGATTTCAATTGCATCAGTTCCATTAGCAACACCAAGTGCATTATTAACACCAATAAATTTAGCAAATGATTTTTCAAGCTTTTGTACTTCTTCTCCTAAAATATACTGAGATCCATTCAAAACATTGTGAATTGATTGATCTATTTCCTCTTTATAGGAGAGATATTGAGCTTTTGGGTTTGCGCAAACTATCATATATTTAATTCAAAAAATGGGAGATGGGTAACCCATTCAATATCTTTATCAATTTCATCTTTTTCTTTAATAATTATTTCATTCGCATGATTCCAAGCAAATAAAACTATGACATCTGGAATATTATTTTTGAAATACTCATATGATAAAACAGGTATATGCTTTCCAGGTGAAAAAGTATTTTGTTTAATAGGTGTTGTATCAGATATGAAATCAATTAATTCAGGCCCAACATCACAATAATTCAAAATTGTTGTGCTCTTAGAGGTAGCACCATATCCAGCAACAGATTTATTTTTTGACTTTGCATCAGTTAAGATTTCTTTAAATCTTCTTTTTGATAATTCACAATTCTCTTTAAACTTTAAATATGTGGATTCTTTATCATATTGATTTTTAAATTCATTTTTTACTATGTTTTCAACAATGCTTTCTATTGGCCTCATTCCTTTTTTTGCAAACACATAGCGCATTGAACCACCATGAGTTTCTTGTCGCATTAAATTAATTAACTCAAAACCATGCCTACCAAAAATTTTTTGAACTGATATTGCTGAAAATATATAAACATGCTCGTCATAAATTTGATCGTAAGAAACTTTTTCTAGCATGTCTCCAAGATAAGGATCTTCAAATATTAAGACTCCTTTATCATTTAATAAATTATAAGCCCCTTTTGCAATATCATTTAAATCAGGAATATGACACATAACATTCGCAGCCAAGATAGCGCTGGCTTGACCATATTTTTGTAAAATTTCATTTGAAGTTTCATGACCAAAAAATTTTATTTCAGTGTTTACACCATGATCTCTAGCAACTAATGCAACATTTTTGGAAGGCTCAACTCCAAGATGTTTTATATTTTTTTTAGCAAAATTTTCAAGCATTATTCCATCATTGCTTCCAAGTTCAATCACAAAATCATCTTCACCTTGAGAATAATTTTTCATCACCCATTCTGCATATTCTTTAAAGTGTATTTGCATGAATTTAGACTGTCTCGAGAAAAAAGCATAATCCTCATGAAACATTAATTTTGCATCAGGCTGTTCGACTAATTGAAACGTGAAGCATTGCGAACAAAATGCAGGTGACATTTCAAAAAAATATTCTTTATCTTCTTTATTTTGTAAAAAACCATTGGCAATTGGCATCTTTCCAAAGGTCATAAATTCCTTTACAGGATTACCACATGCTCTACATTTGTCTATTTTAAGGTTATTAATCTTCATTGCTTGAAATTTCTTTAATATAATTATAATAACTTCCGCTTACAAAATCTTTATTATTAATTCTTATGTCCTCCATTGAAATCCAATCATTGTTAAATCCTATCTCCTCAAGACATGCGATCTTAGTTCCTGTCCTCTCTTCAATAATTTGAACAAATTGGCTTGCAAGTAATAGAGATTCATGAGTTCCAGTATCTAACCATGAAAAGCCTCTGCCCAATATCTTGCAATTTAACTTTTTATTATTTAAATAAATTTTATTTAAGTCAGTGATTTCTAACTCACCTCTATTTGATGGTTTTAATGATTTAGCATAACTTATGCATTTATTGTCATAGAAATAAAGTCCGGTAAGTGCAATATTTGACATAGGATTAGATGGTTTCTCCTCTAAAGAGATAATCTTTCCATTTTGATCAAAATTAACTACACCAAATCTTTTTGGATCTTTGACTTGATATCCGAATGTTATTGCACCCTCTTTTAATTGACTTGCATTTAATAGATAAGTTGAAAAATCATGACCATAAAAAATGTTATCACCAAGAATCATACAAACATTATCATCACCAATAAAATTTTCTCCAATAATCAGTGCTTCAGGAATGCCAGATGGTTTTTCTTGAATTTCATATGATATTGAAATTCCAAATTTTGATCCATCGCCTAACAAATCCTCATATAACCTCAGATCATTATTTGTGCATACGATAAGAATTTCTTTGATTTTTGCTAACATTAACACGGAAATCGGGTAATAGATCATTGGCTTATCATAGATCGGTAGTAAATGTTTTGAAAACACTGCAGTAACAGGATAAAGCCTACTTCCAAGTCCTCCAGCAACAACAATACCTTTCATTTTTTTAATCGCCCTAAATGATTAACAAATAACTTATTTAAAGTAGCTGCAATTATCTATGATTCTGTCTGCAAAGGCAAAGCTTGCTGTGAATGCTGGGGAAATAGCATTTATAATGTGTGATGATCCTTCAGTTTCAATAATTAGAAAATCTTCAACTAGAGTTTTATTTGTGAGGTCATAAAGCTGAGGCCTTATTCCAACTTTAGGACTTTTTTTAATGTAATCAAGTTTGACCTTAGGCAAAATCAATCTAGCTGCATCAATAAACTTATGAGGTAACCACTCAAAAGCCTGATTGAATATATAATTCCTCATTTTTTTACTTATAAAAAACTGACTAGTCATATGAAAGGCAAATGATAGCGATGTATTCATATCTAAGTTTCTTAATCCATAATAATTTTCCCTTCCAAAAGCTGGTGTTGCTGTTGGTCCCAAATAAATCTTTCCACCGAATCCTGGCGTAGCGTGTACTCCTAAGAATGGAAATTCCAGATCTGGAACTGGATAAAGATTTGTTGAAAGATTTAGAGGTGTGTTTTCTTTTAATTCCCAATAGCTTCCTTTAAATGGGAGCATAGTAAATTCTTTTCCTACTCCAAATCTTTTCGCAACTTTATCTGAATATAGTCCTGCACAGTTGAACAAAAAATCGTAGTTGAGATAGGCTTTATTAGATAAATTAATTTTTTTATTATTTTTACTTTTAGTCCAATCTTGCTCAAAAAAGATAAACTTTACACCTTTTTTACTCAATATATCTTTAAGTTTATTTATTACTTCCATAGGATTTACAACAGATGTCGCAGGACTCCATAATGCTCTTCCAGAACTTGTAAAACCATCAGGTGCTATAGAATTAAATTGATTCTCATCTATTATTTCTACTTTAGCTCCATTCAAAATTCCTCTTTTATAAAGTTTATCGATTTGATTATCTAATTCAATCTTCTGAGGTGTGATTACTTTTCCGCACTCTAAAATGGAAATATTATTTTCTTTGCACCAATTTTTTAGTCTTCTAGCTCCTTCAACACAAACTTTTGCTTTTATACTTCCTGGTTCGTAATAAATACCTGCATGAAGAACTCCACTATTTCTTCCTGAGGTATGTTTTCCAATCTTTTTTTCTTTTTCAATAATTGTTATAGATAGGTTTGGGTATCTTTCAGAAATTTGATTGGCCAAAGATAGACCAACCATACCAGCTCCAATTATACAAATATCAGTATGTATTATATTATTCATGTTAATTATCTGAGGCTGAAAGCTCTCTAAAAGATTTACTTATTTTTATAAGTTCTTCAAAATTTCCAAAGTTTTTTATCTTTCCATTTTCGATTTCATAAATTATGTCGCATTCCTTTATTGATTCGGTGCTATGTGAAACCATTATTACAGTTCTGTTTGGATCTTGCAGGATATTTTCAATTATTTTTTTTTCAGTAAAATTATCAAGGGAGCTTGTTGCCTCATCGAGAATAATAATATTAGCTTTTTTATATAGTGCCCTCGCAATTCCTATTCTTTGTTTTTGTCCACCAGATAGATTTGAACCATTTTCTCCAACAGAAGACATAAATTTTTCTGGTTGCTCTTGGATATAGTCAAAAATTAATGCATCTTTAACTGCATTAATTAATGACTCTTGATCAAAATCATCCGTATTTGTATTTCCAGTAATATTTTCTTGAATTGAGCAATCTCCTATAAAAACCTCTTGAGGTACATGTGAAATAATCGATTGATAAGCATATAATTTTTCATCATCATCAATATTTAAACCATCAACAAATAGCTTTCCTTTGTTTGGAACAATTAAACCTAAGATTAAATCTAAAAGTGTAGTTTTTCCACTTCCTGTCGTTCCAACAATTCCTATAAAAGAATTTTTTGAAATTTTGATTTCAATATTACTTAATGTATCAACTTTAGATTTAGGATAATTGAAACTAATATCATCAAGCACTATCTCATTCGCAAAAATAAAATCTTTTTTTTCAAAACTTTTTCTATCCTTTAGCTCTAGTAAATTCAAAATATCATTAACTGCAGCTGTATTCCCAACTATGGTTGCCCAACTACCATATATTTGCTGAAATGCAGGCAGTAACCTTTGCCCTGCCATGGCAAGAGTTCCAAGTGTAGCAATGACTGTAAAAGATGAACTATTTGAACTATAAAAGAATGCGATTAGTGCTATGGCTATAATACTAAAAGCCTCTAAAATATATCTTGGAATATTTGCAAGAACCTGAATGCTTACTTGGGATTCTCTTAAACTGTATTCTGCTTTTTTATAATCGTCTTCATATTTCTTATATAACTTATCTACAATTACATTTTTTATATTTGAAAAACCTTCACTTGCAATTTTTAAAATGGAAATTCTTTTAGATGCAATATTGTTGCTATCTCTTTCAAGAAGCTTATAACAAATTGCAGAAATTATTAAATATATTGAAACCAAAGAAATTGAAGTGATTATTATTAGTCTAGGATTAAGTACCAAAAGAAAAGATATAATAAATATTACCAACATAATTGAGGTGGTTATTTGAAGTAAAGGCTGAAGAGTTCTAATAATCAACTCTTCAATTTTTGAAGCGATAATGGTTTTAATTTCATTGCTTTTACCTAGCTTATGATCTATGTAATCCTGTGCAAGAGCTTTTTTATATACCTTCACACCAATATATGCACCCGCTATATGAGAAATTCTTGCATTTAGAATAAATTGAAATACTCTAAATAAACTAGAAAACACTACAGCAATAATAAAAAATATAGTCAAAGGAGCAATAAGTTCATCAGCTTTTGCATAACCAAAATATTGAAAAAATTCTTTAGCGATAACATTATCAAAGATAATATCGGGTGAGGTTATTGCAGCTAAAAATGGCAATACAGCACCAATACTAATTACATCTGCGATAGAACTTAAAACCATAAAAAAAACTATCAATAAGTATTGAATTCTTAATTTTTTTGAAAGTTGCGATATGATCTTAGCAATGGGAATTAGTTCTGATTTCATAAATTGTTGTTAATGTTACTAGTAGTCCATTCCAAATTATCTAAATACCATCTTATAGTCTTTTCAATATTTTCTTCAAAGCCTCTTTGAGGCTTCCATTTAAATTCTTTTTTTATCTCAGATGAATCAAGTGCATATCTAAGATCGTGACCAGGTCTATCTTTTACAAATTTAATTAATTTTTCATATGAATCAATCTTTAATTTTTTATTTTTAATATTAGGATTAACGCTAATTGGATAAATTTTATCTAATTTTTTACAAATGTTTTTCACAACATCAATATTTTTTATTTCATTATCAGCGCCTATGTTATAAGTCTTACCAACAATACCTTTTTTAACAAGAGTAAATAAAGCCTCAGCATGATCTTCGACAAATAACCAATCTCTTATTTGGGTGCCGTCTCCATATATTGGTATATTTTTACCCATAACTGCATTAAGAATTGTTTGAGGAATTAATTTTTCTGGATAATGAAACGGTCCATAATTATTAGTACAATTTGAAACTATTACTGGCAATCCATAGGTTCTGTGCCAGGATCTTACAAGATGATCAGAGCTTGCTTTTGATGCAGAATAAGGTGAACTAGGTTTATAAGGACTATTCTCATCAAAAGGCGGGTCTGATTCTCCCAGATCACCATAAACTTCGTCAGTGCTTATGTGATGAAATTTAAATTGCTTTTTTGCTGCTGGATTTTTGATACTTTCAAAGTACATTCTTGATACTTCTAAAAGATTATATGTTCCTACAATGTTTGTAGATATAAAATTGCCTGGTCCAGTAATAGATTTATCCACGTGACTTTCTGCTGCGAGATGCATTACTGCATGAGGTTTATATTTAAAAAAGGCTTTCGTAAGCATTTTTTGGTCACAAATGTCTATCTTTTCAAAATTAAATCTATCATTTTTAAAAATAGACTCAAGATTTTTTAAATTTCCTGCATAGGTTAGCTTATCTATGCATAATACCTGATCATTAGATTTGTTTATTATATGTCTAACTAATGCGGATCCTATGAAGCCAGCACCACCAGTTATTAATATTTTCATTTGATTTTTATGTTGTTAATATACCAAGGTATAGATTGTTTTATCCCATCTAAAACGTTGAAATTTGGATTATATCCAAGCATTTTCTGTGCTTTGCTGATATCAGCTTGAGAGTGTCTTACATCACCCTCTCTAAATTCTCTGTATATAAGATTATCTTTAACTTTAATGTTGTTAGCCTCCAGATTATTTTTAATTATCTTATAAAGATCATTTAATGAAGTGATGTCACCAACTGCAACATTATAAACTTGATTTTGAGCCCCATCATTTGCAAATGCGGCTAATATATTTGCTTGAACAGCATTTTCTATAAAACAGAAATCTCTACTTGTCTTTCCATCTCCGTTGATGAAAACATCATTATTTTTTATCATAGAATTTATCCATTTAGGTATTACAGCTGCATAAGATCCATCTGGATCTTGACGTTTACCAAAAACATTAAAATATCTTAATCCAATTGAATTAAAACTATAAACTTTTGAAAAAACATCTGCATAAAGCTCATTAACATACTTTGTTACGGCATATGGTGACAAAGGATTGCCTATGTTTTTTTCAACCTTGGGTAAATCTTTATGATCTCCATATGTTGAGCTGCTTGCAGCATAAACAAAACTCTTAACCTGTTTTTCTTTGGAGGCATATAAGATGTTCAAAAAACCGAGCACATTTGAATTATTAGTATTTATTGGATCTTTTACTGATCTTGGAACAGAACCTAATGCAGCTTGATGAAGAACAAAATCTACATTATTTAAAGCATCATAACAGTCATCAATTTTTGTAATATCACCCTCAACAAATTCAAAATTTGACCATTCCTTATCACTAAAACTTTTTTTGACATCTTCTATATTTTTTCTTTTTCCTGTAGAAAAATTATCTAGCCCAATGACTTTTTGATTATGAAAAAGTAGAAACTCAAGCAAATTTGATCCTATAAATCCAGCAACGCCAGTTATAAGCCAAGTAAATTTTTCCTTTATTAAAATTTTTTTTATCTCATTAATATTCATAATCTTAAATCTGTGTAATCTGAGTCAAAAATATATTTAAGATCGAAAATAATATTTTTTTCTTTTCCAAATGATCTTATTTGGTTTATTCCCAGCTCTTTGAATTGCTCATGTGCTACTGAAATTATTATTCCATCATATTCATTAGTTTTTGGCGTTTCTATAAATCTAATATCTCTATTAATTATTTTTTCATCTTTAATCCATGGATCATAAACATCTACATTAATTTTATTCTTATGAAGCTCATCAATAACATCAAAGACTTTTGAGTTCCTAATATCAGGACAATTTTCTTTAAATGTAAGCCCCATTACTAATACTCTTGAATTAGTTAATTTTATGTTTTTATTTTCAAATTGCTCTAAGAAACGTTTAACAATAGTTTTGCTCATGGAGTCATTTGTTTTTCTTCCTGCAAGAATAACTTCAGGTTTTAATCCAACCTTATCAGCTTTGTAAGTTAAGTAATATGGATCAACTCCTATACAATGACCTCCAACTAATCCAGGTCTAAAATTTAGAAAATTCCATTTGGTGCCGGCTGCTTTTAATACCTCTTCAGTATCAATATTCAATCTATTGAAAATAATAGAAAGTTCATTAATTAAGCCTATGTTTACATCTCTCTGAGTATTTTCAATTACCTTTGCAGCCTCTGCAACTCTAATTGATGGTGCTCTATAGGTTCCAGCTAGAATAATTGATTTATAAAGTTCATCAACAAAAACAGAAATACTAGGTGTAGATCCTGATGTAATTTTAGTTATATTTGTAAGAATATGCTCTTTGTCTCCAGGATTAATTCTCTCAGGACTATATCCAGCATAAAAATTTTGATTAAAAATAAAATTTGATTCTTCTTCAATCAGAGGAATACAATCCTCTTCAGTTGCACCTGGATAAACAGTCGATTCATATATAACAACATTTCCATCACTAATTACTTTTCCAACTAACTTGCTTGCACTAAAGATTGGCTCTAAGTTTGGTTTTTTATCATCAGATATTGGTGTTGGTACGGTAACAATATATACGTCTGCATTTCTAATATCATCAATATTTGATGTAAAGCTAAGATGGTTAGAAAGTTTAATTTCATCACATGTAATTTCTAAAGTTTGGTCATATCCATCCTTTAATTCTTCTAATCTTTGTATATTTATATCAAATCCTATAGTCTTAAATTTTTTGCCAAATTCAACTGCTAAGGGAAGTCCAACATAACCTAGACCAATAATACAAATTTTTATTTCATTTGATTGGAGAAGATCAAGAAGTTTATTTGCTTTATCCATTATTTAGTAAATTACCAATTATCATTATCAAAAGTAAAAATTTATTATGATTTTTTGAACGTAAAATGTCTCAATAAAACGAAAAGAATTGAGATAGAAAAACTTATAAAAATAGATAATAAAAGAATAATAAATCTTCTTGGTGAGGATTTTATTTCAGGAATATATGACTCATCTATGTATGAAATCAAATAGTCTTTTCTGATGTTTGCTAACATTTTTGTTTCAAGTTGAGATTCAATAAGTTCGCTTATTGATTCTCTAATATCACTTTGCCTAACATTCTCAAGTTGCTTTTCTAAAAAATCGAGTGCTAATTTGGACTCATTTAAATCTTTTTCTTTTGAAAGCAAATTAAGTTCTCTGACTATTAAATCTATAAAGTCGTTAACAAAAATGGGTGATAAATGCGTAAAGGTGATATTAATAAAATTCGTTTCACTATCAAGCGAAACATCTAAAAGATCTCTGTAAAGTGGGTATATTTCTAGGTGAGATGGAATTTGATATCTATTTGCAGGATATGATCTTATCCATTTATCTTTTGAGGAATCATACAAATCAGAATAATATTCTATTTTCTTTGTCGTTGGATCATATGACTTCGCAGCAAAAAGGTTTTCACGAACACCTTCAAATGTTAGAAGATGTTCTAGAAAATCTCTTGATTTTACAGTTTCAATTACATAATCAGTCTTTGAGGATGCTCCTCCAGGGATCGAAATTCCTGCTAAGGATGCTAACCCGCTATATCTTGATAGGCCTTGCATATTACTATTATTTTGATAATCCTCAACTTCTAACAGCGCCGATGACGTATATAAATTTGTTAAAAATAAAGAAATTATTAAAGATGTTGATGAAATAATTAAAACTGAGCTCAAGATAAGTATTTTTGAATTCCATAAAACCTTGAAAATCTCCAATACATCTATTTCATTATCTTTGCTTTGCATATTTTCTCTCCCGATGTAATGCAATTAATTACAATATATGTATTGTAATTGGTACCCGGAGCCGGACTTGAACCGGCACGCTATTACTAGCGAGGGATTTTAAGTCCCTTGTGTCTACCAATTCCACCAC
>MDSZ01209613.1_pt1 | contig 14174 bp, 39 predicted proteins | sample 811201 | NCBI WGS metagenome assembly MDSZ01 (sample SAMN05326647, study PRJNA326480) | marine metagenome | isolation source: seawater | place: Indian Ocean: North | collected 2010
GCCAAAACCTGCACATGCCTTTATATCATGGTTACGGTTGCTTGTATAATTGGTATTTTTGGTAAAATCACTACCATTTCCATCAAGATAAGCAAAATGATAGGGAAAATACCCTTTGGAGGAGTCAAAATCACTTGCTACGGACGGTCCATGAAGAACACGAGTGATTGTATGACCATTTAATGTGTCACCAGAACGTAAAATGTCATTAATAGTTCCTGATTGTGTCTCAATAGGTCCAACAGCAGTGATTTTTATATTCAGTGTGAAGGTTGTAGAGGAATTGTCGGGGTGAGTATGGTCATGAGTGATAGCAAAAGTATCATTTACAGCATATCCTGTGCCAGGTTGAACAATATCAAGCACTGTCCAACGTGTACCAGTGAATACAGCAGTTGCTCCTGACTCATCAACGATAGGTTCGATACGAATATTGACTTGAAGACCTGTTTTTCCTGCTGATTCGAGAGTATATACAGTAAACGTGGTTGCGCCCTCGTCGCCTATTTGCCAAGTATTCTGGGGAGAGTCGAATTGAATACCTACTTCTTCACCTTCGTTCCATGCATCAGAGTAATTTACCCCGTCATAGGACACTGAGAGGTCCGTTACACCGTTTGGAATGGTAGTGGATAGGGAATTATAGGTAAATACGAGTTTCTTACTACCTGTACCAATACCAAAGAGTGTGGGATGGGGGCAGTCGGGGTCGCCAGTGTAGTCAATATCCTGATCAATAGTATATGAACACTGTGTGGAAGCGGGGGTGCAGGTAAAACCAGTACAAGGGTGACAGATAGTATTGTTAATACTGCTCGACGCCCCAGGAGTTACATTACCTTCATCATCTGTAGTGTCAGGGAGAGTAGTCGTGGATTCCTCGTCCTCAATGATATAAGCAGCAATACCAATTTGTCCTGAGTTATTTTCTACATCATACACATAGGCAAACCAAGTATCACTCCCTTGAAACCCAAAGGAGAGTTCATTCGGAAAATAATCATAGATTGCAACAGCACCATCACTACATTCAGAACAATCTGAAGAAGATCTAACTACTTTACCACAATTAGCAGCAGAAGCAGGTTGATAGAAACTTCCAGATGCTGTCCCAAAATTGCCATCACCTTCGTCTAGACAGACAATAGTGGAAGGATACATCACTGCCTGTCCCTCACTACCTGAGACATTTACAGCATAATTGTTTAAGTTCAGACTGTTGCGTATACCAGACATCGGATACTCATAGTAGTTTAATCCGATTGATCTGTCTGCAGGAGCAGGTTCAAACCTAGGACAACCATTCGGATCATCACATGGATCCGTGATTCGGTTTGCTCTCCCGTCAACTATTTTACATCCCATTTACTTGTTTCTCCAACTTATCTAATCGTTGGTAGATATGATCGTAGTTTTCCTTTATATTTAAGTACTTTTCCTGTCCGTTTGGTTTATATAATATCTTTTCATGAAATGGAAGTGTAGTTACATACTCTTCAATCTGTTTAATTCTATCTCCAAGGGAAAGCAAACACTCGTTGATAGTGTTCAGAGCAGTTACCAAGTCTTGTTCATTGTTCATTTCGTTTTTTCAGTGTAAAAGAGTCTTCCTCTACAGTATAATCAAGTTCATCTCTAACGGACCATCCAAGTTCTTCACAAATCTCGTAAGGAATTGTAAGGATGAGATCACCAAAGTCGTCTTCTTCGAGGGTTGTGTAGAATCTGTGTGACATATTTCATAGGGGGTTCGTATTCTTAGAGGGGTGCATAGTCTTCCACCCCATCCATAGTGTATATAGTGCTTCGGAGTTTTTGGTACTGTACGAACCCAAGTACATGTCTGCAACCTGATACATGTCAGTGTGAAGGCAATTCTCAAAGTGTATTAAAGACTCTAGGCACCATGTACGAAGATCTTGAGTTGAATCTCTATTGGGCATTTTTTCTGGGAGAAATTTTTTGAATCTAGGTGTATTTAATAATTGAAATAATATAACTCTCGCTCCTGGGTACCTTTGTAGGTTAGGGTAGTTTGCCTTTTTAATATAAGGGCGCGATTTTAGGGCGAGAACCCGCGCTATGACTGCGATCTCGACTGTTTATTATAATATATAAGAGACTGCGGTTAATTCATAACATTAAAAAGGGGGTGATTTACCCCCTAATTATATCATTTTTTGGTCTGTCTGTCAACTAGGCGAAACACCCGTTGAAATTTACCTCGATTCCGTTTTCAAAATCCTTAACTGTTTTGTTCTGGTAGTCACCTACGAACCATTCCCAGTTTTTTTGAAATACTCCGAAACCTGTCGCAAACTCATAGCAAAGAGCGTTTAATCTGCTCTTAGTTGTGTTTGACTGCCAACCGCCATCGAATAAAATTACAGTGTTATCTGTAACTGTTGCGATGTGATTGCCATGTAAAAAGACCTGTGCACCGTTTTCATCATGTGATACAGAAGTATTAGAACTGCTGAAGTTGTTACCAGTTCTGATTGCTCTGTTCATTTGTGCTTCGATCTTTCTCATGTGTGTTGCTTTGTTTGTTATGTACTTATTATAACCCGTGAGCAACCCCTGTGTAGTCACCTTATGCCACTTTGTCAACTGTCACAGGGCACTTAATTTCCATATAATAACCGATTGATTTGATATAATCAAATACGGATAATTTCGGCAATTCTTTATATCTTTCTCCTCTAGAGTTTCTAACATCGTCCATAAAATGTTCCATGTCGTAAATTGATACAAACTCCCCTACAAGTTCGCATTCTTCGTTGTAAATTAGATAGGTCATTTTATTCTCCATTGTTTATATTTAAGGGGTGTAAACATAATAACAATAACCTTCTGACATGAGATAATGTGCTGTCTTAGTTAACATCGGATCATCCCAACATTGATCGGTATCTAACAAGAATTGAAACAAAGAGATACCTTCATTTAGTGGGCATAATCCTTTCTCATAAAGTGTTAACAACTCCAAGTACTTTTGAGGTGCTTTGATGTTACTTAGCATTGATACTTAGAACCTTTGTTTGAACCCTTACAGTGTTAATTGTACCAGAATTCTAATAATTTGTCAAGAAAATCTGAGTTTTCTGACAGATGTTGACATTCGGTAAGTTGCGTGCTAAGAGTACATTTAGTTGACACATTTAACACACTATTGTAAACACTTAGTGATTTTTTTAAGTATTTAACAATATTCACAAATTTCTACGGAAAGTAACATTTTTTCTCCTTACAGTTAATCTATAATAGTCCCATAAGTCTACAGTCAATTCTTTACACATAGTCCAAAATGTGTTAAACTCGTTGTTACTTACTCCCTGCGGATTACTCTCCTTCATTGTTAGTTACCTCTTCAAAGTATCTATTCTGTTTATTACTTTTAACCATATCTTTCCATTGATGACTATACACTAAAAGGTTTACTTGTTGATACTTACTCTTTGCACCTTTCTGTAATTCTTCTCTCTTTTCCCATTCATTTAGTACTAGAGTTATATAATCTTTATCGATGAAATTAACGAACCCAAAATGTTCATTAAGTGAGTAATAATCGCCTTTTTGAAACATAATTAGATCTTTAAATAAGGGAATTGATTGTTATCGAAAAAGATTAATTCATTGTGAACTAAACATTTTTCGTTTAGATGTTCATCATAGATAGCAACATTCTTTTTCAACTGATTAGGGTTGAGTTGTTGTAACTTAATGAGCAAATCTTCATAGGTCATTGTTGCCATTACGTTGGTAGTTTGTTCGCTCCAAGGGATAAGATTCCAAGACATTTTACTGTGTTAAGTAATACTAATTATATACGATTGCGGACGTTATTTATCATCTTCCGCAATAAGTTCATTTAAGTCCGCAATAGTGAATAATTCGTAATTATCCTCCAATTCTTTTATATCAAACTCCATCATGTAATGATCTAAGTTAATACCTAGTCTAGCAATTTCATTTAGATAAGTTTGCATAACTTTCTTAGATTTGAAGTCATAAATGTTATGTTCTGTTGTCAAAGTTTGCTTAGTCATTGTTAATTAGTGAGTAGAGTAAGTATAAAGAAAACAGGCGGTTATCTCATGTAGAGATGCCCACCTGCCCAGTCTGTGTTAATTGGATTGTGTATATAATTTCTCTCGTTTATAATTCTCATGTCAAATCTTACATGTTTAGCAGGACTTTTCCATGATGCAGGTTTATATACTTGACCAGTTTTCTTATCTACAAATGCTGTTACAGATCCAGATTGATATACTCCATTTCTGAAATCACATTGAACGATCTTGTAATACTTCTTACCTGACTTGATTCTAAACTGCATTAACTTCTCTGTACCGTCTTCGATACCTTTTAATTGCTGTTTAGCATAGTCTGATAAGTCTGCTCTAGGGTTAAGAATGTTTCTAGAGTGCATATTGATTCTATACTGCTTATAATTCTCAGTAAGTGCATTTACATATGCGTTAGTCCATTCTAAAACTCTCTGCTCTAGAGTTTTTGTTTCTAATTCTTGAGTAGTGAGAGTTGTGATTGTCATAGTGAGAATAATAAAGAAAAAATTGTAATAAGCAAGAAAGGTATCCCTAAGCACTTGTGAATGTTAGCATTCTTGCTTATGTTCTTATTATAGGGGAAGAACCAACCACATAAGGGCAATAGTGGACAGTTTACAAAGTGTCACTATGCTGCTTGACAAGATAGTCTCCTGTTTGTATTCTTTCAAATACTGCTGACTGTTCATCAGTCAGTTCAAAATCCATATCTCTGAGAATATCCCAAAGTTTAATCATCTGGTAAGATTCATCAAATGACATTGGAATTGAAATTGGGAAATAAGTTTTGCTCATTGGCATAAGTCCTCGAATCGTTCTCTTGCGATGTACTCGCAATGCTCTTGTAATGCTTCCTCTGTTAGTGTATCAGCAATGCCTGATTTCTTCATTGCTTCATACTCTTCATCAAAAAGAGTTTCTAGCATATCTGCGTGATGTAAAACTGACATTTAAAAGTCCTCCTTTTCGTAACCATTTTGTGAGACCATGAACTGATCTAGTTTAGCAATGTCTTCTTTAGTGAGAGTATCAAAATCAACTCCTCCTAGTTTGTAGATTCCCCACTCTTCGATCTCGATAACAAATTCTGCCCAGTTTGCACATAAGCAAGAAACATTGTCAAGATTATCATCAAACAAAATTCTTTGCTTGATTCTGTTTACTGGTTCTGTGTAAGTTGCTGTAGAATTCATGTTTGTTTGTTTGTTATGTACTTATTATAAACAATAGTGAGATTAAAAGAAACCCACCTTGTGCCAGTTTGTTATGTGTCATACTGCACTCTCCAGTTTATCGAATGAATGATAGAATAAGAGATCTAAAATTCCTTCGCTTAATACTTCTTCTTTATCAGTCATATAAACACGATAGTTTTTAAATGCTGAATAGAGTAGTTCATACTCTTCTCTTGTTAAATCTCTCATTTTTTATCATTATTAAGTGGACTGGCAAAGTAATCCCTATTGGCAACAAATAAAACTGCAAGTGCTGTGAAGATGCCAAAGAATCCAATTATCAATATTGGGGACTGGGGAAAATCGTAGGTTGGAATTGTCATTGTTTAATCCTCGTAGTATGGGGCAAAAAGTTGATAGTAAAAATCATCAAAGATTTGAAACTGATAAGCGGTATCTGCTAGAGTTTCATCCTGATCCCATCCTTTACCGATTGTATTGGTGGGATGATTGTAACAGTCTAAAACTGCCTGATAAGTATCGTATTTCATTTCTTTAAAATTCCTTTAGTTGAAGTTGACAAGTAAGTAGACTTTGCTGCCATTACATTGTCTACCATGTTATCGAAAGTTTGGATGTCCCAATCTTTCATGTCTGCGATGTCTAGATCATATGCTGACATCACGAGGTCAACGAGCATATCGTATTGACCAGAAGTAAGATCGATGTTAAGACCTTTAGTGGAAGTTGTTTTGTTCATGTCTTTATTATAACCACTCATGACCCCATTGCGAGGATCATTGTGCCACTTTGTCAACTGTCCTAGTACCAGTTTGGGTTTCTGTTTCCTCTGCTATCTTTAGGAAGTTGTAATTCATTCTCATCAGTATAGAATGAGTCTACTGCATTCTTCGCTTCCTTATAAAGACCTAGGATTGCATCCTTACCAAAATTATCATGTTCGATCACATCGTGACCAGTACAACTTGAACCCCACTCTGTTACATCGCTGTCGATTCTACGATATAATCCACTGGTTATATGATTGAGTAATCCTAATTCTCTCTTAGATAATCGGATTGTTACTTCTTTTGAATTGTCGTAGGTCATGAGCATTGTAAAGTGTAAAGTTTTCTCTCTTCTGGTGTTAAACAACATTCGCAAATTCGATGTGCGAAATCGTAAAACATAACAGGGGCATCATCATCCCATCCGTAAACATCGTTAGGTGTAATGTCTTCATCAAGTGGTATTTTTGTGTCACATCGGTCACACTCTAGTGACGCACATTCAGCACACATAAAACCGTCATCGGATGGTACTCTGTTTACATACCATCCAGACCCGAAATCTACAGATCTACCACATTCTGTGCAACATGTCATTTTTGATCTCCATAATAGTTTACTGCATCGGACACAATTAAGTGCCTATGAATGTAGAGCAACTTATCAAGATTGATGCCCTCTAAATCAGTCCACTCACTCACATAATCGGTTTGATCTTCCATGAGAGTGCCATCCTTTAACCAAGGACATGAGCATAAGTTATGCTCTTCATCTAACCAAAATGCTCTACCAAAGTGAAGTGAATGTATCATCTGAAATTCAACTCCCTGACTGGATTTTGAGCATCTTCGATTGCTCTTGTTTCGATGATGATGTCTCTGACTCTTTCTCTGTCAAGACTATCGCCCTCGCCCCAGTTGATTGTATCAGTTGATGCACATAGATCAAGATACTTAAGGATTGCGATTGCGATCTCTCCAGTTGTTAGTCCATCGATAGGATAGAGAACATCGGGATGACTAGGTAAGTAGAATGATTCAACATACTCTAGAAATTCTTGAAAGTTGTGCATGTGTCCTTTGCTTAACTATTATTATAATAGAGGATATTCATAGCGAATGGGGAAACTGTGTGCCACTAATCCAACTGGCACACTACCACATTTCTTCTGGTTGTTTTGCTCTATTATCCATCATGAGTTGATATTCTTCTTCTGTTCTTACTCTGAGTCTATCTTGTGTCTCTTGTAACTGTTGTAATGTGTTCTCTATCTCTGGAAATTCGAGATCACATCCTGCTTCATTGATCTCTGAGATTTTCCACTCAAGATAGTAAATCACATCACTTAGTTGTTGGTAACTAAGGGGAACATTGATTGTTTTGGTCATGCTAGTCTCCTGTCAAGTAAGTAAGAAATAAAGTTGTTATGGTCTGCCCAGTCCTGATCGTAAAAGTCTTCGATGACTTGTTCAATCACTTCCTGTTTAGTTTGCTCACTCGCAAACTCATATCCATAGGATTGTATGACATGCTCAATATCTGCTCTCACGTCAACATACTCAAGTCTAAACTTAAGGATGTCTGGGCAAGATTCTATCCATGCCTGAAAATCTTTGTCTGATTGATTCATTCTTTGATCTCCTCGATAATTTCATCAAAATACTCATCCCAGTATGAGTATGCTTCATCAATGAATTCTGCTTCGGGTAACTCATTGACATAGTTGTATAGATCATCACTTACATATTGAATAAGTGCTTTTAAGTCCATACCGTCCACCATTCTCTCAATATACAAATCTTTGAGATTATCAAGTTGACTTGGTGTTAGATCTCCTGTTTTAAGCATTGTCTTCTCCGATTGTAAAGTTTTTAAGGAAAATGAATTTGTAATCACCATCTTGCGGATCTTTGCCATCTACCAACCACTCTTCACATATAGCAAGAGCATCAAGTTGTTTTGAAGTCTTGATAAGATTTGTCATTTGTTCAAAGAGTGAATCTGCCATATTGTCGATGGCATATTCTCTTTCGAGTTGTAAATCCATGTGTGTCCTGTTGAACTATACTATTATAATGACATAAAAAAACCCCTTTGTGGGGGTTTAGTGGTCACTTTATCAACTGTCACATCACTTACCAACACCATAATCATCTGCTTGACTTTCCAGTTCAGATATGCTAATACTTTCATCGTAGATCTTTTTTTGATACTCTGATACTGATAACTGCTCTTCACTATCTAATTGATAGGATAGACCAGTAACACTATCAAAGTAAAATCCATCCTCTGAACTATACCAGAAGTCATCCCAGTCCTTTTTTGAGTTGGTCACGTCTTCAATTTTCATCGTAGTAAACCCTAACTGAAAGTTCTGCATTGTCTGGTAGTTCCCCATACTGTTTTTCAAATGCTTCCCATAGTTGTTTTACTATTGGGTTGTAAAGATCATCAGGTAGATCTACCAAGTTGTAATATTTATCAGTCATGATAAATCTCCGATTGCTATTTTATCCATTGCTTTAACTGCATCAAACAAATCATAGTGTGCATTATCCAATTCATATTCTCCTGCAAGTGCTTCAGACTTATAGATGTCTGGTAGATCTTTGACTGCATCATACAGTTCATTGAATTGATCTCTTGTCAATGTAAGTGTAATCATAGTGACCTTAAATTGGATGGGTCGAAACAAAACTCACTGATTCTCATATCTTAGTAGGATAACCCCACAAATGAGTTCGGTGGTTTGTTTCGACATTATTAATATAACATGCTGAGACCCTGCTGTGTGCCTCTGTGTGCCACTTTAAGTAGTGGCACATTAGGAAACATAGGATACTGGCGGAATGCCCTCAACAAAGATATAATCAATAACATTCTGTAGTCTCTTTGCAATGCGATCTCCATACTTGTAACCAGTAGGTACGATTGCCTGACCAAACTGTTTTTTATACAAGTTGAATGCACCAACTGGAATCAATCCCTGCTCAACTGCTTTACGATCATCTTTGTGAATACGAATGACCCTACCAATAGTTTGTGCCATTTCGATGATAGGTAGATTCCTCAACAAAACAGTATGAGTGAGACCAGTAACATTGATACCTTCAGACAGTATGCTGTAGTGAAAAACAACGAACCTCCTACTGTTATCGTTGCCCCACTCAGTAAGAGTATTGAAAAACTCTTCACGTCCAACTTTTTTGCCATTGATGATAGCACCAAACTTTGATGTGATATGCATAACGTCATATCCATTCTCTTTGAGATAGTGTAGAATGTCAGTCCTACCCAACATGAAACCTAGAATCTTTGAACTAGGGGCAGCAACCAAAACTTTTGCTACTTCATTACTATCGAATGAATCTAGAATGTCCTTTAGGTTGGCAGCATCTACTTCAAAGTTGTTGTGCTTATCCCTGACTCGATCAGTCTCGAAAGGCACAACTTTAGGTGGTAGAATAGCACCTGCATCAATCAATTCCTGTGCGGGTACTGACTCTAGAGTCTGACCCCACACTACTGAGTTGTTCATGCCACGATTCTTTGATGCACCACGTCCAAACTTAGGTGTTGCTGTGAATGCAAATCTGCGACTAGCATTGTATGTCATGCCCATCACACCTTCAAAGAATCTTTTGCCTGTTCCATTGTGTGCTTCATCGTAGTAAATGGTATCGACATTAATGTCAGCATCTACCACACGATGCAATGAGTGATAAGTTGTAAAAATGATCTTATGCTTAGTATGTGTGCTTACAAATAGTTTCACGTCCTCTGCTTTTGTGCTAGAGAAATAATGTGTCTCTCCTGAGTGAACATGCATAATATCTGCATCGAGACTGAATTCTGTGAACTCTGCACATAACTGATTTGCCAACAGAATACGAGGTGCAACTACAACTGTAGTTGAATCATATCTCTGCTTCATTTGCTCTAGCAAATCAGCGATCATGATGTAAGTCTTACCACCACCTGTAGGCACGATGATCTGACCGATGTTGTATTCCTGCATACGGTCAAATGCACGTTGCTGATGTGGTCTCAAGTTCATAAATCAATCTTTCAATACTATAATAATACAAGAAAAAACCCCTTGTGTCAAGGGGTTTGGTACAGTTTGGCAACTGTCACAGGGGTGTCACTTCATGACGTTTACACTCTACATTCAACTTAATAGATCGATCAGCAACATAATTGTCTACCCATTTAACCATGCGATCATTTTGTGCAACCTTACCTTTATGTGTTGTTGGTTTAGTTGGCATTGTTCTAGTGAACTGTTCGATAGTTCCATCGTTGTATTCAATTTTGATGTTGTACGTTTGAGTTGTCGTTTGCATCAAACTTCTTGTCCTTTTTTGTTGAATGAGAGATTGAGATCAGGAATGAATAACACACCATCATCTTTTAACAATGATAGCATACGAGAGAACCAAATGTCGTTATACTGTTGCTCGTATGGGTCAAGATTAGGATAATACTTTTGAGAGAATGCGATCATGATGCTACCTCTGGGATTGATACAGGAACGATATTATTACTGACTATGTTATAGTTGTCATCATACTTTGTATCAATAGCAAATGCTTCCCAGTTGCCATTGTAGACATATAAGAACTCTTCTCCTGAGTTTGCGTTCTCTGCATACTCATCAAAGTTTCCATCAAGACGAGGTGCTTCACTATCTCCACCATAATATTCTGGTTGGGGATCTCTCTTTACAAACTCTTGCTTTTCATAATCATATACATTATCTGACCAACATGAACTCATGTTACCACCATCGATTAGATCAACAATGTTCTTTTTTGTGTTGTACTGTTCTTTGAGAGTAACACCCAACCACTCAGGATAACCATCCCAATGATGATATACTGAGAGGATTGAACCATCTGCTAATTGAAGTCCGATTCTTGCGTTGGTTGACATGTGTTTTTCTTAACTATTAATAGTATGGCATAAAAAATGACCCCTGCCTAGGGGTCATGTGACAGTTTATAGATTGTCCTACTCAGGAACGAGATACCTACAAATTCTTCGTGCTGATTTGTTGTGTTTTAAGTTTTCGGTATCGACTAAACAATCGAAATAGTCGTTCCATAACTCTGATTCGTATGTATCAGCATCAAAGTTGTTGTATTCTGGAGTTTGTTTGTGTGTTAAAATGTTATGCATAAGGTTTTCTCACTATAGAATCATTATTATCTCATGATAATGAGAGGGTTTAGTGCATCTTGTCGTCCTCTGTGTGTAGCATATGCTGACTGGTATTATTTATGCATCAATGTCTCAAAATTCACACAATGTACATCATAATTAATGTTCTCATTGAACAGTTCCATCACATGATAAGTTGACTCTTCTCCAACAGTAATGACCTCTGTTTTATTCCAAGGTGTGTCTTTGTCATGATAGACAATTCGGTATGCATTTGGGATCATCGATGTACAATCCAATTAGGGTCATCAGTTGGGTGTACCCACCATCCTTGATTCATATTAGGATGAAAAACATACCACCTCTCAAGACGTTCAGTCACATGAACGAAACCATCTTTCTTTAGATGATATTGGAACATTTCACATGCTTCCCTTGATTCTTTTCTGGGTTCAAGTCTTACTCTCATTTTAGTAACTTTGTTCAAGTGCGGATAGATCTTCATCCCTACAGATAGCGTATGTAATACTGTCTGTATGATAAGACCGATAGATCTTACTCCATATCATACTGAACTCTTCGAGATCTAAGTTCTTGAATAAAACTTTGTCATCGTAGTAGATATGATAAGAAGTAGTCTGTGACATATTTAATAGAGTGAGTTTACTACATCATATTCAGATCCGAGTACACTAGATACCCAATCATCCTCGTTTTCTTGAACACAATCAAATGAACTATTGTATTCAATACTGACACTATCTAGTTTAAATGTACTGACCGAACCCCTTGCGATCTTCGATGTTTGCTCTTCGCTCAAGATCTTGCCATTGACGTTTTTTGCGTTTGAGAGTCCTGATTTCGTCATCTGTATATAAAAATGGGTTTTTGTTTGCCTCTTTGAGTGCCTTGTTGATGGATTTAATAATCCCAACACTCGTTGTAGGTTTGTTTACAGGAGTAATCATAACATTGAATCTTTTGGTGTGGGGGACTCTTGTGACGCTTTGTCGTTTGGCATAACATACAAGTTCCCTGAGAATGTAATACGGGGTGTATCTACGGGGTTAGGTGCAACCATATGAGGGTAATGTGATGGGAATACAATCAGATCTCCCTTAGATGCTTTAGGGATGACTCTAGTTTGTATTGGCATTTTGAATGCATCACTTAAACCAGACTTCTTATACTTGTCATGATCGTTGTATATAAAACGAAACAACGGATCTCCGTCAGGTACATCATATAGGTAACACATGCTCAGGTTACAAAAAGGAACATCATGAGTATGATACTCTTGATGCATACCTTTATTATATAGATTTGCCCATGCCTCTTGAGGTTTGATCTCTATATCAATTTGAGGTTTAAGTTCATCGATCATCTTGTCTAGGGTTGATCGGATACATTCCAACCAATCATTCCAAGGTAGATCAAAATTACCCTGAGATTGAAATGTACTTAAACAATTACAATCCCAAGGGGAATCTACATAGATACTTTCGTCTCTGATCTGCGGTTCAAATAATTTTTCAATTTGTTGTTGGTATTCAACAGGAACTGTCTCAATGTAATACCATTGAGGACAGAACATTTCTATAGTCATTGCTTATAAAGATCATTAAGATGAAGTTTATCTACAACAGATTTAACATAGTCCATCTGTCCATGATAAAAGTCTTCAGAGATATTCTTATCTTTGAAGTATCGTTTCTGTAAGTATGAAACGTATTTAACGAGAGACTCTTTTAACATAGTCTTCTCATTGATGTCTAGTAATGCCGAGTGGTAGAGATAACTCATCCCTTTATCCGTAGTGACTTAGTGTATTCTAGTACATGATCTCGTATTTCGAGAAGTTCGTCAAGGCATGTTTGGTTTCTCGCACAATTCCTGAGTGTTGAATCAGGTTTATACAATGACTCTTCAAAAAGAGTCAAACCTCTGTTGTATGCTTCTTCCTTTGGGGATAACATGTTAGTATTGTGTTGTGTAATCCATTTCGTAGGTTACTTCGGTACTGTCATCAAACTCTACTTCATCATACAAATCATCATCCCCAATCTTCGTCTTGGACGTTGGCATTGAATCTTTGTTTTCTTTTGTTTGATTTGTAGTTGCCATTTGTATCTTCAAGAAAGTTTGATTTTGAGTTCCGAGTCCTTTTATCTCGGATAGATTTACCATAGGAGTAGTTGCCTCGTTCGCTTCCACCCCTTCTGAACGTCTTACCCATTGAAATTTAGATTTTAGTCTAAAGTAAACTACAATTTATATATGAGATGTGAGATCACACCTCGGTTTCGGTTGATACAGTTCGAGACCTTCCATCAGTAAGACTAAAGGGAATAAGATTCTCTGTATCAGTAATACCTTCATCAACGATGAGGTCATCAAAGACATAACCAACACCATGCAAGAAGTCCGAGGTCTTTTCCACTACATCTTGGATGAGTGTTCCTTCAAACTCCTTTGTTGTGACAGTTCCGTCTTCGTCAGTTGCGGTCAAAATAAAAGAGGGCATTGGTCTAACCAAGTGAACCCTCGTATTATAATGGATTTTCAGTTGGGTGTCAACCCTTTGGATGAGCGTCTTTTGTACTCTTGACTCCGTTGTACCAGATACCAGTCTTGGCGGTCTCTCCTAGTTTGCCATCATCGATGTCATGCCAGAGTTGATCCAGTTGTTCCTCTATTGGATTATATGCCCACTTTCTCAGCACTTCATAACTTTGAGTCTCCTCTGTTTTTCTTGAGATAACGTCCGTCTCTTTATCATATGTAAAACTAGATCCAGTTTCTGCATCTTCCTTATATGCTAATGCGGTCTCATCAAATTCTTTCCATGCAAAATCGGAATGAACATCAAATGTAGCGTTATCTGCTACGATTTCATTCACAATACCTGATTCGATGTGTACTAATGCTTTCATGTGACTTAAGAATAATTGTAAACGATTACACAACCTGCACCACCA
>MDSZ01072471.1_pt1 | contig 14173 bp, 12 predicted proteins | sample 811201 | NCBI WGS metagenome assembly MDSZ01 (sample SAMN05326647, study PRJNA326480) | marine metagenome | isolation source: seawater | place: Indian Ocean: North | collected 2010
AGGTCGCCGGAGCGAGGCCTGTTAGGGTAGTCTGGATATCCTTCATCCCTGCGGAGGATGAGACCCGTGTTCGAATCGCGGACGGGCCGCCATACGATACGTTGAGGCCGTCTTGCCTCAGTCCACGCGCCACTGCACCTGATCCCAACCGCGCGCCTCAGCCTCCTTGACCAGCGCCCCTTCGGGGTTGACGGCGATGGCATGCCCGCACTCGCGCATGAACCAGCTGTCGGCGTGGGTGTTGCCGTAGGCCCAACACTGGGCCAAATCATGGCCGTTGGCTTCCGCATCCGCCTTCACCACGGGCACCTTTCCTTTTCTTCGCGGCACGGACCAACCTCGCTCCGAGCCTGAAAGCCGACCAGAACGCACGGCTGGGCCGCACCCGTAGGTCGCATCCATGCCCAACTGCTTGCCCATGGCCTCGGCCATCGGCGCAACGGTGGCGGTCACCAAGATGCAGCGGTGGCCCTGTTCGCGGTGCCACGCGAGTCGATCCAGCGCCGCTTGAGGTACGCGCGGCATGAGAATCCGCTCCGCCAACTCCTCGGAGAGCGTTTCGAGCGTGGCCCACGTTGCGCCGGTGAAGTGCCCGCGGTTGCGCAGGGCATCGTAGGGCGCCCGTCCTCTGAGCAGGTTCACCAACGTTCGAAGCGACCATGACGTCAACCCTACCGGCAAGCGCCATGGTCGACGGCGGAGCAGGGTGGCGGTGAGCGTTTTTTCGCTTGAGGCATCGAGCAACGTGCCGTCCAGGTCGAAGTATGCCGCAACCTCGCCCATGCCCTCAGGACGGGCCTTCTCCACATGGGCGTTGCGTCGTCAGCGCTTCGGGACCACGTCATGTCCAATCTCGCCGTAGACCCTGCGCCCGGCCCCGTGATCTTGCCACCACGTCACGCGATCAGCGAGGTACCGTGGGATGAAGAAGCCAATTTTCCGAGGCGTAAGGCCATGGTTTCGCATGGCCTTGTCGTTGGCCAATTCGGCCACGATGGACTGGGCAGAGCACCCGGGGTTGGCCAGCACGAAGCGCAACACTTCGCGCTTCAATCGCTCAAGACGTGCTTGCTTTTGGCTCCCGGTTCCAACCCTTCGAGGCATAGGTGGAGCATTCCGCTCTAACGGCTATAACGGTCCTGTGGGACCTCCCGTCACGCCATGTGGACGGGAAGGGTGGTCTTCCAGTTGGCGTTGGCGAGTTTCTTCGCCTTCCCATCGGCAATGATGGGATGGATGATGTTGAGGCGGCCGTGCATGCCAGTGACGCTGAATTTGACGCGCAACGTGGCAGAGCGGTCGGCCATCATCGCGTTGATTTGCTCTTGGTCGAGCGTCACTTCGGCCATCACGCTGCCATCGGTTTGGCTCTTCACCGTGAGCGTGGTGTGCTCAAAGTGCAAGGACGGTCGGAAGTCGTAGTCACGGGGATCTTCCATCTGCACCGTAAGGTCCACAGAAAGACCGTCGCGAATGCCGACCCTGCTGACCTCGACTTCACCGACCATGGGGCTCAGATGAGGCGAGTGGTCGGGCCTTCATAGCCTTGTCCGCCGCATCGCGTGAAGGTCACTCGTAGGCGATCTCAACCAAACGTGGGGCGAGGACGGTGATGCGAACCTCAAGGGTCCAATCGTTGCCGGGATCCGGGTCTGGAGCCCCGGGAATGACCCCGTCGGGGTCGGACTGGTCGGCGATCACGGCCCACGTCCAGTTGCCCTGACCAAATCGAGCGCCTGGCTGGTTGAGCACGCGACTGAGCACCTCCTCGGCGGAATTGCCTTCGTAGACGGCGTCTTCGGGTCGAGGATTGAGGCTGTCGTCGCTGATTTCAGCCGACGCGGGTGTGTTTTGGGTGATGTTTCCAGGCGTGGTTTGGGCCTTGTTGGTGTATCCGTCGGCGGGAATCTCAAGGACGAGGGTGAAGTTGTCGGCAGGGACCAGCACGTCTTGCTCCAACTCAAGCAAGGCCTCGTAGGCCATCACGCGCACACCTTCAGCGGGCATGTGGTTCTCTTCCCACCGGTCGCCTTGGTCGAGGTAACCGTCCCACGACACGCTGACGGTTTCTTCAACCCAAGTCAGCGAGAAGCGTCGCGCGGTCACGTTGAGTTCGAAATCTTCGGTCACCATACCGCCATCGGTGTCCTCCACGGTCAGCCGTCCGCGAATCAGCCCGCTGGTTTCGGTTGGAACGAGCACTTCGGGCGTGATGGCATCAGCGTCGTCCTCGGGTTGGCCGTTGCCGTCGCTGTCCACGGCGAGGTTCAGGTCCCACACAAAACTCAACGGCGCTCCTTCCGGGTCCGTGGAGGAACTGGCGTCGAGCAACGCCGTGTCTCCAGAACGAATCAGGGTGGGCACGTCGAGGACGATCTTAGGCGCACCGTTGACGGTGACCAAAGAGGAGGATTCGTCTTGGCCGCCTTGGTCGTTGACCACGGTGACCGAGACCGTGTAGATGCCGAACGCGGGGTACCGGTGCGACGTGAAACCAATGACCGTGGTGGCCGTCGTGCCGTCTCCGAAGTCCCAGATGTATTCGGTCAGCACGCCCTCGACGGCATCCGATTCTCGGGCGTCGAGCGTGACCATCTCGCCTTCTTGGATGACGGCCGGGTAGACGTCGAGTTCCGCTTTGGGGTTCACCGTGAGGTCGAGGGCGTCCATGCAGCCGGGCAAAAGAAGGCTGCCGAGGAGCAGCCCGAGCATGGCAAGGGCCCGTCGCGTGGACGCTCCGCCTCCCACCATGAACACCCACGGATGCCCGTGCCTTCTGAACCGTGCGGTCCAACCAAGCTCATGCATCATCGTTCTCAAACTCAATTTCTTCGGGGAGGTCGCCCATCACCGACGCGCCGGCCAAAGGATCTGCAAGTTCGGCGACGTCCTCGTGCACGACCACGTTGAGGGCAGAATGGTCGATGCTGGGCTCAAGGGGTCCGTCGTCAAGGAGCGCATCGACCTCCACCTCACCCACGTCGTATTCTGGTGTTGGCGTGGCTTCGGCTTCTTCGACCTTCATCGCCACGGTTGGACCGTCGAGCAACGCACCTGCAGCTTCCACCGCGTCGAGCCGTGCCGACGCCAAGTGTTCAGCATCGGCCTGAGAAAGTCCTGCAAGAGGGTCCTCTTCCTCGTCCACGTCCTCAGGGGTCGCCGCCCGTTTCCACCAGCGCATGAAGGCTCATCCCGGCTCAGAGCAAGGACCCTGCGGTGAGCGGAGAGGTTGAAGGAGGGTCGGAGGGAAGGCAGGCCATGGCCGTGGACCCTCTCGCCGGTGAGCGGGTGTTGGCCTTCGACACCGAAACGACGGGCATCTCAACCACGCGTTCGCGCATCGTCCAATTCGCACTGGTGGGCAGCGACGTGAACGGTGAGCCAATGCACATTGAGCACCTCATCGACCCTCGCTGCCCGATTCCCATCGAAGCCAGCCGTGTGCACGGCATCTACGACGGGGACGTGCGCGGTGCACCGCTGTTCCGTGATGTGGCCGACGAACTCCATGACGCCATCGAGGGTGCCGTCTTGGTCGGCCACAACGTCCGACGTTTCGACATGGGCATGGTGGAAGCGGAGTTCATGCGCTTGGGTCGTCTTCCGCCAAAGCCCAAAGCCGTCCTGGACACGCTCGAGGCCGCCAGGCGACTCAAGGTCGGTCGCCCGCACAACCTCGGTTCGTTGTGCCAGCGCCATGGCATCAAGCTGGAAAAGGCGCACACGGCAGGCGCGGACGCGGCGGCTTCGCTGATGCTGCTGTGGAGGTTCACCGTGGACCATGCACACGCGTTCCGTCGTTCCATCGAGGACCTCGAACATTGGCTGATTCATGGCGAGGGGCGGCGTGACGCTCAGGTGCTAGGGCGGGGCTTGCAGGACCTTGCTCCTCTGGACGCTGAAGGGCGGATTCGGCAGGATGAAGGGCGTTTCATCCTCGCCTTTGGCCGTCATCGAAGCCGAAGTTTGCGTGAAGTCGCGGCGGAAGATCCCGCCTACCTGAACTGGTTGCTCTCACCGGCCTCTGGGCTTGCGCCAGAGGACGTGGATGAACTTCGGGCGCATCTGGCGTGATCAAACCGCGTGCGGCGACCACGGAAGCACGTCGCACCAATCGCCGACGCGCCACTGATGGCCTTTGGCCAACGCACTGCCCACGAAGATGGGGGCCGCCGCATCCTCGTCCATCAAGGCCTCCAGTTTCGGAAGGGCGCTACCAACGAAGTGCATGGAGCAACGGCCGCCACCGTCGATGACCTCGCCGGGCCCATCTCCCGGAAGCAAGCGTTCCACCTCGACGGTGGACGAGCCGGCGGGACGTGCAACGACGCGAACCACGGCATCACGGAAGTCGCCGTCGTCCAGAAGGTTCGCATCATGACGCCAGCGCAGCCAATGGCCGCACCACGCTTTCCAGTCACAGAACCCTCCACAGCTGTCTGGCCCAGGGGTTGGATCGAGCGGTTCTTCGGTGGGTTGTGTGGCCTCCCATGCCGCATAGGCGTCTTCGAGCACTCCATCGTTGCTCGCCCGCCACGTGGTGCGGTTGAGCGTGTACCAGCCTTCGGCTCGGACGTTTGGTGCACTCGGATTGTTGGCGAGCAAGAGGTCGCGATAGAACCTGAGTTGGCGGTCAACTTCCGGCTTGAGTTTGCCCTCCGGCGTCCGTCCCGTCTTGAGGTCAGCCACCACCCACGCCACGGTTTCTCCGGCGTCGTCCACCTCGTTCAGCAACAAATCGACGCGCCCGCCCAACCTGCCGTCACGCGAGATCAGTTCGCCCTCAACGGCGATCATCCGTTCCTGAACCCGGGCCCAAAGTGCAGCGGTGATGCGTTCGTGCGACAGGCCTTCGACGCCGACCCACCTTAGCAGCAGGTCGATGCCGCCGCGGTGCCCGTCGATGGCCTCCTTCCAGCGGTCGTCTTTCCAGCGACCGTGGCGTGGCGTGGCGTGGAAGGCTTCCTTTTCCTCGTTCCAGCGGTCCTTCAGGAAGGCCTCGCCGACCTCGGGAAGCCACCCCATGCTGGCCTTCGGTCGAGCGCTGATGTCCATGTTGAGCAAGTCTTCGATCGACGCGTGGATGGCCGTCCCCAAGGAGGCGGCCATGCCTGCTTTCCGCGGCAAGCCTTGGCGGCTCAACCAGTACATGCGAGGGCAGGTCTCGTACCTGTTCCACGACGAGGGGGAGAGTCGGTGGGCGTCCGCCATGCGCGTGCTCTCCGCTCAGGCGTCATGAAGCCTCGCCCACGCAGCCGGAAGGGTTGAGGCCTCCGGGCGAACACGACGATGCATGTCCGCCGGTCCAAAGGTTCGCATTCGAAGCGACATCGACACCGAAAACGCGCTGGTGATCTCCTGCTTTCCAACGGTCGGCATGGTCAGTCCAATCGTGGCCGCCTACCTCATCGAGCACCTCGAACTGGACTACATTGGCGGCATTTTTGATTCCCGCTTGCCCGCGGTCGCCATCGTCAACGACGGGTGGGCTTTGCCCCCCGTGCGCGCCTACGGCGGCAGCCCCGTCTGTTCCATTGACGGATGCGATCAGGTCATCCTGCTGACGAGCGAGTTGATGATCAACGACCTCATCGGCAACGAGCTGGTTTGGGCGCTGTTCGATTGGTCCAAAGAAGCCAAAATCGGGCGCGGCTTGACCGTCGACGCCTTCCCGAAGGCCGGCATGAAGGCCGTCGGCATGGACGGAAACGAACCCACCATCGAATACGATGACGATGAGGAAAAGGTCGACCTGCTCGGTCTTGCCTCCAACGAAGCCATGCGTGAAGCCGTTCAGGCCCTGGGTCTGACGATGGTCAAGCGTGGTGTGCTTCGTGGCATGAACGCGGCCATCCACGGCGAAGCCCACCGTCGCGGCATCGACATGATGGGCATCATGGCCGAGGCCGACCCACGCTACCCTGACGCACGAGCGGCGGCTGAAATCATTCGATGCATCGACCAGTTGCTGCCCATCGCCTCGCTCGACATCGAGGAATTGATCGAAGAAGCCGAGGCCATCGAAGAACAAGTTTCGGCGATGATGAACGCCGCCAAGCAAGACGAGCAAGGGTCCAGCGGAGCCAACGCGATGCTCTACGGCTGAATCAGGACAGCCATCGATCCAACGTGTTCGCACCGGCCGGCTCCGGTGCCTCGGTGACCCCAAGCTCCTGCTCAAGGCGCGCTTCGTCCCAAATTTCGATGCCGAGTGCCTCGGCTTTGGTCAGCTTCGAGCCCGCAGAGGCGCCCGCCACAAGGACGTCCAGAGCTTGCGAGACGCTCCCGACCACCCGGCCACCAGCGGCTTTGATGGCGTCCTGAACCTGTTTTCTCGGCATCGTCATGGTCCCGGTCAGGCAGAAGGAGCGCCCCTCCAGCACGCCACCGGATTCGGGCGTGGACTCCTCGGTCACGTTGAGCGCTGAAAGCAAGGCCAGGACCGTGCTGCGACGGCGGTTCAATCCGTCCCGGAACGCGTGAGCAACCACAGCTCCAACCCCGTCGACCGAACAGAGTTCACGAATGGCCTGAGGCTGATCGAAGGTCTTCCCTCGCTCGTCTTCGATTGGACCAAAGGCAGCATCGCCCGGGAGGGCCATGGCCCGATCCACCCAAGGAAGCACAGCGTCGGACGTCCCGAAATGTTGGGCCATGGCTGTGGCAAGTTCTGGACCGATGCCTGGTAGACCAAGCGCGTGCAGGAAGCGGCCAAGGGACATCGTTCGAGAGGCTTCGACTTGGGCCACCACGTTCCCAGCGGACGTGGCCCCCATGCGCTCCAAGGACATCAGTTGGTCCGTGGTCAGGGCATAGAGGTCTTCGAGGCCAGCCACCAAACCTTGTTCGAGCAATTGGTCCACCAACTTCTCCCCGATGCCGTCCATCTCAAGGGCCCGGCACCAATACAACACCGCCCGTGAGGTTCGCGCGTCGCACATGAGATCGTCACAGCGTAGGAAGGCGCCGTCCAAGCGAAGCACGGCTCCGCAGGAAGGACAGTCGGTTGGCGATGGAATGGAGGCCGATGCGGGCAGCTGGCCTTCGAAGACCCGTCCGTCGGCGTGCGCACGACCTTCGAGGTCTTGCTCGCTGGCTCGTCCAAGACCCGCCTCAATCTTCGGAATGACGTCGCCACGACGCACGATGCGCACCTTGTCGCCCAGCCGCAGGTTGAGCCGCTCAACCTCGCCTGCGTTGTGCAGGGTCGTGTTCTCAACGGTCACGCCCGCCACGACTTGAGGGGCAATGCGAGCGACCGGCGTTACCGCACCGGTGCGCCCGGTCTGCCAATCCACGGCCAGCAGCACCGACACGGCTTCTTCTGGTGGGAACTTCCACGCCAGCGCCCAACGTGGATGGTGGGCGGTCATGCCCAACTGCTCTCGGTGCTGGCGCGAGGTCACCTTGTAGACCACGCCGTCGATTTCGAAGGGGAAGGTCGCGCGGGCTTTGGTCCATGTGTGGGTCGAAGCGATGAGGGATTGCGCCACTTCCGCGGGAGTTTCGGCTTCATGCACGGTCCAATCCGCAGGGCGAATGCCAGCGTCTTCAAGCCACACCAACAGCGCATCGTCGTCGTCGTCGTCGGGCGGGGCAACCGAATCAGGATGCTGTTCATCGGGTGGCAGGAATCGAACGTCGTAGGCGTGAAACACAAGATCGCTCGCATCGGCTTTGCCCACGTCGTGCTTCTGACGCAAAGCACCCGCGGCGAGGTTCCTCGGGTTCGGTGAAACGTCGCGGTACTTGGCCTCAAACACCGCCAAGGGCATCACGACCTCGCCGCGCACGTGTGCATCCACCGGCACCGCAAGGCGCTCCGGAACGTTGGCCACCTTGCGCGCGTTTCGGGTCACGTCTTCGCCGCGGTCGCCGCTGCCGCGCGTGGCCGCACGCACAAGGCGTCCGCAGCGGTATTCCAAGGACAACGCAGATCCGTCCAGTTTGGGTTGGGCCAGGATTCGGGTTGCGCCGCCTGCGGTCTGCTGGACGAAATGCACCAGATCGGCGTCTTCGGTTCCCTTGTCGAGGCTGCGCATTGGGAATCGGTGGTCCACCTTGACCGAGCCCGGCTCGACTTCTGCACCGACGCGCTGAAGTTGCGGATGGTCAGGCGCCAGACGCTTCAATTCGTCCCACAGCGCGTCGAAGGCGGCGTCGCTGATCTCCGGGGCCGCGGCGTTGTAGTACAGGTCAGAATGGCGCGCGATTTCCTCGGCAAGCCACGCGATGCGCGACGCATCATCCTGCGCCGCTCCGCCCATGCTTCACCACTGGGCATGAGGTTCTTTGAGGCCTCGCCTCAGACTTCGTCACCAAGCCGCAGCGCGGTGAATTGGCTGTTCTCAAGCGGGCAGCGCATGGCTAAGGCGGCGTCCATGCGTCGAAGGTGAATCTCAGCCGTCACGTGCACCGTCGCTTCGAAGAGGTGTCCGGCCGCAGGCACCAGGTCATCATCGGAGAGCACGACGTGCAGGTGGGTGAAGGCATGGCCGTCCTGATGGCGGGCGAGGTTGCCTTGCAGGGCCACGAGTTCAGCGCCACCTTCGATGGTGCGTCGATGGTACACGTGGTCGTCGTCCATGAAACCGTACACGGAGGCCCGGACCCGCCCGATGCCGCTGGTCACCGCCGCCGCGTTCAGGTCGATCTTTTCGGCCAAGGCCTGCAATGAGGCGTGAATCTCTTCGCCGGGATCCAGGCGAAGGAACACATCGTCGCCGCTGGTGGTCCACTCCATGGTGTGGAAGATGCGGTACGGTCTTTGAACGGATGCTTCATTCCTCTTCGAGCATCAGCGACCACGCCTCTCCGCCAAGCAAACCGGCCGCAATCCACGCCCGAACCGTGGTCAGTTCGTTGGCTTCGGCCGCCACAGGAAGCGGTCCAAAGATGCCCCAACCGCGGCGTAGGAGCATGATGCGTCGACGCGGTTGGCGCTCAGCGAGCTTCAGCCGTTCCCACGCGTAGCGTTGCCCGTCGGCGATGAGGTGCGTCCGGGTCACGGCGTACCGCTTGGGCACGAGCAGCCCAACCAAGTGGAGCAAGAGCAACACGTCCCACAGCACGGCCCACATCGCCGACGTGTCCGACATGCGGATGAAGCCCCACGGCAGCACGAGCATGGCGGCCATCGAGAACAGGTTGCCCCAATGACGGATGGCTTCCTCCGCCCCCCCGCTGGCCCACGCATACCCGCCAGGGGCCGGGCCGAGTTCGGGCACCAAACGGGATTGGCGCACGAGCCAAACGGCATCCCACACCACAATGCCCGCCAAAACCAGCACGGCCATCAGGCCGATGAGGTCGGGTGGTGGGAGCAGCATGCACGGCACCTCAAAGGTGAACCAAATCCTTCTCGGCGAGGTTTCCTCCACCACCACGACGGCGCAAGAGAAGCACCAGCCCAAGCAACACAAAGGCGGTCAGGGCGATCAAGCCCGCGGACGATGGGCCGTCGTCCTGTGAGGCGCCTTCCATCGTGTCTGGAATGCCGTCACCGTCGTCGTCTTGGTCGGCCACGAGCCACGTGGACGCACCTGGAGGGCAGTTGACCTCGTCGGGTTGTCCGTCTTCATCGGTGTCCACCGTCGCACAGGCGTCCATCGGGAAGTCGTCCCGTGTGTCGCGAATGCCGTCGCCGTCGTCGTCGAGATCGTAGACGTCCGGGCCGCAAGGCGTGGCCGTTTGTTCATCGTACCACGTCAATTCACTGCATGAAGCGGTCCAATCGCCATCGGTGTCCAACGGTGTCACTTCAACGTCCAACAGCACCGTGGTGCTGGCACCGTAGGCGTCCGTGACCATGACTTCGATCAGGTACAGGTCGGCCGGCAGGTCGGTGATGTTCCACGCCAGTGCATCGGTGGACCGCATCATGACCACGCCCATGTCGTCGCGCACCGTCCAATCGTAGGTCAAGTTCGCCGCTTCTTGGTGGTCGTCCTCCACGTTCAACTGCGCCTCAATGGGCGTGCTTTCCATCACCCTCGCGCCGCTGATGGGGCGCTCAAAACTCACCGTTGGAGCTTGGTTGCTCAAGACGGTAAGGATGACAGGACCTGCCCCGAGCGTGACCGTGGCCTCAACCGGGGGCGAGCCGGGCACGTCAAGGCGCACCGTGCCTTCATCGGTGATCTGGGCTTCGTTGGCGTCAATGACGCCCACCAGCAGGGCGATGTCGACGGCTGCACCTTGACCGTTGGCGGCCTGCGCCACGACGTCGGGCAACGAGGGAGCCACCTCCCATGCACCGTCTGAAGGCGTGCCCGCACGTTCGGCGACAAAGCGTTGGACGATCCAACGCTCCAGCACACCGTCGCCAAGCACGGTGACTTGGTCGAGGTCGAGGCCTCCGGCCACCGCTTTCACGGTGGCATCGGCGATCTGCACGCTGCCAGTCAGTGCTGCATCATGGAGTTCCACAGCATGACCGTCCGCCGCAAGGGCAACGTCCGCTTGGACCACGGCGTGTTGAACACGCAATGGTGCAGGGTCCTCGGTGCTGTCCGCGTGGGCGTCAAGACCGAGGGCATAGCCGCTGATGTTGAGGCCGTTGACCTCAAGGGAACTTGAACGGCCATGATGCGCGATGAAGGCCGTCCCTGTGCCCGGTCCGTCAAAGACCAGGTTTTGGAGCAGGCCAGATGAGTCGTCCACGTCAAGGCCTGGGGCGCCGCTGATGTGCACACCTTCGAGGTTCAACGCACGGTTTGGCCCACCGGTCAATGCTGCCGTGCCCTGTCCAGCGACCAAAGTGAGGTCCACGAGACGAAGGTCTTCGTCGATGTCTTCCAGATGCATGGAGGCTCCTGGGCCGTCATGCGCGCTGGCGTCCACGCCTTCCACCGAACCTCGCACACCTGCCAGAGACACTCCAGACGCTGCACCAGCACCCACGGTGAGGTTGCTGGCGGTCACGTCGAGGTTCCTCCACCACGCCGCTTCGTCACCGCATCCATCGAACAGGAGGCCGTTGACGGTCACCTCAAGGTTCGGCCCTTGGGCGCGCATGCATGCGCCCCCGGCATCCCGTAGGGTCACGTCGACAAGGCTCAGCGAGCCTTGGGCGCTTGGAAGCACTTCGATCAGGGCATCGGCTCCTGATGACCGAGCAAGCGTCGTGGAGATCATCTCGACCTCCCCCGTGCCATGGTGGCGGAAACCTGGACTGGCCTCAAGCACGCGAGCGCCACGCAGGGTCACGTCGGTTTCCACGTCACCGTCGACAAGGATCCCCGCCCAACGTGCACCTGCTCCGGGCCCTTGCAGGGTGGCGGAAGCGACGTCAAGGCTGCCCTTCACGTCGATGACCACGCCGTTGGCAACACGAAGCAGCACGCCATCGCGCAACGTGAGGGTTCCGTCTGAAGCCACCGTGAGGTCGCCATCGAGGTGATAGGGGCTCCATTGCGCTTCGAGGACCGTCCATCCTGAGAGCGTCCCACTGTTCAACGTGGAGGACATGAACCGATGAACAAGCGGACCGCTGGTGTCCCATGCCACCGAATCGCTGCGGCCGTTTCGGTCCATGCGAACCATGACCACGCCGGTTTCCGAAGTGCCCGTTTCATCGACAAGAAGGGCGGTCGTGGTCCCTTCAACGCGGCCGTTGGCGTCCGTGATGCTGAGGTCGCCGGCCACGATGATGCTGACGCCGGCCACGGCTTGGCCCACGTCGAGCACCTCCACCGTCATGCGTGATTTGAGTTCAAGGCGGGCAGAGGTCATCGCCGTGACCGTGGCGTTGACCGCTCCGTCAAGCAGGGTGGCCTCGCAGCCAGGGGACAAACTCACCGGTTTGAGCAATTCCACGCCGGTTGACGTGGTCCCTGAACTGCAGGACCAACTGAGGGGAGCATCGAGGTACAGGCGTCCATCCTCACCGCGCAGGTCTGCTGATCCCAGGGCAACGAGTTGATCGGCGATGAGGCGCCCCTCATGGCCCACAAGCACCGCTCCGGTTTCGACCTCCGCGGTGTGGCCAGAGGCCAGTTCAAGGGTGGTGCCGTCAAGCGTCAGGCTTGCACCTTGGCGAACCGTCAGGTCGCCGTTGAGCACGTGAGCGGTGCCGTCAGGTTTGGGGCCCAGAACTGCGTCGACGCCGTTGGGCAAGACCCAATCTCCGCTGGGCAGGACTGGGATTTGGATGCGTTGACCGTTCTGCCCGCCATAGAGTTCGTCGCTGACCCCCGCGCCGTTGGCCAACGCAACCACCACCGAGCCTCCACTGAGCAAGGGGAGCGTGGCCGCGCCGTTCACGTCCGAAGCAAGCTGGAAGCCGTGAACCATGATGGCGGCCACGATTGGGTTGCTGTCGAGATCGGTGAAGGTCACTGGCGTTTCGATGAAGCGATCGTGGCTCGAGGTTTGCACCCGGGTGCTCGGGCTACCGCCCCAGAGGAAGGATCCTCCTCCCAACGCATCTGAAGAGCCGGTGCCACCGCTGGCGTCGAAGGTACGGACAGTGGCCGTTGAATCGTCGTCAAGGCTGAGGCCGAGCTGATGGCGGTCGGCCAACCAATCCTCGACCAGGAGGGTTGAGGCTTCGGCGTCCACGCCGGTCGCGCTGAGCCGCGTGTCGAGGTTGGCGACGGTCAGCATGCTCTGCTCCAGCACCGCGCCCGCGTTGCGCCCGTCCAAACTCGACATCATGGTCGCATGGAACTGGGTGGTGTCCAGATGGACGCCCGTGGAGAGGTTGGTGGAGGTGAGGGCATTGGCGGACACCGTGGCGTATCGAGCGACGAGGCCTTGGCTGGCGAGGTCAAAGGCGCTGTATCTGCGCTCAAGCACCACATCGCCCCACACATGATCGCCGGCCATCAGATCGATGGCCGGACCTGCACCAAGGCCGAGGTCGACGTGCAAGTCCTGAATCGACGTGTCCAGGTCACGAAGCAACACGCCCCCTTCACCGAGAACGGTCAGCGTGTCGGCTTCGAAGGCGCCCGCGCCTGTGGCCTCGAGGGCAGGGCGGGTTGTGTTGACGGCGTGCAAGAGCACGTCGGTGAAACCGGTGGTTCCTGCACCGGACACGTGCACGGTGGCGTTGTCCAAAGCGAGGGTCGCTGTCGACAGGTGGCAGGTGCCGCTGCACGGCAGATCGATGGCCTTCGTGGCCGCGCCGCCGTCGCTGATGGACGCGGTCACGTTGCTGAGGCTCAATCCCGCAACGTTACGGCCCTGCAGAAGGGTGCCGGTGGTGCTGACGTCGAGCACGTCGACGGTCAAGGATGTGGCATCGCTGGCGTCCACAGCCAAACCTGAGTCACGCACGGTCACGTCATGGGCCTCAAAGGTCGCCCCTGCCGAAGCACCAAGCGCGATTTTGTTGGATTCCGCCGTTAGCCCGTGAATGGAGGCCGTCCCGCTGACGGCCTTCACGCCTTGGAGGGCATCCTCGACCTCGAGGTTGGCGACGAACGTTGCACCCTCGGATTGAAGGCCAATGGAGACGTTCTGCAAACGTGCTTGGTTGAGAAGATCGAGAACGCCTTGGTTCCGAACGGCATACACGTCGGCCTGTTCAACGTGAAGCATGTCCACTTCAGCGGTGGCCGTTCCAGTGACGTCCAAGCCGATGTAACAGTTCTGAAGGGTGAGGTCGTTGGCCTCCAAGGTCCCTTCGAGATGAAGGCAGGTTTCAGCACGCTCGATGACGGTCCCGTTGAGGAAGGCACTCGAGCTGCTGTCGACGACCAGGCCCGGCCATAGGCCGGAGCCGTGCGAACCCTGAGAGGTCACCGGAGCGGTGGAGGTCAAGCGCGCATCCTCGGCGATCAACACGCCGCCGTTGACCACATGGATGGTGTAGGTGTCCGCATCCACCACGGTGCCTGGATCAAGGGTCAGCACGGCGGGGCCTTCGACGGTCAGGTTCCCCGTGAGGGTCACGTCGCCGTTCCACGTGGTATTGGTCACAATGGATGCGTCCGAAGCCCCTGCCGTGGGCAGGGCGGGAGCCCATGCGGCAAAGATCAGGAGCAACAACAGTGCGCTGGCTCGACGACGCATGCATTCTGGTGGTCGCTGACGCATATCAAGTCAACACGTCGCTGAGCAGGAGTGGGCCCGTCCGGATTTGAACCGGAGTCTGACGGCCCCCAGCCGCCAAGTATAGGCCAAGCTAACCCACGGGCCCCTGTGTTCCTGCTCACCGATGTCGTGC
>MDSZ01073040.1_pt1 | contig 14172 bp, 13 predicted proteins | sample 811201 | NCBI WGS metagenome assembly MDSZ01 (sample SAMN05326647, study PRJNA326480) | marine metagenome | isolation source: seawater | place: Indian Ocean: North | collected 2010
ATAAAAAGCATCATCTTCAGAGATCATTTTCTCATGTAATTTTTCTCCTGGTCTAATACCAATAAATTTAATTTTAGCATTTTTATTAATCATTTTTGGGATATCTTTAATATATACAGATGGAATTTTGCTAACGTATAATTCTCCTCCAATCATATCCTGAAAAGCATGAAAAACTAGTTTAACACCCTCTTCTAATGTAATTAGAAATCTTGTCATTTCACTATGTGTTATTGGAAAATGTTCATCCTTTTTGATTTTTAAAAAAAAAGGTATTAATGATCCTCTTGATCCAATTACATTCCCATAGCGTACAACTGAAAACTTAGTAATATTTTTTGAGTTAAAGTTATTTGCAGCAATAAATAGTTTATCAGAAGCTAATTTTGTGGCCCCATACAAATTTATTGGATTGCAAGCCTTATCTGTCGATAAAGCAACAACTTTTTTTACTTTATTTGTAATTGAAGCTTTAATTACATTCTCTGCACCAACTATATTTGTTTTAATACATTCTAGTGGATTAATTTCTGCAGTTGGAACAATTTTAGTTGCAGCAGCATGAATTATATAATCAACACCATTACAGGCATTTGATATACTATCTCTATCTTTAACATCTCCAATAATAAACCTTACTTTATTATTATTTATTTTTTCTTTCATGTGCCATTGTTTCATTTCATCTCTTGAAAATATTATTATTTCTTTTGGATTATATTTTTCAGTAATTATTTTTACGAATTTATTTCCAAATGAACCGGTTCCACCAGTTATTAAAATTTTTTTATTTCGAAAAAAATTAATCATTTTTTCTTTTAGCACAAATCAAAGATATATTAGTATTCTTTTTTAAGTTTACACCTAAATTCTCTATAATTTTAAAAATTTCAAAATTATTTTTTTCAATTTCATATCTATAAAATCTTGGATAAGCATGTGAACTTTCATGAATTAATAAAAATAAAAATTTATTCGAAACTCTACAACTATGAGAGATAATATCAAAACTAGGATGAATCTCTTCGATAGTAGATCCAACGGTATAAACCAGTTCAAATTTACGTGACTTAGTCGTAGTTAGAAATGATTGAAAAAAATCATGATTAATTGTTATATTTTCTCTCTTTTTGAGATTGAGATTATAAAACCAATCTACTGCTGATTTCATGATATCCACACCATACAAATTATTAAATCCTAACCTTTTTAAAAATCTCAAGTGTCTTCCACAATTACATCCTAAGTCTAAAATTGCAGAATTTTTATTTTCAATTCTGTGATAAATTTCTTTCATAAGCAAAATATCAATTTTAGGTCTAAATTTTTTAAAATGGTTAAAATCTCTATATTTACCCGCATCACCAACTTTCCATGTATTTACATCACCTAGAGTAGGTAAAAAAAAAAATATTTTTTTTTTTAATTTGCTTACTAAACTTTTATTTGAATCTATCGTCTCACTCTTAAGTAAAAATTTCAAATCAGAATAACTATAAAATAATTTAAATAGAAACCTGGGTATAAAAAATGAATTAATTATCTTTTTAAAAATCAATGTCATTTTAATTATCTAACATCATAATTTGTTTTTTAATAAAAAATTCTTTCCTAAATTTTGGTAAAGTTTTTTTTATTTTTTTATTATCTAGAGACATATTAAAAGGTTTTTTAATTTGACCTTTATAAGAATATTTTTTTGGTAAAATTAAATTATGATCTAATTTGAGGTGTTTTGCCACTTTAATAGCAAAGTGATATTTACTTATTCTTTCATTGCAGCTAATATTAAAAACACCCTGACAATTTTTTTCAATCATCAAAAATAAAATTTCTCTTAGAGATTTAATATTTATTGGAGAAAAATAAATATTTTTCCAAATCTCAATTTTTTTTTTATTAATTAGATTTTTTTTTATATAATCAGAATATGAAGAACGATCATTTTTTCCATTACCAAAAAAATTAGTTCTTAAAATTAAATATTTTATATTTGATTTTAAAATCAAATTTTCTGCTATAGCTTTTGTGTATGCATAATAATTTATTGGTTTTGTAGCTGTATTTTCAGATATTTTTTTACTTGATTTTTGAAATAGGTGATCTGATGAGATATGTATTAGTTTAATATCTTTATTTTTAATACTTGAAATAATATTACTTACGACACTAGTATTAGAATTGAATGCAAGTGTTTTATTTCTTTCGCATTCTTCAACTGATGTTAGTCCAGCACAATTTATAATAATATCAATTTTGTTTTGGGAAATAATTTTATTTAAATTTTTTGAAGTTATTTTAAAGTTAATTTGTTTAAAGTTATTAATATTTAATTTTTTTTTATTTATATGAGCAAAAAAATTGAATTTTTTACTTTTAGTAAGAAGAGAACTACCAAGAAGTCCTGAAGAACCTAATAACAAAATGTTTCGTTTGTAATTTTTATATATAAAAGATTTTATTTGAAAAATAATATAATCTTGGTCTTTCTTAGAAATGTTATAATAACAGGGTATACTTATGCATTCCTCATAATATTTCTTTGCCTCAACATAATCATTAATATTATATCCTTTATCCTGATAGAATGGATGCATAACGATTGGTATATAGTGAACTTGACATATAATATTTTTTGATTTCAAGAAACTAAAGAGCAAATTTCTGTTGGTGTTAAGTTTTTTAAAATTTATTCTTAAAATATACAAATGATTAGCACTATATTTTCTATAAATTTGTTGTGGAAGATCTATGCCCTCGAAATTTTTAAATGCTTTATCGTACCTCTGACAAACTTTCAATTTATAATCCATAAATTTTTTTATTTTTTTCAACTGCGAAATTCCAAGAGCACACTGAAAATCAGTTATACGATAATGAAAACCTAATTCTGTCATTTCATAATACCAAACATTTCTTTTTTTATTTGTAAAAGCTAGTTTTCTATTTTTATATTTGTCATTTAATTTATTTATTCCGTGGCTTCTAAGTCTGAGTAATCTTTGGTATAATTTTCTACTATTAGTTGTTATTACCCCCCCTTCACCAGTCGTAATAGATTTAACTGGGTGAAAAGAAAATACAGACATGTCTGAATATTTACAGTTACCAATAAAAGTATTATCTAAATATTTTCCACCAAGTCCATGAGCGCAATCTTCTATAACTGGAATATTATATTTTTTTGAAATCTTTCTAATTTCTTTCATGTTTAAAGCACATCCAGCCATATGAACAGGGATAATTGCTTTAATTTTTTTGTTTACTTTTTTCTTTAAATCATCGAGCGAGATTCCTAAGTTTTTATCTATATCTAGAAATAATGTCTTACCCCCCATAAAATAAGCAACATTAGATGTTGAAACAAAAGAAATTGTTGAAGTTAATAAAGTATCTTTTTCTTTAAAATTAATTGCCTTTAAAGCAATGTGGAGGCCTGCCGTACAACTAGATACTGCAACTGCATATTTAGCACCCACATAATTTGAAATTTTTTTCTCAAATTCAGAAATTTTCGGACCTTGAGTTAAAAACTGATTTTTTAATGATTTAAGAACTGAGATGTAATCATCTTTATCTAAATATTGTTTACTGTAGTTAATATTCATGGGTGTATTAGATTGAATTAATACTACAACTTTATATTATTTTTTATTAAAAAATTATCTATTTCAGAATATTGACTTAATAATGGAATATTTTTATTGTTTATATGGTCTTTTTTTAAAGTTCCAGTGGAATCAAAAAAAAAGCTCGGAATATTAATTTCTCTTGCAAAAAAAGTAGGTGTTGTATACGGCATTGAAATTACCAGATCAGATTTTTTAACCATGTCGATTGCACTCACTGATGGATCAATCATTTCAACGTTTGGATAAAGTAAGTTTATATTAATTTTTTTATCTCCTAATCTTTTTTTTTTAACTAATATTTTCCAGTCACTCTTATTACCAAAGAAATTAATTATTTTTTTATAGAACATCAAAGTATTTTGATAATTATAGTACCAAAAAGGGTTTTCATGAAAAATTATTCTTCTTGGTTTAAATGGAGTAACTTCAAAAAGTGACAAATAATTTAAACTTTTTGTCTTTTTTAAATTAAACTTTTTGCCTTCAAAAGGAACTATACCAATTTTTTCTAATTTATAATTATTTTTTCTTTTATCCAAATAATTTAATAAAAGATGATCTTGCTCATCTGAATTAGTTAAATAATTATCCCATGTTAAAAGATTATAAAAATGTATAAATTCTGGAGAATGAATTTTTTCCTCCTTTTCTGTAATCAATAATGCTAGCACGTTGGATGAATAATAATACACATATGAATTTATAGCTTTATGAAATTCTGGATAGGTCCATAAATGTCTATGAATTAAAGTTGAATTATTAAAAAATAAATTTATTTTTTTAAATTTATTTTCATTGAGGTAAATTGTTTTTATTTTGTCATCTAAAAGAAATGATCTACTTACTTTTCCAAATAATAGAAATATTAAAGATAAAAAAGAATAATAAAATAAAAATAATAATAATTTTATTTTAATTAAAAAATTATTATTTACAAAAATAAAATTTTTAAAAAATAAGACTCTGTAATTTATTTTTTTATGATATTTTTTTAAGTTATAATTATCATGTATTATTAAATTCTTTTTCAAAAATTTATCAAATTTTTTAAAAAAATTTTCATTTTTAGAAAAAAGATGAAAATTCATTCCGTTAGTTAGATCAAAAAATATATTTATTTGTTCATCATAGATTTTTGGTCTAAATTTAAACAAAATAGATATGTTTAATAAGAAACTTTTTAAAAAAAATTTGAAAGCAAAAATATGAAATAAAATTTTAGATAAAAGAAAATTAACTTTTATTTGTTTGTTTACTGATTTACACCACTCTACTGGTAATGGATAGATTAATTTTTTATTATGTAAGAGAGATTCAAAAATTTTTTCATTAAAATTTTCATTTATTAGCTCTTTAAATAATATTTGACTTAAAATTTTGTCTGGGAACTTACTTTTTATAATATAATTATCTATAATCTTAGTTGAAATTAATTCTGATTTAATTTTATATAAAAAAAATGGATTTTTTTTTTTAAATTTTTTTGCAAACTTGAAGAGTATGAATTTACTTTTATTAAAATTTCTCATTGATTAAAAAATAGTTCATATTTTTAGTTTGAATGAAATATACAACGTCACTTTTATATCTTCTTTTTTCTCTATAATTTTCCTTAAATCTTAAAGATTTAAATAAATTGTGTGAAATAAAATTTTTTTTGTTAACGCTTGCATATAAATAGGTGACATTATGATATTTTCTTAAATGATAGGACATAAAACTGATTAAAATTTTAGATAGTTTAAAACCCTTAAATTGATCATCAAATATAAAAATTCCTAGATAATATTTCTTTTTTGATTTCTTTTGAGCTCCACAAGTTCCTACTAATTTTTTTTTGTAAAAAATTCCAATAATTATATCGTCTTCAGAATTATCAATATTTTTTATGTATTTAATTTGAAGTTTTTTATTAATTAAAGATTTTATATTATACCTCAAAAACTTAGAATTATTTATAGAATATATATATTTTTTTGAAATTTCAGATTGTTCAATTTTTTTTATTACAAACGATTTATTTTTTTTTTTAAACTTAAATTCATATTCAAGTTTCATTATAAAAATTAAATTAATTTACTATAACCTGCTTTTGTATTTACTCCGTGAAATTCGTCTTTTGGAGGTATAGAGCAATAACCTAAAAAAAGTTTTTCTTTCAAAGAACATTTGCTGTAAATTTTTTTTGGTAGACCCCTTGGTATATCCATACTTTGCTTGACGAACCAGCTTGTTAGAGTAGCAACTAAGGCCCACCTATCAAGACCAGATTTATTTTCCAATGCCCCATGCCAAAGTCTACTATCCCAGATAATTAAATCTCCTGATTTAGCAATTATTTTCTTTAATTCTTTTGATTTTCTATTACAGAATTTTCCAGAATTATGAGATTTAGGAACGACAACAGAGCAACCATTGCTAGTGTCGCTATCATTCAAAAGAAAAATAAATTGCATCATATAAGTTTTTTCACCTTTAAAAGGCATATAAGTATCAATATGTAGATCTAACTTATTAATGCTAGATCTAGCATTATAATATTTTAAAATATAATTTGGTTCTTTATCATCCAGGAATTGATAATAAGGATCATTTAAAAAATATTTTGCTATTGATGAAATTGTTTTATTAGAAAAAATTTTTATAAATTCGTAATCTTTGTTTTGTAAATTATATACAGTTTTATCTTTATTCTTATGTAAATTGAACGTGGGATTTTTCCTTTTTTTGTCTTTGTTGTAACTATAATTAACTAACTTTTTAAGTTTTATTACTTTATTTTTTGAAAGAAAATTAGGAATTAATACAAAACCATTTGATTTTATTTTTTTAATATAATTTTGGTATTTATTAGATTTCATAATAAAATATGTTTATATTTTATTGATGTAATATGCAACAAGTTGTGAATATAGTATGACTAAAAGATTAATTATAATTCCAGCAAGAGAAGGATCTCAACGAATTAAATATAAAAATATTAAACTATTTAAAGGAAAGCCAATAATTAATTTTGCAATTGATATATGTATAAAATCTAAACTTTTCAATACAATTCATGTTTCAACTGATAGTAAAAAAATTAAAAAAATTGTTGATAAAATTAAAATAGGAATAGCTCATTACAGACCAAAATCATTATCTGATAGTAGAACACCTTTGATTGAAGTATTTAAATATGTAGTTGAAAAATACAGAAAAAAAAATGAGTTATACGATGAGATTTGGTTTTTAAATCCATGTTCTCCATTAATAAAAAAGACAGATTTAAAAAAATCTTCTATTTTTTTTAAAAAACAAAAAAATAATTCTGTTTTATCTGTTTGTAAATATTCACCACCTATTCAATGGGCATTCAAAATGAATGGAAAGACGCTTAGTCCGTATAATAAAAATAACCAAAAAAAAAATTCTAATAGCTTTAAAGATAGTTTCTATGACACGGGTAATTTTGGAATTTTTTGTCCAAATATTTTTTATAAAAACGAAAAAATAGTTTTTTCAGGATTTGAAATCCCAAGGACAAGGTCTGTTGATATAGACACAATGGAAGATTGGAATTTGGCTATAAAATTGTACAAATAAGTTACCAATTTCTTGGGTCTACTATTTTTTTGTTGAACATTAGCTTTATTTTTTCTAACTCACCATAATTAAATCTTGAAAAATCACAGGATATAATTTTTTTTAATTGATTGATATGCTCAATCCCGAATATAAAGTAATCTATTTTCTTATACTCATGAATAAAAGATAAAGTAAATTCAAGAGGAGATATATTTTTATATTTTAAATAATTTAAATAATTATTTGCAGAATTTACTAAAATTGAATTATTTTTTTTTTTAAAAATTTTTTTTAATAAAATACCCTGTAAAAAAATTGATCTTGCAAATAAAGGTGATAATTTTTTATTTTTCAAAGAAGGTTCAAACGATTGGTTAAGGATGTTAAATGGGAATTGAATTGAAATATTATATTTATTTTTTATAATTTCTTCTATATCAGATGGCTTATAAACTGAAAATCCTAAGTTGCTAATTTCAAATTTTTTTTTTAATTTAAAAAAAAAATTCGGATTTTTTAAAAAAATTTTAACATCAGAAATATCATGAAAAAAAAGTGTATATATATTCGAATTTAAATTTTTCATAGATTTTTCAATACTTTTTTCTACAAAATTTTTATAATTTGAGCCCTTAATTTTTGGAATTTTTGTAGTTATTTTAGAACCAACAATATCATTTGCAGATATAAATTCTCCTAATAATTTTTCAGAACTATAACCTGGAGCTGTATCGTAATTTAAAATTTTATTTTTTGCAGCATATTCTAAAATTTTAAAAAAATATTTCTTAGATTTATCTTTATTGTGATTCACTATTCCATAATTTGATAAAAACTGAGCAGTGCCTAAAAATATTTTTTTTTTATTTAATCTCACAAAATATCAATTTAACCTTGAAAAAAGAGAATGACATACTGGCGTTTTAAGATATTTTTCTATTTTTATTTTTTTATTATCTATTTTAGAAATTATTTTCATGACATCATAAAAATTATCTAAATAATTATTAAGAATTTTTCTATTTTGATGAACAATTGATGTAAAAACTACATTGCTTGCTAATATATTTCTTTTTAACATCAAATCTGTAAAAATAGTTTTGTATTTTTGAGAATTCTTTCCCTCAAATGAAAAACATGGCATTGCAGGTGTTCCAAATACATTGCAATTAAGTCCAAGATCATCAAATATTTTTTTCCAAGATGAAGAAATCTCCTCACCAACTTTTGGAAGTATTTCCCAAGATCTAATTTCTTTCATTACCTCTAAAGTTTTAAGTGCTGCAGCTGGGCCTATCCTTTCTGTCCAAAAAGTACTACTTATGAAAGAGTCTTGAGCACAATTCATTATTTCTTTTTTTCCAATTACAGAAGTTATTGCATAACCATTGCCAAGAGCTTTTCCAAACATAGCAATGTCGGGTGTAACATTATAAAGTTTGTGCATACCTCCATATGTTTGTCTGAAACCAGAAGTACATTCATCAAATATTAAAATAATTTTGTATTTATTAGCTAAATTTCTTACCTTTTTTAGGAAATCATTTTTTGGTTGAGTACTTCTTGCAACCTCCATCTTAATAGTACCAATTTTATGTTGTTTAACTATTTTTTCTAGTTGACTAAAATTATTATATTCGAATGGAAAAACAGTATTTTTTAATGATTTAGGAACACCTTTTATAGGTAAACCAGGTATAATATGGTTATTTAATTTATTTTTTTTTAGATTGGCTGATAAGTACCAATCATGCCATCCATGATAACCACATATAGCAACTCTATCATTACCAGATGCTGCTCTTGCAATTCTTATTGCAACAGAATTAGCTTCTCCTCCAGATCTACAAAACCTTGCCATCTCAGCCCAAGGATGTAGTTCTATTAGTTTTTCTGCAAGCTCAACTTCCTCTGGACAATTTAAAGATGACATTACACCTTTATTTACTATTTTTTTTACATGTTGATTAATTTGATTATGGTTGTAGCCGAGAGTACAAGTACCTACAAAAAAAAGCATATCTAAATATTTTTTATTGTTTAGATCCCAAATATAAGCACCTTTGGTTTTTGAATAATATGAAATCCACTTTTCAGGAAGCAAAAGTTCAGAACGTTTTGAAAAAAGCATATTTCCTCCAGGGATAATTTTTTTTGCTTTTTTCCAAAGTTTTTGACCTTTTTTATTACTCATAGTTTCTATTTTAATATTTCAAAATTTTTTCTAAGAATATTTAATGTATTGGTACCTTCATTAAATAGTAAATCTAATATAGACAAATATGGAATAAATTTCTTACCTAATTGATTGTACTCACAGTTATTATATCTAAAAAAATTAATTTTGATATTAGTATTTGAAAATTTATCAATGTCTCCCATATAATCCTTGGCTCCTACTGTAGATACGTATTCATTGCAACTTCGATATTCACAAATAGTTTTTAACAGATCTATATTTTTTTCGTTTATCTCACCTAATATTTTTGAGACTTTAATTCTAGTTGTTTTAATATTCAAGATTTTGCATATTTGATCTATGAAATCTATATTTAAATCAACCAAATAAATTTTTTGTTTTCTAAAAATACCCGAAATCAAATCAAAGTAATTATCAAAGTATTTTGATTTATTGTAATTCATTTGAATAGTTTTTAAAATTTTATCAACATCAAAATTCATATAATCAATTTTTACCTCATTAATTTTTTGCAAATATTTATTTTTGGAATTTACTGATACAGTCAAAAAAAATTCTTTGTCTTTGATTTTAAGTTTATTTCTTTGCATCCAGCTTCTTTTAACAAATTGTACATTGTCAAAATAAATAAACTCATCTACGTAATCGATTAGAGAAAAATATCCAGCCCAGGGTAGAAATGTTGGTTGAGATATAGCTAATCTCATGACTTATCCTTGTAAATATATACTGTATATTCCCATAAATTATATGAATGATTAATAATTATTTTTTTAGAAACATTTTTCCTCAAATAATACATGAGATCATCTATGGACTGATAATAAATTTTTTTTTCTCTATATGTTGTAAAAGGTGTCATCAAATTAAAAGAACAACCTTTTCTTGAATTTTCAAAGAGTTTTTTAATTATTTTAAATACGTATTTTTTCCAAGATTTTTTATCAAAATTATTTTTAATATTAAAAATACCTGATGCAAAAATATAATCAAATTTTTTTATTTTTTTTTGATTTAAAATATCTAGACATTCAAAATTTACATTTTTATAATTTTTAAAATTTTTTTTACTTTGTTGAATTATTATATTTGAAATATCAGAACCATTAAAAAACTTAAATTTAATATTTTTTTTTTTCAGAAATCTTAAGAATTCACCATTTCCACAACCAACATCATGAATTGTTTTATCTTTTAAATTAGCGATTTTAATTAGCTCTTCAAAGCGTTTGTATTGTCCTTTTCTTGATGGCCAATTCATTCCTTTAAAATTATTCCCAAATTTTTTAAAGGAACTTTCGTAATAATTTACTGTTTTATTAATAAATTTTTCCACAAGCAAAATTAAATATTATTTTAAAATAGAGTAAGTGATTTTTTCATCTTCATCTAAATCTAATTTTATTTTTTTACCCAAAATACTCTTTATATTATAAGCTGGAATTCCTTTAGAAAGATCTCTTTTATAAGTTACATTTTTTAAAGTAAGCTTTTCATTTTTAAATATTTTTTTACTTGAAAATAAACTAATATTGACCGTATTTTCTTCTAATAATCTTTTTTTTACAAACTCACCTGTATATTTTTCAAAGTCTCTAATAAGTGATACCATCTTTTTTAATTCTTTTATTTCTAAAGCAAAAAAATGATCTGGACCTTTTGATTTTTTATTTAAAGTAATATGTTTTTCTATAATGTTGGCTCCCATACTCACTGCTATTAAACTTGCTTCAGTTCCTAATGTATGGTCAGAAAAACCAATGCTAATTTTTGAGTCTATTTTTTTTTTTAAATACTTAATATTAAGCAAATTAGTATTTTCTTTTTTACAAGGATATTGGGAAGTACATTGCAATAATCCAACTTTACTGTAATTTTTTTTTTTTAAACACCTAACAGCTTTATTAATTAAATTTAAATCGGTATCACCTGTAGAAATTATTAAAGGTAAATTTGTTGAAATACTTTTTTTAAGTAAAGGAATATTTTTAATTTCTGGCGAAGCAATTTTGATTATATCACATTTATATTTTAAAAGTAGATCTATGGCTTCAAGATAAAAAGGAGAACAAATAAACAATATTTTATTTTTTTTACAAAATCTTGCTAATATGGGTATCCAACTTTCTTTTAATTCAAGTTTTTTTAGTATTTTATATCCTTTATTATTAAACTTTTTTGAAACTAATTTATCTGCCTTAAATAATTGAAATTTTACACCATCGCATCCTACTTTTTTTGCCTCTAAAATTAGCTTTTTACATTTTTTTAAATTATTGTCATGGTTTGATCCAATTTCAGCTATGATCATTATTTTTTTATAACTTTCATAAATTTTATTTTTAATTTTGAATTTTGATATCATTCTAATTACAATTTTCTAATTTCTTCCATAAGTCTTTTTTGTTTAATAAATATCGAAGATTTATTAAAAATTTTTCTTTGGTTTTTCATATGTTTTATTTGAACACTTTTATTATTTATATAGCTAATTATTTGATTTTTATAAAAATTTAACTTTTTTTTATTATATAGACCTAATGATAAACAAGTCTGTTGCTTTAAAAAAGTTTTTATCAAATTAGAAAATACATCATATTGGTGAATTAAAATAACTGGTTTATTATGATTTATAGCTTCAAATTTTGTAATTCCTTCACCACAAATCACAATATCACACCATTTGTAATATTTTTCTACTTTATTATGAAAATTAACTGTACTCAATTTTTTATTTTTAAAATGAATTTTTTTATTTAAACCGCTCAAAAGTTTTATACTAAATTTCTCATTAGAAAGTATTTTCAAAATTTCAATTCCAATATTTTTATAATCCGAGCCTCCAATTGAAATTAGAATTTTTTTTATTTTCTTTGATAAATTATTTTTCTTAAATTTGGTTTCATATAGAAAATATTCTGATCCAACAAAAGTTTTTTTATTATTTTTAGGTTTTGATTTACTTATATAATCATATGGAATTATAGAAATATCACTTGTTTTTTTTTGCTTAGGTAAATCGAACGAAATTGTTTTAAAATTATTTTTTCTATACAGATTAATTGTTTTTAAATTTTTGTTATTATTAATAAAATTATTGTTAGCAATATCAAACACTATTTTAGTAACTCCTATTTTTTTTAAATTAACAATATTTTGTGTTTCTGATTTAAAATCTTTTATGTAAAAAAATTTTTTTTTTTTAAACAATTTATGAATTATGTTTTTGTCACCACTTATAATCCAGATTGGTTTTAAATTTATTTTTTTTTTTAGTACCAATAACCTTTTATAATGACCTAGTCCAATCTCTTTAGAAATTTCAAGCCTAAAAGCAAATTCTGAAAACATTTAGATCAGTTTTTTCTTCCAATACTTTAAAATATTTGAATCTACTTTTTGTGTAACTGTTCTTCTAAAGTTATTTTTTTCAATTTCTTCATATCTTAGTTGTAATGTTATCCTTGAATTTTTTGCAATATCTGATTTATGCAATAAATCTGGATCAAAAATTAGAGCTTCTCCATAATTAATTTTTTTTCTAATAAAATTAGTTGGACCTAATGCCTCTAGACCCCAATAATTATTTTTAACAATTTTTTTTATTTTATCATTTTTTGATATTAATAAACTAGATCCAGTTTCTTTTAGAGGCATCCAAGCAACATATCCACTTTTTTTTTCATTTATTATCCATCTATCTTTATGGGCAGGTGCCATAAATTTTGATGACACAACATCGTCCAATCTAATTTGTGGGTATGTCCAATTAACTAAAAAATTTTTAGAAAATTTTTTTTCTATAATATTTTTAACTTCATAATTTATATAACTTAAAACGGGAAGCATATTCAATAAATCAAATATACTAGACCTATACTCTGGGTTTTTTTTCAAATATTTAAAAATCTCATTGTGATTAGAAATCTTTTTTTCAAATAAATTTGATAAACTTGTGAAAATGTCTTTGTTTACTTTTTTAAGTAATTTTTTTGGTATTTTAATAATTTTATTCATAAAATTTTTATTATATTAATTTATAAATATATTAATAGAATGGAAAATTAATAATCAATAAAAAAATAATTTAATGAACTCAAGTAATATTTTATTTAAAAAAAAAAATTTAGTAATAAAAACTAGTGATATTAATTGGGTAAAATCTCATACTTGGGTACCGACTGCATTTAAAATAAATAACAGTGATAAAGTTATCGTTTTTTTTGCAGGAAGAAATAAATTAAATGAGAGTGACACTGGTTATTTTATTTATGATCTTAATAAGAATAAGGTTACAAAAATTTGTAAAAAGCCTATTCTTAGACGGGGAAATTTAGGTAGTTTCGATGATTCTGCTGTAATACCTTCGCATTTAATAAAAATTAGGAAGAAATACTATCTTTACTATGTTGGATGGACTCAAGGTAAAAAAGTTCCTTTTTTTTCAAACTTGGGGTTAGCTGTTTCTAGTAGAGTAACAGGTCCATTTAAGAAATTTAGTAACTCACCCATCTTAGGAAAGTCAAAATACGATCCCTACTTTGTAGCCACATGTTTTGTTGATAAAATTAAAGGTGCATATGAGATGTTTTATACATCTAATTTGTATTGGAAAAAAATAAAAAATATTCCTTATCCAAGATATATTATAAAAAGATGCACATCCACTAACGGAATTAATTGGAAAGTTAAGGGTGAAAAAATAATTAATTTTCAAAGCAAAAATGAAGTTGCAATAACAAGACCTTGGATTGTCAAAATAAAAAAAAAAAA
>MDSZ01156777.1_pt1 | contig 14172 bp, 9 predicted proteins | sample 811201 | NCBI WGS metagenome assembly MDSZ01 (sample SAMN05326647, study PRJNA326480) | marine metagenome | isolation source: seawater | place: Indian Ocean: North | collected 2010
AAAATGATAAAATCATTATTTTTTTTACTATGTTAAATCTCATATTTATAATATCAGTTAAAATTAAAGATTTACAAGGATATAAATATGCATATTTAAGATTTACAATGTCAAATAAATTGAATAATTAAAAATATACAACTGTTAAAATTAATATAATTAAAAAAATTTTTGCAAAACTTTAAAAATTTAATAAAAGACAATTTTATTTTTTTAAAAATACTTAGCTAATAATTCTAAGTTTAATGTCAATATAAGTTTTACAAACTAAAAAAATTATTATAGTTGTAATAAAATATTGCTTGATTTTAGAATAACATTTATTATTTGATCGTGCGAAAGATAATATTTTTCATTTCTTTTACTTCACTTTTTTCTTTTGTCTTGGGAGGTGTGACAGGAAAAATTTCTGGAAGAATAACAAGCTCCGATTCTGGAGAACCACTAATTGGAGCAAATGTAATTCTAAAAGGCACTTCGTTGGGATCAGCTACAGATATAGATGGGTATTATAATATATTGAATGTCCGGCCTGGGTATTACGATTTACAAATAAATATGATTGGATATGCTGAAAAATCTATTACTGATGTCAGAGTTGAAATTGATCTCACTGCTTTTATCGATGTTGCAATGATTGTTGAGGCGCTATCATCTGAAGTTATTGTTGTTCAGGCTAATCAGAGGTTAGTGAAAACGGATGTTGCATCCAGTCAAAAATCAATTTCTTCGGATCAAATTTCAGAGATGCCTGTTAGCAGTGTATCGGATGTCGTTGGGTTGTCTGCAGGTGTATCCGGGTTATCAGTTCGAGGTGGTAGCCTCAATGAAACACAGTTCATGGTAGATGGGTTAGTTTTAAATGATGAGCGCACAAGTGAGCCGACAACAGGTATACCATTAAGTTCAGTTCAAGATATTTCTCTACAAACTGGAGGATTTGGTGCTGAATACAGTAATGCCCGTTCCGGCATTATTAATGTTGTTACTAGAGAAGGTTCAAAAGATAATTATACTGGTACAATAAGCTTCAGGAGATCTCCTGCTGCTCAAAAACACTTTGGCGTTTCACCTTATGATCCGGAATCGTTTTGGTTGAAACCTTATCTGGATGATGATGTCGCTTGGACAGGCACAAATAATGGAGCCTGGGATGAGTATCAACAAAGACAATATCCGTCTTTTGATGGCTGGAACAGTATTTCTCAGCAAACTTTGGTTGACAGTGACCCAAATAATGATCTCTCCCCAGCAGGTGCGCAAAAGCTCTTCACTTGGGAGCATAGACTAAATGGAGCTATAAAAGACCCTGATATTAATTTAGACGCAGGTTTTGGAGGTCCGGTTCCCTATATATCGTCAAAATTTGGCAACCTTCGTTTTTTTGCATCAACCTTGTACCAAGAAGATATGTATCTTTTTGAGGTCAGTAAACCAAGCTTGAAAAAACAATCATCATTGCTCAAGCTAACTGCTGATGTAAAGAATAATTCAAAATTAATTTATACTTTTTTTCAAGGATCGATGGAAGGGACCACACTTTCAAGAGGTGGAGGAACATCAATAGTGAATGATGTTTGGGATCTCGCAAGTCAGGTTGACCGGGATGGGTTTACAATGCCATGGCGCCTATTTACGAATGAATATTGGTCACCTACAAAAGTTGATAACTCTACTCATGCTTTGAAGTTCATTCAACAAAATGATGATAAATCCTTTTTTGATTTTCTAATTAAAGTAGATCATAAAACCTATTTTACCGATCATGGGCCGAAAAGAGATACGGTATCTATGTTTCCTATTTTTGGAGAGGGTGAGGATATTTGGTACGCTGATGAGGCACCCTTAGGATTTTTTGGAGGACCCATTTTTAGTGTTGAAGGGAGGTTAGCGTTTGGAGGAGCTGTAAGCACCTCTAGAGACTTTAGCAAAATTAAGGCATACACTTTAAAAGGAAATTATGTATTACAGCTAAACAATCACCATCAAATAAAGACAGGAGGTGAGATAATAATTTCTGATCTTAATCTTAAATTTGGATCACAGAATGAATTTTTACCAAGCGGGAACTATTGGTCTGAATCGCAGGTTAATCCCTACAGATTATCATTTTATGGACAAGATAAAATTGAGTACAAAGGTTTCGTTTCGACTATAGGCATAAACCTGGATGTTTTAAACCCAAATGGTAATTGGTATGATGTTGATGAGTATGACGATGATTTCTTTTCATCAAATTATACTGAAGACAGTGAAAATAACTTTGACAAGAAAAAATTGGACTCCCAAATAGAATTAAGCCCTAGACTTGCAATCTCGCATCCTATAACGGAGACATCAAAATTATATTTTAATTATGGACATTACCATCAAATGCCTATAGCTGAGGATTTATATCGGATTAGGCGAGGATTTAGCGAAGAAGTTTTAACGATCGGTGATCCAAGTCTTCCAATGGCAAAAACTATATCATACGAGGTAGGGTTTGATCAATCATTTTTAGGTTCTTATTTAATTCACCTTGCGGCTTACTATAAAGACATCCGAGACCAGCAAAATTACACTCAATATATCAGCGCAAATAGCAAAGTGAATTATTCTCAATTGACAGCAAATAGTTATGAGGACATAAGAGGTTTTGAGTTAGAACTTTCGAGGTTAAGGGGCAACTGGGTTACAGGTTTCGTTAATTATGAATATAGGGTAAATACAGCTGGATATTTCGGTCTTTCAAGATATTACCAAAATCCTGGGGATCAACGAAATTATGAATTAACTAATCAAAAACAGTCTAAACCTCGACCCATTCCATCTATAAAGTCTGTGCTGAATTTTCATACTCCAGAGAAATTTGGTCCAAGTATCAATAAAAAATATCCTCTTGGTGATTGGCATATGAATGTTATAAGCAGATGGTCAAAGGGTTCATGGTTTACCTATAACCCCAACAATGTTCCTGGTATCGAATACAATGTACAATTTACAGATAGATATAATGTCGATATAAAATTCTCAAAAGTTTTGAATATAGATCGGATAAAAATAAAATTATATGCTGACATATATAACGCTTTTAACATAAAGAATTTTTCGGGTTATGGTTTTGAAGACGGTTTCGATTATAATTATTATATGCAATCATTGCATATGCCAAAAGATTATGTGGGTGAACTGGGTTATGATTATTTTGAAGGAGATGATAAACCTGGAGATGTCAGAGTAGCTGGAACTGAATTTGTTCCAATGGAGTGGGTATCTGATATAAACTTCCTTAATGAGCCTAGCGAGAGACCCATATATTATGATAATAGTACTGGCAAATATTTTCAATGGAGTTCTTCAGAGGGTTGGCAAGATGTAGATAAAACTTATTTTGATCGAGTTGTTGAAAACAAACAATATATAGATATGCCAAATCAAACTTATTTTATTTTTCTTAACCCACGAGATATATTCTTTGGGATCAATATTTCATATGATTTTTAACATTAAATATTTAGTGTTGTTATTGTCTTACTCGGCGCTTTTTGGCCAAGCAGTAAAGTGGATGTCTATCGGAAATTTGCATAACTGGTATTCTGCTGCGGGTTGTGAAATAGAAATTGGTAGAACCGGACAACTTACTGATCAGCAAGATGGACTTCGGTGGCCTGCTTTTTATAGAGTCCAAGACAATCAGGCAGCTAAGGGATTATGGCTGGGAGCCAAGAATTTTTATGATCCAGTAGTTAGTAAAGAATATGAGCACAAAGTAGTTCATGCAGGTCCAAGGCATTTAGATATTGAGGGTGAAACTATTCCTATTGAGTTGACCATGTATGGAAGGTTTGATCATCCAAATGTTTTAGTTGATAATGACCCCTCAACTAATCTTCAATATTTAGATCAAGTTGATATCATCGATCCTGATTTAATTTCAGATAGAAAAATATATAATGTTGTCCAGACATCTATTGGTGTAAAGATGAAGCGGACAATTTATTCTTTTACACACACTAAGCATCAAAATTATCATATCCAGGAATATGTATTCATCAACAATGGATGTTTTGACAAAGACTGTAATACAAAGTATGATCAAACTCTTGAGGGATTCCAAGTATATTTGCAGTACAGGTATGCTATTAGCAGGGAGGGTATGGTTTATGATGGTAATTGGCTTCCTCAGAGCGCTGCGTGGGGCCATAACACAATGAATGACGTCATTGGTGAAAATCCAGACAATCCATCGATCAATGACCAGTTTTACGATGATGGAAGTATCATTAGAGGGCTGTTCTCCTGGCACGGATACCACTCATCCGCTGACCCATCGGAAAATTTAGGAGGTCCTGATTTTGGTGGGGATGGGCATCTGGGTGCTGCACAATTTGTTGGCGTTGTAACTCTTCATGCCGACAAGGGACCAAATGACAGAAGTGATGATATATACCAGCCGAGCACTACTTGGTTTATTACCTCAGATGACCCCACTACTTCAGGTAATCTTCAATATAATGGAACCAAGTCCACAAACGAATATACAAACTATATGACAGTGGGACACCCCGAGAGGTCCCAAGCTGAAATTGTGGGTACTGGAAATGCCAATCAGTTTAATGACCCAAGAACAGGATCTAACCCGGGTGGAACATCTCAGGGGATTGGTTTTGGACCATATACTCTCCAACCCGGAGATAGCATTAGGATTGTTTTAGCAGAGGCTGCTTCAGGTCTTAGTAGATCGATGTGCTACAAGGTAGGACAAAACTGGAAAAATCAAGTACACACTGATGAATTACCTGAGTCATCAGTGCTACATAATCACATGATGGATAAATATCACAGACCAAGTGACTCGCATAATTTTTACAAAAACTCATGGGTTTTTACAGGAGCTGATTCAATAATTGAGGTTTTCAAAAAAGCAAAAGAAAATTTTACACTTATGGAAAATGGTCAGTCATTACCTCGTCCACCTAGGCCACCATCATTGTTTGTTGTAGAGTCTGGCGGAGATAAAATATCATTGAAATGGGGAAATGAATCGGAATCAGAGCCTGGATTTGCTGGTTATAACTTGTACAGATTGAAATTTAAACCTGATACTACGTTATTTTACTATGATATAAATCTTAACCAAGTTAATCCGATAGATAATACAATAGCCACAGTTTGGAATATAGATCCTGGACTCAGTGAGTTTGAGGATAAAACAGCAGAGCGGGGTTTTGATTACTATTACTTCTTAGAATCTTTTGATGATGGTACAAACGATAATATTAGGTTAAATAGTAGTAAGTTCTTCACTATAACAAACAAAGCTGCTTCTCTCAAAAGGCCACCTGGGGAAAGTTATGAAGATATTAGAATTGTCCCCAATCCGTTTCATATATCCTCCAGAGATTTGCAGTATGGCGTCAGTGCTCCTGACAGACTAATGTTTTTAAATATTCCTCCGATTTGCACTATTCGTATATATACCGAAAGAGGTGACCTTGTTGATATTATCGAACACTCAGATGGAAGTGGTGACGAAGCTTGGAATTCCATTACATCATCAAGACAAATTATTGTCAGTGGTGTATACATTGCACACTTTGAAATGCCCGATGGGAATGCAATACGAAAGTTTTCTGTGGTCAGGTAATAGCTAATGGTTAATAGATTTATTTTTTTTCAAATTATTACTTCTATCACTCTCTTCACTAGCTGTGATGATATCTTAGTTGAATACGAAGACAACCTCAGATCTGGTAAAAGTATTGATTTAACAATATGTGAAATACTCAATTATAAGGAGTCATTTTTTGGGAATACTTTTTCGAATGATAGTTCTCTAACATTAAAAAATCTCTATGATATACATTCGATTGACACCAACTCGTTTATAAAACTAAGTAATGACAATTCTTGGGATATATCAATTGACTCAATGTGTTATTTTATGATTTTTGCACCGCAAGAAGCAGATTCATATTTTGTTGGTTTAAATTCGTCAAGTGAATTTTCCTTGTTTGATAGTAATGGTCAGTTGGTAATACCATACAGTGAAAAAATATCGATGGAAAATATAGCAGGTTGCTCCAGCAATCGCGTGAGAGAAGTTTATGCTGATCTTTACGGAGTTTATCTTGGTACGATATCTAATCCAAATGTTTCAAATATAAAATTAGTTTTTATGAATACAAACAATCCACCAATTGCAGATTTTTCGATTAGCTCCATGAACTCTGATATTGGAGATACAATCACCTTTTTTGATCAATCAGAAGCAGGTTCCTATCCGATTGTTTCATATGAATGGGATTTTGGCGATACCTATTCATCAAATGAACCAAAAAATACCGTTCATGTTTATGGCGACTCCGGAGTATTTAGTCCTTCTTTGAAAGTTTCGGATGGATATTTATCTAATAGTACTAAGAAGTTTGATTTGATCAAAATAAACAATCTAACATCAGGCTTATGATAAAATTTCATTTAGCCTTTATTTTAATTTTTATTTCGTCCATTTTTGGTGATGAAAATAAAAAATTGGCTCAAACTGGATTCCAATTTCTTAGTGTGTCTTCAGACGCTAGAAGTGGTGGAATGGCCGATGCTATGACAACTTTACACGCGGGATCTGTGTCTCTTTTTCATAATCCTGCAGGATTGTCAAAACAAGAAAGGAGATTTGAGGTTAGTTTTAGTTCAAATAACTGGATAGCTGGCATAAAACATGATGCATTCAGTTTGTCTATAAGTCCTAAAAATGGTTTATTGGGGACTTTGGGATTTAGTTTGTTAAATGTTGATTATGGTGATATGCAAGGTACAATGGTGTGGGATAATGATCAGGGCTATATTGATACAGAAGTATTCAGGCCCTCTGCTTTTGCGGTTGGATTTGGATATGGCAGGTCCTTGTCTAAAAACTTTTCGGTTGGAGCTCATTTTAAAAAAGCATTTCAATACCTAGGGAAAAATGTGGTTCCTGTTTCTGATTCAGTAAAAGTTGTCCAAAATAACGTTGCTAACTCAATCGCATTTGATTTTGGAACTATATATATTACTGACTGGAATGATTTTACTTTTGGAATGTCAATTCGAAATTTCAGTAATGAGGTTCAATACGCATATGATGCATTTCAGCTTCCATTGACATTCAGGATTGGATGTTCCATTGATATTCTTAATTTGGTATCATCGATAGGAAAACCACATTCCTTATTAGTCGCAGTTGATGCTCTTCATCCGAGGTCCTATTCTGAACGTGTAAACATTGGACTGGAGTATTCTTTCATGAACTACATAACTGCAAGAATTGGTTATTTACACAATTATGATGAGCGTACTTTGACTTATGGTGCAGGTGTCAATCTAGGTTTCCTTTCCATTGATTATGCTTTAACTCCCTTTGGAATATTTGATTCCGTTAATAGAATAGGTGTTAATATCTCGTTATGATTTTCAGATATCATTATTTAAAAATATATATTCTAATATTTCTTGTTTTTTCATGTAGCGATCCAAATAAGCCGAAAGACATTTGGAACCCTGATGATTCAGGATATCCAACACCGTTTATCTCAAACGTGTACCCAACGGATAGTGCATATTCAGGCTCTGATAGAATACAAATTAGTGGAGGGAATTTTAAAAATAATAAAGACTCAATTTTTGTGTATTTTAATACCGGATTGGCTGAAATAATATCTGTTAGTGATTCTAATATTTTAGTTATACCACCAAATATTATTTCGGATAGCGTTAGAATAAAAGTCGCGGTTCAAGGAGCTTTTTCATTTGGATATTACAGCAAAAATTATATTTTATTTCCTCGCATCATTAAATATGGAAACTTTGATGCTATAGATGAAAGTGTATGGGGCATGGCAAGCGATATTTCTGAAAATTTATACGTTGGCTTATCTATTTTCCCAGAAGGTAAAATAGATAAATTAACTGCTCCATTTGGGACAAGGGAAGAGGGCTTCATCAATGCAGTTTTACAGACTCCATATAGTATGCGTATTGGTCCAGACAACAGTATATATTACATCGATGGAGTTAATCCATATATTGTAAAACAAAACCTGAGTACAGGAGTACCATCATATAATACTCTACCAGGTATTGTCTTTGATTTAGACTTTGATCAACATGGAAACATGTTTTGTGGTGGAAGCGGTCAAAGTTTATACAAAGTTAACTCGGACTTGTCATCAGAAATTGCGGCAGATTATAGTGGAATATCTATAAAAGCTGTTCGGGTTTTCGATGATCACGTTTACGTTGGCGGTAATTATTCTGGATCAGAAAATAATGTACCAACAATTGGTATATGGAAAAATCAAATTTTAGATTCTGAGGGGACTCTTAGTCAAAAGGAAGTTGTTCTTAACTGGGTTGAGATAAGCGGAATAAATTCAAATATTACAGGAATTACGTTTGATATTAATGGAACTATGTATATCTCATCAGATGCTGATATCGGATTGGCTACCTACTCACCAGAGGGCGATTTTAGTGAGCTTTACCCTAAGATTGTTTTCCCTCCTATTGCGAAGATGATTTGGGGGAATGATGATTATTTATATTTGAATTATCGCGGAGAACCAAGAGCTGTTTATCGAATTCAAATGGATGTTCTCGGAGCAACATATCATGGTCGTCAGTAAAAATATTAAAACTTAATTGCTGACATTAAAAAAAATTAAATAAATAATATAAAAAAGTAAAAAAATTAAAATTATTTATTGACATATTTTTTTTTCCTCATAATATTCTAAGCAATTCATAACAAAAAAAAGGCATAAATAATGAAAAAAATGTTAAAGAATACTTTAATATCATTGTTTCTTTGTGGTCTGTACGCTGATAGCTGGGAGTTTAGCTCTGTTTTCAAAGACTATGGTCTACCAAGAAACGATGGACATGGAATACATGGTGTTGCTGTAGCTCCTGATGGTAATATATGGGTAGCAATGAATGGAGCAACTGCGCAAGATAGTATTGCCCATACCTTTACAGCTAGCGATGGCTCTGATTCCTCTGGTTTTCTGCATCTCAGGCCCATTCATGTTTTCACACCTTCCGGAGAGCATGCATCATTTTCTCCAATAAGGTATGTTGGCAGCGCTGCAGATGGCAATTTAGATACTCTTACCTACAGCGGTAAAGGTATGTGCTTAGACCATGATGGACACATTTTGTACACTACAAATGAGTTATATAGGTTTAATTATATGACAGGTGAGATGGTACATCGTGTCGCAGTTCCATTTGACGATGCTGGAAACCTATCTTCATTAACAGGGCCTTCAGTTGACCAGAATGGTAATATATACCTCAGTTGGGTTGGTGGAGCTGATAGACCTGTTGTTAAAATCAGTCCAGACTTTTTAACACAAACAACGGTAGCTGATGCAGGTGTCAATTACAACCGCATCACGTTAGTGAGTCCTGATGCTAGTAGACTTTATTTAGGATCGACATGGAATGGTATTGGTGTCACTGTCTTAGAAGCAAACCTTCTTGGAACAGCTTACACAAGAGTCGATACAATTGGTAATGTTACTGGAACACTTACCGCTGCAGATGGATCTGATTCCACTGGTACTATTCATCTATGGGCTGAGACTGCTGCATGGAATCATGGAGTATTGTGGGCAGGAGAGACTGACCCAGCATGGTCTAGCCACCCTCTAGCTGGTAGTTGGGTAGGTCTTAATCCTACGACAGGAGAAATTATTGATACCATAGGTGTAGGAACCTCAGTTACCCCAGAAATGGATGCTTCTGCATTGGCAGCAACAGGAGTCACATGCAACCCAAGAGGAATGGGTAGAAGTCCTGATGGTAACACATTGTACTTAGCTGACTATAGCACGAACGTAATACAGGTGTGGACAAATTCAAATCCTACAACCGTTTCAATTCAAGATGATACTGAGGCACCGATTGTTGCTAAAGGTTTCGCGCTTCATCAAGCCTATCCTAATCCCTTTAACCCATCAACCAAAATTGATTATGAAATAGGGAGTATTGGAAATGCAAAGCTTGAAATCTACAACCTAAAAGGTGAGCTAGTTAATACTTTAGCCAGCGGATGGCACAATCTTGGTACTCACCAAGTTTCATGGAATGGCAAAGACGCAAGAGGGATGCAGGTTACATCTGGAACCTACATTTACAGATTAACCTCAGCTGATGTTTCGTTTTCAAAAACAGTTACATTAGTTAAATAATTAGACTTCAAAAAAACTAATTATTTATCAGTTTGGGGAGAGATGTTGTTCATTAACATCTCTCCCCAGAAATAATTTTCTGTCTGTGAATATTTTTCATTCAAGACATCCATCATTAATCCAGTTATATATAAGTTCTAAATCCTCAGGGTTTTCATCAAAATAATCTCTATCGTCCTCTGGCATTCTATTACCTCCATGATCAAGGTCAGGATTTTCCAGAAACTCTCCGGAGCATTTTATATAAAGCAAACTTTCATTAGGTTTGAATGGTGTCACAATGGGTCCATTTGAGCTTCCTGCCATAGTATTTTGATATGAATCAAGATTAAGGCCGTAGAAACTAAAGCCCTCTTCACTGTGACAACTATAGCACCGGTACTTAAAGAGATTTTTTAAATTACTAAACTTGACTGTGTCTCTTGAATCCATTGTTTCAAACTCAGGATCACCATTTTCGCTACAACCTGTCACTAGTAAAAGAAATATGCATACCAGAGTTATTTGAGCTGAAATAGAAATCTTGGACAATCTAACCATTAAGTAATCTACTTAATAAACAAGAAAGCGAAAACTAATGCATAATCAATTTATTATTGTTTTACATCATTAAATTGACTATTTGTATCTTTTAAAATTAACCTAAAATATCAAATGTGAAATGATGTTGAGATTTTCATGTTTTCATTGCTAAGATAAAATATGAGTTCTTATCATTCCAGAAGACATTTATTAAAAATGATTGCTGGTGGATTTTTTTCGATGTTAACCGGTTTATCTGGAATGGTAATAAACTCGAAAAAATTAAAAAATAAGGATAAAAGTATTAATTCAATAATTTCGATAACAAAACTCCCAGAAACTGGCCCCTGGCCAACTGTTGATCCATTTTTATTCTGCGTTCATCACAATGACAATTATCCGCTAGCTAAAATTGATTTATCTCCAAATTCCTCATTGTCTGGTAGAAATATGGGAAATGATTTTTCGAATAAAGATGGTTGGAGCATGTACCATGGTGAAAAAATCCCTGGATTCCCACGACATCCGCACAGAGGCTTTGAGACTCTTACTGTTGTAAGTAAGGGTATAATAGACCACGCTGATTCTTTAGGTGCATCAGCAAGATATGGGGATGGAGATGCTCAATGGTTAACAGCAGGGGATGGTATAAATCATTCAGAGATGTTTCCACTTTTTGATCAGAAAAGAAACAACAAATTAGATTTCTTTCAGATATGGCTTAACCTGCCTTCTTACAACAAAAGAGTAGAGCCAAATTTTGAAATGTATTGGAAAGAAGACATACCTAAAGTTTCTGGAGATATGTATGGTAATAAAAATTCAGAAGTTGAAATTATAGCAGGTGATTTTTTAAGAGTTTTAGCGCCAATTGCACCTAATAACTCTTGGGCAAATGATAAAAAAAATGATGTTGCCGTTTGGATAATTAGGTTAGATGAGAATGGAGAATTCTCCATTCCAAAGACAAAATCAGGTGCAGATAGAAATCTATATACCTTGAAAAATTCACATTTGCAAATTGATGACCAAAAAATTTTTAGTGGTTCGATGGTATCTTTAAATGCATCAAAAATAACATCGATTAAAAACCTAGGGAAAAAAACAAAATTATTGATGCTTCAAGGGGTACCAATCAATGAGCCCATAGTAAAGTACGGTCCTTTTGTAATGAACACAAAATCTGAGATAGAGCAGGCATTTTATGATTACAAACAAACAGAATTTGGGGGCTGGAAATGGGGGAATTCAGATCCAGTTCATGGTTTAAAAAAAGAAAAATTTGCTAAATTGGCCAATGGGAGAATAATTAAGCCCTCCTGAAAATTATCCTGTATTTCATTAAACATGGTAGACAAGAAAAAATATCTTATCATAGCTCTATTATTTGAGTTATGCCTTTCACAATTTAGTTCAGGTGAAATTATTTGGGAGGAAAACTTTAATGATCTAAATAACTGGATCGTTGAGACCGGTAATGGATCCTGGGGTTGGGGCAATGGAGAGCTTCAATACTATAAACCAGAGAATATTGAGATTGTTGAGATTCCTGAAGAGGTTGGAAACAATGCCCTTCAAATCACTGCGAGAGAAGAAGCAGGATCTGATATCATTGATCAGTGGGGCAACCCACTTAGCTACACATCTGGAAGAATTAACACTAAATCTAAGGTAAGTGTAAAATATGGTATTATTGAAACGAGAGTTTTGATTCCTGATATAAGTACTGGAGGATGGCCCGCTGTATGGCTTCTTGGATTATCTAATCTTTCTTGGCCAAGAAGTGGCGAAATTGATATTATGGAAATGGGCCAAAAGCAGACTTTTAGAGATTTGCATGATGAACACAATGGTGGTAATGGATTAAACAACTCGACAGTTAATCAAGTGGTAGGAGCTAATGCAATTTTTTATGCTGATGAAGCACTAGTACCAGGCAACCCTACAGGCGCTGCAAGTTTATCATGGGATCCTGATGATGATTACTGCAGGCCATACTACAACTATGATAATTTAACCGGGAGGTTTCTAAAATACCGTTTGTATTGGAACCCGGATAGCATCATTTTTAGTGTAATTGATAACGAGTCTGAGCATTTTTTATTTGCTGATGTATTTAACCTAGACAGCGTATCCAACGAATTTCATTCACCATTTTATTTCGTCACTAATTTTGCCATAGGTGGTAATTTCACTGACGCCTATTCTCTAGGAGACCCCTCAAGCGGATCTCAGATATCGATGCCTTTTCCAGCTAAGATGCTTGTCGATTATATTAAAGTAATGAAGTGGAATGAATATGGAGAGGTCAATGAAGGCCCGCCAGATTTCTATGGTGGAGACTTTGGTCTTTTCACAGATCTAACCCCAACTGACAATGGTTTAACTCCAGGCTTAGATGCTGAAATTTATGTTTGGGAGGGAACTCTTGATGAGGGAAATATTGAACCATATGAAGGTGAAAACGGTATCTCATGGAATACCAATGGATCGGGTTGGTTTGGCGCTGGGATAATGTCCATGCAGCCGGTTAATCTCTATAACTTTTCTGAGGGATATTTAAACTTTAGCATAAAAATTCCAGCTGACATTTCCTTTAAAATTGGGATAATAGACTCTTGGGGCAATCAATCTTATGTTGATTTCCCATCTAATCAAATGACTTATGGACTGGTAAGAAATGGGAACTGGGGACAGGCGTCAATACCTGTTCAAGAAATAAGAGGAGAATTTATTGATCTTAGAATGTTGAGCTATGAATTTGTAATTCTTGAGGTTAATGGAGCTTCTTGCCAACTTGGGTTAGATGATATTTATTGGTCTGGTGGAGGAGAGGTTATGGAAATTTCAGATTTTAATACCACGCTAGATCAATTTGTGTTAAAGGATAATTACCCTAATCCTTTCAATCCAATGACGCTGATAAACTATGAATTACTGATCGACGGACTAGTCAATATTACTGTTTACGATATGATGGGAAGGAAAATAAAAACTTTGATAAATCAATCTCAAACTGCAGGATATAAGTCAGTTTGGTGGGACGCAAGCGATAGTAAAAGTCAGGGAGTACCCGCAGGAGTATACTTTTACACAATACAAATTAGAGATCGCATAGAGACAAGGAAGATGATATTTTTAAAATAAAAATGGATTAAAGTAGCTGCGAAATAAGATACAATATACCAGGTCATTGTGAAATTACCTGTCTTAAGCTCAAACAATTTATTTAATAAATTTAGATACAGAAAGTTCGTTATTTATGACTTTCTGTTTTATTTATAAAAGTATTACTTTAATAACTATATATGTTAACTTTATTTTTAAGATTAGGGACAGTGATTTTGTTTCTACTCTGCTCTGGCTTAAGCCAGGTTAAAAAAGAAATGATTTTCAATGCTATGGCTCCATTGCATATTATGCTTTATCATGATCC
>MDSZ01100718.1_pt1 | contig 14171 bp, 13 predicted proteins | sample 811201 | NCBI WGS metagenome assembly MDSZ01 (sample SAMN05326647, study PRJNA326480) | marine metagenome | isolation source: seawater | place: Indian Ocean: North | collected 2010
ATGGAATTATTAACCACCTTTAAAGTTTTTCTAAAAACTTTACAGTATTCTCATAAAAAACTTTTCCTATTAGGTGCTATATCAAGTGCATTGGCTGGTATATGCGAAGCTTATTTATTTGCCAATCTAAATATTGGACTTAATGAAGGAATGAAACAAAATTTAATTGTTTCAATTATAATTTTGCTTGTTTTTAGGTTTCTTTGGGTTTATGTTGCCAGCTTCTTGATAAGCAGAGGGGCAACAGATGTAACAATTTTTCTCATGTCAGAAATTATAAAGAAAAATAAAGACAAGGACTCCGAGTTTTCTACACTAATACCAAAAGTTATTACTGAATCAGAAAGAATAGGAATGGGTTATTACCTTGCTGGCCAAAATCTTTTGTCAAATATACTTCAATTATTAGCTCTCTTTTTAACAGCAGCCCTCGTGACGAGTAGAGAATTTATTATGATAGTAATTATAATAATACCTTTCTACCTTCTATTTTTATTCGCAAGCACTAAAAATGTTAAGCATTTTGGCCAAGTCAGGATGGATGCTATTAGAACCCTTACAAGCAGCCTTTCAAAAAAATATGACTTTGATGACTACGCAGTCTTTAAAAAGCTTGGATTAGGAATCTTTAGAGTTAGGATTTGGTCTTTGATTCAAAAACCATCTCTTGAGTTAATAGGTATTACGGCACTGGCGGGAGGAATAGTCATAGATTACTTCTTTTTTTCACTTCAAGGGAATGAAATTTTAATATCCTATAGTATCCTTGCGGGTATCATGTTGCGTGCTTTTCCATATATAAATCAGATACAAAATGCTATTACTTTAGCTTCTTCAGTGCATCATGAGGTTGTGAGTATGAATAATGAAAAAGACTAAGATTTTCTATATATCCTTTGATGATGGATCGAAAGTTTATGAAAAAGCCTATGATTTTTTCAACTTAAACTCAAAGAAATTTTATATTGAAAGGTTTAACGGAAATATAATTATGATGCCATTTAAAGCAGTGGTTATTATTGAATCAATTAGTTCAATAAAACCAATTTTTTTCCTCAGACCTGATATAAAGATAATACATATTCCTCGAGGCGGCGCTTCACTTAAGATTGGTTGGAGCACTCTTAATAGAAGGAAATGGCATGTAGCTTTAAGGCTTCTCCGTAGAAATTTCATCGTAATGCGCAATAAATATATTTCAAGATACTATTCACTTGAAGAAAAAACTCCCCTTTCAAGATATAGGAGTGGACCAGAGGTTATTGATAATTATCTCAAAAGCCTGAAGATTAAAAAGCGATCTCTTCATATATCTCTTTCTGAATGTTGGGATCAAAATAATTTGGAGACTTTAATTAAAAAGATATCTAATACTGAAAGATTTTCAAATATGGAAATATCTGTTTCTGTTCATCCTCAATTAAAGAACAAGATTGAAATTAAAGGAGTAGGACATTCAGAATACTGTGAAAAATATATTCCTGAATATTTTTTAACTGACTGTGTATCTACATGCTACCTTTCTCCGATCATTGGAGTAATTCAATTAATTAAGATTGAGAACCAGACACCGGATAGAGAACTCATTTTCCCACAGGAAAATATTTTTATATTTAATAGTAATCTCAATGTAGATGATGATTTCTTTGAGATTAATCTAGAAAGAAATCCTTTCTTAAGAACTGATAACATTAGTTTTGAGAAACTATTGGATAGTATTGTTAATTAAAAAAGTGGTTATATTTTGATTTTTGAGGAGATTGGTCTATTACAAGGCATAATTTTTAATTTAATAATATTGTCTATTATTATTATTTTATCTTTTAAAAATCCAAAAATTACACAAATACTTATCGTTGCATATTTCCTAAGAATATTTTCAGTATATATAAATATTTTTATACAAAGCCTTCCTGATAGCCAGTCAGATGCTTTAGTTTTTCAGGAAATAGCAATGTCTTTTGCAAAAAATGATACTTATGAATTATTAAAAAGCTTTACTGGTCCAGATACGTACTTCATTTCATGGTTTTATGCATTATTTACTGTTCTTTTTGATGAAAGCCTTCTTCTCTTGCATTCCTTATCAGTATTTTTTGGAGTGGGGACAGTTTTTTTGCTCTGGCTTTTAGCGAAAGAGCTATGGGGTGAAAAAGCGGCTAATATTTCAGCCTGGATAGCAGCATTTTTTCCAAGCTTAATTCTATATTCAGCAATTACGATGAGAGAGTCATTCTTGACCTTTTTCTTAATAATGGCTTGTATAGGTCTAGTAAAGACGATGAAAACTTACAAGCTCAAGTATATCCTTCTTTCATTATTTAGTTTTTACATCGGTTCTTTTTTTCATGGCACTATGATCTTTGGCGCAGTCTTTCTAAGCATTGTTATTATTATAAATGCATATAAAAGGTTTAATTTTGGTTTAAAAGAGAAGAGATTCAATCCAATGTTTATTCTTTTATCTATTTCAATAATTATTTTAGTACCTTCAGTAATTAGTCTGTTTTCAAACTTACCCAAGATCGGAATAATTTTTTCATCTGTTTCATTAGAAAATTTTCTTGAAATTATTATGCAAAGGTTTGAAAGCAATTATAGACAGGATGCAACATTTTCATATCCAGATTGGCTAACCCAATCTGATCCACTAACTTGGATAATACTATCCCCAATTAGGCTTATTTATTTCTTTTTTGGTCCTTTTATTTGGGATATAAGCAATCTTTATGGATTAATATTTTTATTTGATGGAATCTTGTATTTTTTTGTTTTCCTAAAAATTTACCAAAGAAGAAAGGATATTTTCATCAATAAGCCTGCTTTAGCAATCTTAATTTTAGGTTTAGCATTTTCAATGATATTTGCATTATCAATAAGTAACTTTGGGAGTGGATTTAGACATCGAGCAAAGTTTTTATGTATTTTTCTTGCTCTTTTAGGTGCTGCCTATCAGAAAAAGCAATTTGAGAAAAAATCACTGCATTTATATTAATATTTTAAAGAAATTGTTACTGTATAATCGAATTGTTAAATTTTTTTCAAGTGCTAAAAACTTATGAACAAATTTCATTCAGATGACAAAATATTTGTAACGGGAGGTGCTGGTTTCATAGGAAGCACTCTTGTAAAACGAATAATCCAATCTACTGAGGCGCATGTAGTTAATATTGATAGCTTGAGTTATGCATCAAATCTTTCCTCTCTGGATAGCATTTCAGACAATGAAAGATATTTTTTTGAGAAGGTGGATTTAAATGAAAGAGAAAAACTTAAAGAATTATTTAAAAAATATAATCCATCCTATATTTTAAATTTAGCAGCGGAGAGCCATGTAGATAGATCAATTGATTCACCTGACATATTCATGAAATCTAATGTTTTTGGCACATTTAATCTATTGGAGGAATTTAGATCATATATAAATAGATCTAAAGCAGATGGAACAAAAGAGCCACTAATGATTCATATTTCTACGGATGAAGTTTTTGGAGATTTAAATCCTAGTGATGATCCTTTTGATGAAAATTCTAGATATGATCCTTCTTCTCCATATTCAGCAAGTAAGGCTTCATCAGATCACCTAGCTAGAGCTTGGATACGTACTTATAATCTTCCGATAATTATTTCAAACTGTTCAAATAATTATGGTCCTTTTCAGTTTCCTGAAAAGTTAATTCCACACATGATTCTTAATGCCATCGAGGGCAATAATTTACCCATTTATGGCGATGGTAATCAAATCAGGGACTGGCTATATGTAGAGGATCATGTTGAAGCGCTACTTTTTATATGCCTCAATGGTAAACAAGGAGAGACATATTGTATTGGCGGCAATAATGAAATGAGAAATATTGATATTGTAAATATAATATGCGACATACTTGATAGTAAAATATCTAAGAAACCTAATAATATTGGTTCCTTTAAAGAACTAATTTCTTTTGTTAAAGATAGACCAGGCCACGACAAAAGATATGCTATAAATAATTTTAAGATTAAGGATTTAGGTTGGAGTCCAGATGAATCCTTCAAATCAGGGATTTCAAAGACGATTGAATGGTACTTAAACAATTCTCAGTGGCATCAAGAAATATTAAATAAGAAATATTCTCTTAAAAGAATAGGAGATTCTATAACTTAAAATTCTTATTAAAAAAAGTTTTTTTTGATCAAATTAAAAAGATGATAGATCGAAAACCAAAGATTACCTTCCTAATCAACCACGTAGCATTTTTCGTTTCGCACCGTCTACCGATTGCAATTAAGGCAAGAAAAAATAATTATGAAGTAAGCCTTTTAACTGGTCAGGCTGGGAGTAAATCCATGGAAGCTGAGGCTGTGGAAACTCTCAAGTCATTCAATATACCCCATAAAAGAATGCTATTTACAAGCTCAAGCACAAATATATTAAATAATTTCATTGGTTTGATTCAACTTATAAGAAATATGATCAAAGAAAAAGCAGATATAATTCATATGGCTTCTCCAAAGGCAATTATATTTGGTGGCATCGCAGCACATTTCTTCAAAAATAAAGGACTAGTATTTGCAATCTCAGGAATGGGGTATGCTTTTTCAACTTCGAGTAATATATTTCATAGAAGATTTTGGGTAAAAATAATTTTTAATCTTTTGGCAAAAATCTCTTTTAAGCATAAAAAAAAGATATTCATTGTTCAGAATCTAGATGATCGTGAATTGCTTATTAAAAACAACTATGCAAAAGATAATGAGATCGTAAAGATACAGGGTTCTGGAGTAGACCTAAGTCTATATGAAAAAATTGAATTTCAAAAAAAAGAAAAAACAATTCTTTTTGTTGGAAGAGTTATTAATGACAAAGGAATAAGAGAGTTTGTTGAAGCAGTGAAGGAGTTAAAAAATAAAGGTGGAGATTGGAATTTTAAGGTTTTAGGCGCATATGATTATCAAAACCCATCATCTGTTTCAGAGAAAGATATAAAAAACTGGCAGAAAAATTTTCCAATTGAATTTTTGGGACATGTTAATAACACTCAAGATTTTTTAAGAACAGCAAGCATCGTTTGCTTACCTTCTTATAGAGAAGGAATGCCCAAAGCTCTGTTAGAAGCATCTGCAGCAGGATGTGCTGTTGTAACAACTGATGTGGCAGGTTGTAGAGAATCAATTATTGAAAATCTTACGGGGTTATTAGTTAGGCCTTATGATTCAAAATCCTTATCAAATGCAATCTATAAGCTTATGAAAGATAGAAACTTAAGAGAGGAAATGGGAAGAAATGGCATTCAGCATGCTAAAAAAAATTTTGATTTAGAGGTTGTAACTGAGAGAATACTTCAAATTTATAAGTCTTTTTTGTAAACGAATAAGTTAAAATTATAGAAAAATGAAAGATTTAAAAAAAATTACTATTGGCGTAATTGGTTTAGGCTATGTTGGATTACCCCTTGCAGTAGAGTTTTCAAAAAAATATAAAGTGTATGGTTTTGATATTAATAAAACCAGGATTGACGAACTAAAAAAAGGATATGATTCAAGTCTTGAGGTCAGTTCAGAGAAGCTAAAAGAATGCTCAAACCTCCAATTGACTCACGATCCAAAATTATTGGCGCATCCTGAAATATATATTATTACTGTTCCTACTCCAGTCGATAGTTCAAATAAACCAGACTTGCAGCCTTTAATAAGTGCATCTGAAATTGTCGGGAAATTCATCAAAAAAGACAATATAGTTATCTATGAATCAACAGTCTTTCCCGGTGCAACTGAGGAGATTTGCGTACCTATTCTGGAAAAATACAGCTCATTAAAATTTAATTCTGATTTTTTTTGTGGATATAGCCCTGAAAGAATTAATCCAGGAGATCCTGATCATAAATTATCTGACATATTAAAAGTTGTAAGTGGCTCCAATGATAAGACTTTAAGAATTATAGATGATCTTTACAAATCAATAATTACAGCAGGAACTTTTAAGGCATCAAGCATAAGAGTAGCAGAGGCTGCAAAAGTAATTGAGAATACTCAAAGGGATTTAAATATTGCATTGATTAATGAATTAAGCATCATATTTAATATGTTGGATATTGATACAAAGGCAGTTCTTCAAGCAGCTGGAACAAAATGGAATTTTCTTAATTTTAGTCCTGGTCTTGTAGGGGGTCACTGCATAGGAGTTGATCCTTATTATCTTACTCATAAAGCGGAGGAAATAGGTTATATGCCTGAAGTTATCCTTTCAGGAAGAAGAGTAAATAATAGAATGTCATCCTTCATTGCAGATGAGGTCATTAAGCTCCTAATAAAAAAACAACATGATATTAATAGAAGCAAAATACTTATATTAGGAGCAACCTTCAAGGAAAATTGCCCAGATATAAGAAATTCTCAAGTATTTAATTTGATAAAAGAAATCAAAAACTACAATGTTAAAGTTGATGTTTTTGATCCACTTATTCAAAAAAATGATACAACAAGATTGAGCGAATTTAATTGGTTAACTCAATTACCAGATTCCGAAAGATATAATGCAATTATCCTTGCAGTGCCACATAAAGAATTTCTTAATCTTGATGAGAATGAACTACTTAACCTAAAAAAAGATACAGGCGTTATCTACGATGTAAAATCTGTTCTACCATTATCAATTGTAGACGGGAGACTCTGAGATTTGAGATTTCAAGAGATAAAAGACGATATATCAGAAAATCCAAGAAAGTGGTTAATTACTGGTGTGGCTGGTTTTATAGGAAGTAATTTGCTTGAAGAACTTCTTAATCTTAATCAGCAAGTTGTTGGCATAGATAATTTCTCAACGGGTTCAAAAAGAAATATTGAACAGGTTAAGTCAGCTGTTCCAAAAAAACTTTGGGAGAATTTCACCTTTAAAGAGTGTGATATTACAAATTTTATTGATTGCAATACTTTAACGAAAAACATTGATTATGTATTACATCAAGCTGCTTTGGGAAGTGTCCCTAGGAGCATAAAAGATCCAATTAATTCAAATAACTCAAATGTTAATGGATTTTTAAATATGATGTATGCATCAAATGTTAATGGTGTTAAAAGATTTGTATTTGCAAGTAGTAGCAGTGTTTATGGAGATGATAAAAACCTTCCTAAAAAAGAGGATATATTTGGTGACCCTCTCAGTCCATATGCCTTAACAAAAAGGATCAATGAGGAGTATGCAAAGGTAATAAAAAAAACTTATGAGACTTCGGATTATATAGGATTAAGGTATTTTAATGTCTTTGGCAAAAGGCAAGATCCAGGCGGCGCTTATGCTGCAGTAATACCAAAGTGGATAAATCTTTTATATTCTGGAAATGATTGTGAGATTTATGGTGATGGAAAAACGTCAAGAGATTTTTGCTATATTGACAATGTTGTTCAAGCAAATATCTTATCTGCAACAGTAAGCGATGATGAAGCTCTAAATAGGATTTATAATATCGCAGTAGGAGATAAAATATCACTAAATGAAATCTATAAGGAAATAGTGAGTGCACTTAATAAGAATGGATTTCGAATCAATAAGAAGCCACATTATAGGGATTTTAGAGCAGGGGATATACGCCATACTCATGCAGATATTTCAGATGCAAAAAGATTTTTAGGTTATTCTCCTACCCATAATTTAAGTGAAGGGTTAGAAGATACAATTAAATGGTATCTTAAAAATTTATAAAAATGATTAATTTAATTAACTTACCAAATGAAACACCTTATCAACTTTTTCAAGAATATTACAAGAAAGCTCTTGAATATCATCAAGAATCTGTTGAAGCTATATGTGTAAGCTCTCTTAATTATAAAAATCTCCTAGTTGACTCAAGATATGTCAATCTAAAGTATATCGATGGAGACACATGGACTTTTTTTAGTAATTACAACTCACCAAAGGCAAAACAGTTTAAGTCACATAACCAAATTTCAGTAGTAATCTTTTGGAATAAAATAAATTTACAAATAAGATTAAAAGCACATATTTCAAAATCATCTAGTAAAGTTTCAGATGAACACTTCGTAAATAGAAAAAAAACAAAAAACGCTTTAGCAATAAGCTCTAATCAATCAGAGGAGATAAAATCATATAGTGAGATATCTCAGAATTATTTTAAAACACTTGAGAAATCTGATTTAAAAAAAAGACCTAAATTTTGGGGTGGCTACAGTTTTATTCCTTTTTATTTTGAATTTTGGGAAGGTCATCAAAATAGATTAAATAAAAGAACTGCTTATACAAAAAATAATAATGTATGGGATTCAGTTATCCTTCAGCCATAGGTAAAAAATTATTTACCATCCTATCTATTTAGTTTAAAATCAACGAAATTTATGTCCATGTCAAAACAAACTCTTCGCTGCCCTAGTGAAAAAAGATTATTCTTTTTATATTTATAGGAACAAATCATAAGAACTTTCAAAAAAAATCAGGTTTTAATAAATGAGGATATAAAATCTTCTGAGGTTATGCTTATTAATCATGATGGTGAAAAAATAGGATTCAAAAAAATTGACGATGCTCTAAATCTTGCAAAAAAAAATTCACTTGACCTAGTTCAGGTTTCTCCCAAAAATTCAGATCCGGTTGTATGTAAGATCTTAGATTATGGAAAAATGGTCTTTGATAAGAAAAAGAATGCTTCACATTCAAAGATAAAAACAAAAAGAAATAGTACAAAAGAAATAAAATTTAGACCTTCTACAGATGTTGGTGATTATCAAATAAAATTAAAAAAAATAAAAAGCTTTATTCTTAACGGAGATAAGACTAAAATAAGCGTCCGATTTAGAGGGAGAGAGATTCTTAATAGTGATCTTGGTTTAAATCTTTTAAAGAGAGTGAGTGACGATTTGAGTGACATATCTCAGGTCGATCAAGAACCTTCATTAGAAGGCAGACAACTATTAATGATTTTATCTCCATTAAAAAAGAAAAATTAAATACTAAAATGGGTTATAAGCTAAAAAAACATTCAGGGGCATCTAAAAGATTCAAGAAAACCTCTTCTTCAATCAAAAGCAGAAGTGCAAACAAAAATCATATACTGTCTAAACAATCTACCAAAAGAAAAAGACACAACAGAGGTCTCAATAAGTTAGAGGGTGTTACACTTAAAATAGCGAAAAATCTTATTAAATAATTATGCCTAGAGTTACTAAAGCGCTAAAAGCTAAACAAAAACATAAGAAGATTTTGTCTTCTACTAAGGGTCACTATGGAGCTAGGAGTAGATTATATAAAACAGCTAAGCAATCAAATATTAAATCTCTCCAGTACTCTTTTAGAGATAGAAAAAATAGGAAAAGAAGCTTTAGGTCATTATGGATTGCTAGAATTAATGCTGCAGTAGTGACACTTGATATTTCTTATTCTTCTTTCATTAACTCCTTAAATAAGAAAGAAATTATTCTCAATAGGAAGATTTTATCTGATATGGCTATCAACAACTTTGATGATTTTAAAAAAGTAGTTGAGTTTGCTAAGAGTCAATGATTGATAAAAAGATTCCTGAATATAAAAAAGTAGAAAATCAGTTAGGGAACCTTCACCCTATTTCCTTGACGCTTATAGATATTTCTAACCTTCTAAATAAATTAGGTTTCCATGAAATAAGTGGTCCAGAAGTAGAGACTGAAAAGTACAACTTTGACATGCTTAATATTAAGAAAACTCATCCTGCTAGACAAATGCATGATACATTTTATGTTAATCACAAATCAGGTGTTCTAAGGACACATACTTCGCCAGTACAGATAAGAGCAATGCTCAAAAATAAACCTCCTCTTGCTTACTTTTCCGGCGGTAAAGTTTATAGGAAAGATGATGATTCAACTCACTTACCAATGTTCCATCAAATAGAAGGCCTTTTGGTAGATAAAGATGTTTCGTTTATACACTTGAAAGATTTAATTTATGAGATCGTTACTTCCCTTTTTGGCGCAGATGTTAAATTAAGATTTAGACCGTCTTACTTTCCATTTACGGAACCCTCTGCAGAGGTAGATATTCTTTTTAAAGATCAAAATAAATGGCTTGAAATATTAGGTTGCGGTATTGTAAATCCAAAAGTGCTTGAAAATTGTAATATTAACCCTCACGATTTCAGTGGACTTGCATTTGGCTTGGGAATTGAAAGAATAGCAATGCTCAGGCACGGTGTAAGTGATATTAGGGAGTTCTATAAGTCAAACTTAGATTTTTTAGATCAATTCTAATCATGAAATTTTCTTTTAAACATTTCGATAAGTTCATAAGCGAAAAAGTCACTTTCTCAAATCTCTCAGATAAACTTTTTCAACTTGGCCATGAAAATTCCATAGATCAAAATTTAATAGATGTTGAAATAACTCCAAACAGAGGAGATTGCTTGTCATTGCTTGGAATTTTGAGGGAACTTAAGAGTTTCTATTCAGTAGATCTTAATTTTGAGATATATGATCGAGAAATCGGCCCTCTTAATCTTAACTTCGAAAACAAAGCTATTAATGAATGTCCAAATATTGCATTTCTTGAAATAAAGATAGATGAAATCCCCAAAAAATATAAACCATATTTAGAAGATTATTTTAATGAAATGAATATAAAAAAAATAAATTTTTTTACAGATGTATCAAATTACCTTTCTTATGAGATTGGACAGCCAACTCATTGCTATGACTTTGATGCAATTGGAAATAGTTTTAAGCTTGAGAATGACGACATAAATAAAAATTTTATGACATTGCAAGGAAAATCAATAAACCTTGTTGAAAAAAACCTAATTTTTACAAAAGATGGGAAGGTTATAAATCTTGCTGGAATAATGGGAGGGAAAGAAACTGCTTGCAAAACAAATACAAATCATGGATTAATAGAATCAGCTTTTTTTAAGCCTGAGGCTATAATTGGTAAGTCAACTAAATATGATTTAAATTCGGATGCTGCCTACAAGTTTGAAAGAGGTGTAGATCCAGAAATTAATGAATTTGCACTAAGAAGATTCATAAAGATAGTAGCTGATCATGCCTCGATTAAACATTTAAAAATTTATACTCAAAAAAATAAAAACTCAAATCAGAGGGAGATACCTTTTGACTTAAAAAAGATTGAACAGATCTTAGGAGTGAATATTGATAAAAACGATTGTAAGGAAATTCTAGAAAAATTAGATTTTAAATTTACTAATACTAATTTAGTAGTTCCATCTCATCGCCATGATATTTCCAATTTAAATGATATCGCTGAAGAAGTTGCTAGGATAATTGGTTACAACAATTTACCATCAAAAAAATTTTTAATCAGAACTAAAAAGTTATCAAAGCCTTCAAAAGAAATAAAAGTTAAACATTTTCTTGCATCAAAAGGTTTTTTTGAGGTCATAAATTATCCTTTTTCAGCGAATAAAAAAGAAGATTCCATATCTATAGTTAACCCATTGGATTCAAATAAGAGCTATTTTCGGCGCAACATTGTAGATTCACTTCTTAGCAATCTCGTTTTTAATGAAAGAAGGCAAAAAGATTCAATAAAAATTTTTGAAGTCTCCGATCTTTATTCCCAAGACCTTAGTTCAAGGGAAATAATTTTAAAAAGAAGAATTGGCATAATTGTTAGTGGCAGAAAGGGTCATAATTATAGGGATTTCAATTCGATTATTGATTATGATTTTCTTAGGGAAATATTGAATAATTTATCTCCAGATATAACTAACAATATTAAAGAGATACCAAGAGAAAGCATAAGCTCAAAGCTAAAGTTTCCAATATTTTCAGCTGAATTTGATTTAGATGACATAGATGACACAAATGAAGACTTAAAAAAAATACCATTTGAAATTGGCTTAAACTCAACTTCGAAGAAGTATGTGCAAGTTTCTGAATTCCCTCTAGTTAATAGAGACTTATCCTTTCTAATAAAGGATCCTTCTCAGGTTGATTCATTTGTAAATTTCTCAAAAAATATTAAAAACGATCTTATTAAAAAATCTTTTATGTTTGACCTCTATGAAAATAAAGAAAAAAACTTAATGAAAATTGGGTTTAGATTTGTCTTTCAATCAAAACATAGAACTTTAACAGACCTCGAGGTAGATAAAGTAATTAGTGATATAGTAGAATCAATTTTAATGAAATATGACATAGAAATTCCAGGATATAAAAATTGAAGATTAAATTAAATTCTATATCAGGCTTGTTTCTTTTAATATTTAGCTTAACAAGCTTTTCCCAAGAATTTAGTAATGAATTCTTGAGCAGCCTTTCTGATGATGTAAGAAATGATCTCATTGGTGAGATACAAAAGAAGCAAATAAATGAGGCTCCTCAGTACAGGAGAGATTCAACATTTATAAATAAGCCGTCCCTTTCCTCTGACAGATTTGGAGTAAACTTTTTCTCAATGATGCAGTCAACACTTATGCCATTGAATGAACCAAATTTTGATCCAAGTTATTTATTAGATTTCGGAGATATCCTTCAATTGCAATTAACTGGACAAAAGAACTCAATAATAGAAGTACCAATTTTGAGAGATGGGTCAATAAATATACCTGAAATTGGTAAATTATTTATATCTGGTCAAACTCTCAATGATGTATCAGATTTAGTTAATGAAAAGATTGACTCACTTCTAATTGGCGTTGATTCATTTTTAACCTTAATAAATGTTAGAGATATTCAAGTGATAGTCTCGGGAAATGTTTATAATCCTGGTCCATATATTTTAAATGGTAATTCAAACCTTTTTCATGCTCTGTCAATAGCTGGGGGACCAAATGAACAAGGTTCATTTAGGCAGATAGACTTGATAAGAGATGGAGAACTAATCGAGTCAATAGATCTCTATGGTATTTTTATGACTGGGAAATCATCTTTTGGTTCTAGACTTCGATCAGGTGATGTAGTTTTCGTTAATCCAACTAAAACTTTAGTTTCAATAAATGGAGCTGTTAAGCGATCAGGAACATATGAGCTTTTGGATAATGAAACTGGTGAAGATATTATGTTTTTCTCAAACGGTTTGATGAGAAATGCAGATAAAGACTTCGTAACTGTAGAGAAGATTGTAAATGGGGTGGCAACTTCCAGAAGATTAGAGAACTTTGAAAAACTTATGTCGACTCGATTTGATGATGGCGATAAAATTTTTATAAGAGATCTTGCTCTCAGGTCTGTAACTATTTCAGGTGCTGTAAGAAATCCTGGTAAATACGAACTAAATGAGGGCGATGGTATTTTAGAACTTGTTTCTAGGTCAGGAGGCTATCGAAAAAATGCGTACCCATTTGGAGGCATTTTATTAAATAATTCTGCGCTTGAAGTTGCTGAGTACGCGAGGAATCAGCTTTATAGAAGTTTCTTATCAACAGTAACAGATAATGCAGCAGCAATTACTCAACCAGAAGCTATAAATGCTATTAGCTTCATATTGAATGAGCTAAAAAATACTGAAATTTCTGGAAGAGTAAGTGCAGAGTTTGATACTGTAAAACTTTTAAATGATAAAAGCTTGAATACTATCTTAAAAGATGGAGACTCAATTATAATCCCTGAAAAAATTGATCATATCTATATTTTTGGAGAAGTATCTAATCAGGGAACAATTAAGTTTTCAAAGGGCAATTCCATTGAGGATTATGTTTCTGCAAAGGGAGGTTTTTCTGATATGGCTGACAAGTCTGGTATTTTTCTAGTTCACCCAAATGGTGTTTCGGAAAGACTTGATAGAAAAAGTGTATTCAGGGATGGTATTTCGCGAGCAAATATTTATCCTGGCACTATTATATTTGTTCCTAAACAAGGAAGTAGTTTATTTAGAACACAATCAATTCAGGCTTATGCCACAATTCTAGGGAATTTAGGAGTTTCACTCGCGTCTGTAGCCGTTCTTAAAGATTAAATACAAATGAAGTTAGCTTTAAAAGTTACTCATTTGGGCTTACTGTTTTTTAGTATCAATATCATATCTGATAGCTTTATTTTTAATACTCATAATAATCATGGGTCTATTGGTCTTATAAATATGCCTACCTCAAGATTTTATGAGGAGGGAGCTTTTAGTTTTACATTATATGATGGAACGCCAGATCAAAAAATCACAATGACAGCTCAGCCTTATGATTGGTTTGAAGCTGCAGTTTTTTATACAAATATTCAGGATAAACCATATCCTGGATTTGAAAATCAAGATTACAAAG
>MDSZ01197343.1_pt1 | contig 14171 bp, 33 predicted proteins | sample 811201 | NCBI WGS metagenome assembly MDSZ01 (sample SAMN05326647, study PRJNA326480) | marine metagenome | isolation source: seawater | place: Indian Ocean: North | collected 2010
CACGGTAGAACTGGTGAGATAATCAATATCGGTATTGCAACAGAAAAAACTGATATTGCAGCTGAGAACGATACAAGTTTGAATGCTCAAACATACGATACAGATTTAAACTATACAGGTGCCATTACCTTTACGAATGAGAATGGTGGTACTTACTGGTGTTATTTTAGTCAGATTGAAGACAACCTGACCGAGAGAAATAAAAGTGATATAGATATTAGTATCAATTTAGAAAACGAAGCAGTAAAAGGGAAGTAAGAAGATGATTGATGTACTAACGGTCATTGAAGAACTGAAAGAAATAAAGGCTCAACTTACTAGTGGCAATACGGTTATGGCCATTAAGAAGATTGATGAAGGGATTGCATATAGAGAAAAAGAAGTCGCAGACTTTGAAAAGGAATATGCACCCAAAGATAATATTAACAAAGTACCAATGGGTGATTTAGCAAATGACCCATTTGACATAACAGGACAAGGAGTTTAATATGATGTCAGAAGGATTATTCGGAGTTATTCTATTATCAATAGCAGGAGGCGCTTTTGTTTATTGTTTGATAGAATTAAATAGTTGTAAAGAGATTTGCAACAAATTAATGAGAAACATTAAAAGTTATATTAAGAAGTCTGAACAATTAGAATTGCCTTTGAAGATGAAAAAGCAACCACCTAAATATTTGTCAGGCAAAAAGAAGACAACTAAAAAGAAGAAAATTGCAAGGAAGACTAAAAAATAGTATGAGCAATGTATCAAGGGAGCTCCCTAAACCCTATCCAGCACCCTCTAAACCCGCCGTTTTTCCTAAAAATAGTGTAAAATGTGGGTTTATTGGCTGCTTGACAATATTAGGGCAATATGTTAGTATTAACAATAATAATGAGAGAGAGGTATAAAATATGAGCTTTACTTACACAAAAGAAATGATGTTTAGTGAGTTTAAGACGGCGACAATAAAAGACCAAAAAGGTAAGAAAGAAAAATACGACAATCGTATTAAGTTTCTAAAAGAAATGAAATCGTTGAAGAAAGAACATCCATCTTCAATGAGAAATATAGGTATATCGCAGAAACAATTTGATAATTTAATACTAGCGTGGTCATCACCAAATCCTAGAGACCATTTTTATATGAAAGTATTTGGTAGAACCTATGCAGAACAGAAAGCGTTTGAAAGCAAAGCGTATGGCAAAGACAAAGAAGAATTACTTAACTAGAGAAATGAGAAACGAGATAGCAAGAGAGAAACATAAGAAGTGGCTCAAGTCTATCGGAGTTAAGTTAGATAGTAAAGGCAATGTGATTAATAACTTTCAAGGTTATCCATTTCCTGACTATTCAGTAAGACCTTCAATACCTTGTAGTAATAATATAATTGCAGGTGCTACCAAGAGAGAGGTGTTGAAACCAAAACTACCTGCTGGTAAAACAATCAGTATTGCATACAACAAAGGTAATTATCAAGTTGTAGACATTGCTGATATAACAACAATGGGAAGGAAAGTATGAACAAGATACTTATATTATGTGTAATAATACTTGGCGTTATGATGACGAGTGTTGTTGCAGAAGAACAAAAGACATATACATTTACGGAAGTGAAGACAGCAGTTTTCAATATTCCTAGTAATGTACAAAACTTTTTGACAAGTGAAGTTGAGAAAACAAAAGCTTATCAAAAAGAGAGTTGGGCAGAAATGAAGACACAAACTGCTCAGAATTGGGCACAATTGAAATCGTTATTTACAAAGAAGAACTAATGAGTGATTTTCATTTAACTTCAAATAATGATGGTACTTTTCTTATCAGACCTGTCAGCGCTAGAGCTGAGGTCTGGTGGAAAGCTGCTGAAATGAGAGAGAAGTATGTTGTAGATAATACTGGCAACGACTTCTGTATTATATTAACTGAAAACCAAAGAAAGGTATGTGATGAAATTAGAAAAAATAATTTTGATTTTACTAATTAGTGTTTCATTAAGTGCCTGTGGTGCAACAGGTAAGAAAATGAATGGCTCATCTATACAAGTACAAAATTCAGATGTGAACAATACAACAGGATTTAAATTCAATAGAAGTCATTTTGGTGCGGCTGTTGGTGCAACAACAGGTGCTATGACTTGTGTAGAACTATTATCACAAGACCCATATGTTGCGGCCGCTTGTGCTGTAGTTGGTGCTCTTGCAGGTGCTGAACTTATGTATGATAGTGATTACGACTTACATCAAGCAGTATTTGTAGACCATTTAAATAACGGTCCTGCTTCGGCAAGTTATACGAACTGGTTAAATAGTAAGACAGGTAGTAATGGTACTATTAAGATAAACAGAAGTTATGCTCAAGGTCCTATTATCTGTAAAGAGTATGAAAGTAGTTTCAATATTAAAAACAGATGGCCTGTAGTTGGTGTATCAAGTAATGATATTGACACAAGGTTCGGAATTGTATGCCAGTTGCCTGATGGCAGATGGGTTGAGAAAGGTAATTTTTAATGACACCTATGAGAATAACATTTTATATGGGATTGATTGCTCTAGTTTGTATTGCTACAAACATTGCATACGGACAAGACATTATGCCTAAACCTATTACTTACAAAGAAGAGAGCAAGGTAAATTCTGCTCCTGTAAGTGAAGTATACATAAGTGAGATACACGAAAAAGTCAACAAGAAATTGAAGTTGATGGAAGAGAATGAAAAGAATGGTGTATTACATACAAAAGTTTTAGATAGATTTGAAAGAGACGGTCAATGGTGTTTCATTAAGATTGTTATTAAAGAATTAGACGATAAGACTATTGTAAAAGAAGAGATTATGGAATGTGCTGATACTGAACACGGTAAAACAGACAAAGAAAGAATTAAGGAACTGGAGAAACTAATAGAGTTAGAAAAAGCAAAGAAACCTGGTTATTGGGAACTCTTTGCCGCTTTCTATTATAAAGACTTAAATGCTCCAGAATATTGTAGGTTGTATTCTCAACCTTCACACGCCTTCAAGTCCTTCGGAAGAGCGTGTTTAACAACAGAAGGCAGTTGGGAGAGAAAATAGATGATTAAAAATATCATTATATTAGGTCTCCTTTTTATGTTGATAACCGGTATGAGTACGGCAGAAGTCGTTGCTTATGTTGAAGATAACCAGCTTATTGACAAGTTATCTGAAATGTTATATAATGTAGTTAGGAGTGTGAAAAACAATGTATAAAAACATAATAAAACTAGGACTTTTAGGCGTCCTAATAGTTGGCCTAAATGCTTGTTCCTCAAAGACTTATAAGATTAAGCAAGAGACAGACAAGTTAGTTAACGAAGTGCCGTCTTGGTATATGGCAGACTTTGATAATGCGAAACATTGTGATATATCAATGTGGGCGAACAACGGTGTTATCAAAACAGAAGATGATGACAAGGCGTGTATATTTGGTGTTGGTACGAGTGTATCACCATCACTTGAACTTGCGATTGAGAAAGCAAAGTTGATTGCGAAAGCAGAAATGGCTGATATTGTTGCAGGTGAAATGAACAAGAAGGCGAAAATCTTTGTAACCGAGATTGGTAAAACAAATGTTAAGACCGTGGTTACAGAAGTAGAAACAGCGATGGTAAACATTATCGCAAATACACCAGTGAGAGGATATGAAATCTTTGCACAAGAGGTAACTAGAACGAAGAATGGTTACTATAGAGCGTGGATTGGTTTAAGACTACCATTAGGTGAGTTTAATAAGATGTATGATTACACAATTGCACAAGTAGTTGATAGTCATAAACTTAAACTCAAAGCTGCTGAAGCCTTCAAAAGTGTTGAAGACACAGCAAAGGCAAAGAAAAATGGCAACAACGAGTAATATAATCGTTTACACAAAAGACAATTGTCCGTTTTGTGTTAAAGCAAAGGCCTTGTTAAAAGGCCTTGGCTTCTCTTTTAAAGAAAAGAACTTAAAAGAGTTTGATAGTCCACAGGCAATGATTGAAGACATTGGTAAGAATGTAAGGTCAATGCCTCAAATTAAAATAGATGACGAACTTGTTGGTGGGTACAATCAATTAATTGAGTACTACAACAAACAAGGTTTAGTTGACTTCAAAGGAAATAAGATATAGTGTCAGATGATAAGAAACCATATGAGAATGTTATTTTGTTTCCTGAGAACAAAATCAAAAAGAAGCCTCAACCAGTTGACCCGAAAGCACAAGAGAAAATGCGAGACTATCAGGCAGCAAAATTCGTTGAGACTTCTACAGACGAGATTGGTTTAGATTTAATTAGAAGATTTGTACAAATGGGATTAGATACTAAACAAGATATATTTACAAAAGACCTTGCAATGACAATGGATGCTGTTAGAGGTTTATTATACAGACAATTTAAATTAAAGCATCCTATACAAAAGGTCATTGACCAGGCAGTAAAATTAAAGATGAATAAGAAAGGTGTAGTAACCGCTCGTATTGAATATGCAAATATGACAGATGAAACAGAAGCGACTACAAGACCTTTAAACAAAGAAGTATCAGATGAATTAAACGACCGAAACAATGGTATGTTTATGTTTACAGAAGATTTTGAATTCAGACCAGACTTCAATCCAGATGATGATGATGGTTATGATGGTCCGCCAAGTGATACGGACAAATAGAATTTGACTATGGAATACCATTATAATGCGATAGACCATAGCAAGTTGTCAGACAAGACATTAAAATCAAAATTGAAAAGGAGGTTAAACAATTATGTTTAACATTTTTAAATTATCTAAAGGAGATAAAACAATGGCTAGAACTAAACTTAGCAAAACTGAAAAAGTAAGAAACCTATTTCTTACTGGAACAGATGTTTCTTGGAAAACTTTAAGAAACAAATTTGACCTAACTTCTCCAGCTGCAATGGTTGGTAAGTTGAGAAACGAAGGAATTATGATTTACGAAAATAAATCAAAATCTGGAGTATCTTATAGAGTAGGAACACCATCAAAAGCGATTATCGCTGCTGGTATTAACAAAGTGTTCGGTAAGCAAGTAGCATACTCAGCATAATGAACTCAAATGTAAGAATACCTAGCGGTCTGCTTACATAGAGTTGTGAGAGGCGATGAAAGCGAGAGTGGAAGTCGCCTCTTACATTTTAACATAGAAAGATTTTATGACAGATAGTGAAGATAAACAAAGAGCATTAGACGCTACAATGGAGAACGAAGCAAAGGCAGATTTTGGTCCTATGGTTCAGATACCATTAAAAGAATACGATAGATTAAAAGAAAGACAAAGATATATTACTGATAAGGATTTAATCGGTTTGATAGATAAGTTAGAATTCTTTGTTAAAGAGTTAAGAAAACATATAGTAAGGACGGATATATAATGGCAGGCATAGCAACATTTGGAAATATATTTGACACTAAAAGAACTGGTGTTAGAAAACTAAAGATTAAGATTACAGATGGTAAAGAGTTTACCGAAGAAAAAGAAGGTTTGTCTTTTAAGAAGATATTTAAATCTGTACAATCTTCAGCACCGAAAGGTACTAGAGAGTTAAGAGTAGAGTATAAGAATAGAAAAGGTACATTAATTGACCGATGGGTAAGAGTGCCTATGGGTAGAAGTAAAAAGATTGGGAGATAACTTTGATTATAGTTGATATGCACCAAGTGTTAATCAGTAATCTGATGGCACAAATGGCAAAAGTATCGTATCAGAAAGGAAGTCAACCTGGTCTAGCCAACAAAGAAATGGTTAGATATATGGTTTGTAATTCACTTAAAGGTTATATTAGAAAGTTTGGTAACGAGTATGGTAAAGATTTAGTACTTGCTTGTGATAGTGCAGACCCTTGGAGAAGAGAGTTTTTTCCTCAATACAAGGCGAGTAGAAAGACAAGTAGAGAAGAGAGTACAAACAATTGGGACCACTTGTTCAATCTAATATGGGAAATCAAAGAAGAGATTAAGGAGAACTTTCCTTATAAAGTCATTGCGATTGATAATGCAGAAGCAGACGACATAATTGCAACTATCATCAAAATGCAGACAGAAGAAAAGTATTTGATTATATCAGGCGATAAAGACTTCAAACAACTACAGAAGTATAGTAATGTAAGTCAATATAGTCCGATACAAAAGGTAATGGTAGTTGAGGATAATCCTACTAGATACTTACACGAACAGATTATCAAAGGAGACAGGTCAGACGGTATACCTAATATCTTATCGCCAGATGATGTCTTTATTACCAAAACTAAACAAAGTCCTATTACGAAGAAGAAACTAGCAGAATGGTCAGAAGTTGATGATATTCCTCTAGGTTCTGAAACGAAGAAATACTACAATAGGAACAAGAAACTGATAGATTTAGAGCAGATACCAAACGCTCTGGTAGAATCTATTATAAATAGCTTTAAACAATACGAAGTACCTAATAGGTCCAAACTATTACCGTACTTTATTGATAACAAACTGAAATCGTTGATTGAACATATTAATGATTTTTAATATTGCAATATTAAGAGGATAATGAAATGGCTGAACAAAATAGTAATCTAGTTAACAATAGTTTGAGGCAGGCAGCGATGTCTTCTTCATCTATGGCTCTCACATTCCACGAAATACTAACCAAAGTAAATAACGCTAAAGACAAGGCAAAGAAGATGGAAGTCTTACGCCAGTATGATACACAGGCATTAAGACAAATTCTTAAAGGTGCGTTTGACCCTCGTATAGAATGGGACTTACCGAAAGGTACACCACCATATATAGAGAACGAAGCGCCTGTAGGTACTGAACACACTTACCTTGAAACTGAAGCAAAGAGACTTTGGCATTTTGTGAAAGGTGCAGACCAAAATCTATCCAAGGTAAAGAAAGAAACACTTTTCATACAAATTTTAGAAGGTTTACACGCTGATGAAGCAAAACTGCTTATCAATGTAAAAGAGAAGAAGTTAAACAATGTATATAAAGGTCTTACATCGGCTCTAATTAAAGAGGCGTTTGGGTGGAATGAAGATTTTGTTAAATTAGAGGCATAATACAACTCACGGTTTCGGGTATTTCCCTGTAAAAATACCCACTTTTCCCCCAAAATAAAGGCATTTTTTGCTTGACAAAGCTTCTTGGAAGTGATACTATAAATATATTAATGATAACGAAAGGTATATAATGTATAATTTGATAAAATCAATAGTATATTTCATTGGTTTCTTGTGGTTGTGTGGTGTAGGTTTACACTTAACAATGCAACACGCTAAGGCAAGTGATTATGCGACAGCTACTGGCGCCCATATAATCACTCAAACGGTTAAAGGTAATATTGACCATAGTGCCGTAATGAAATCTGAAATAGAAAAAATGGCACATACAATGGCCATTGAAATGACTTTTGTATTACAAAAGCATTTGCCTAATATTTTAGAAAGTATCGCCGCTGACATAAGAGTTAACGGTATAGACAAAGTATATAAAGATAAACAAACAAAATAAGGAGACTTATGGAAAACTTGATATACTCAATGGCAGATATGGTGTCTGTTATGAAGACCATAATGCCGATTGAACTTTGGATAATAATACTTGGTGGTATTACATCCTTTTTGATTATGGAGTATAGTGATAGAAAGCGACAGAAGTTAGAAGCTTTACGAGACAAAATCAAAAGATAAGAGAGAGACAAATGCCGAAAGAACCAAAACCTAAATCAGTTAGGTATGCAACTTTAAAGAAGAGAGTAAAGGCCGAATATGAGCATACCAGACAATATAAGACAACTTACAAAGACATTAAGAAAGTCTTTAGTTGGATTAATGACGCAGTATTTGACGGCAAACTTGCACCTTTCAATGAGATAACGATTAAAGATTTGAGACCGATTAAATGTTTTGGTCAGGTAACACAATGGGAGTGGAAGAGAAAAGGCACTCAATCGTTTCATCTGGAAATGTGTGAGAAGTATAGTAATAAAAAAGAATTCATTAGTACATTGGCACACGAAATGGTCCATTTGTATCAAATGAGAAATGCAGGAGATAGTGGCAATCATAATAAGCTGTTCTATTCATTTAAAGCACCTATGAAAAGAGCTGGCATTGATATGATATAACACTAATATAATTATGGTGAGAAAAGTGAAAGTAAACTATGTAGAAAAAATCCGTATCGCAAAGATGTGGGCAAAAAGAATAATCGGTGTATCATTGTTATTCATTATAACATATGTAATAGGTACATTTAATCCGAACGATTATAAATTAAACAAACTATCAAAACAATACGAAAACAAATACCTTGAAAAGTTAAAAGAGTTAGATTTACGAGAACCTGAATTTACATATAATAATGATATGCAATTTGTTAGGGCAACTCATAAGTGTATTGACTACTTAAACTTTACACAAGCAGATGTGTTTAGAGTACCTTATGAAATGGTGACAGCACAGGCCGCTTTAGAGAGTGGTTGGGGTACAAGTAGATTTGCAACTGAAGGTAATAACTTATTTGGTATAAGAGTATTCAATAAAGACTATCCTCATATGCTACCTTTATCTATGAAAGAATGGAAAGGTTGGGGTGTAAGAATATTCGCTACGAAGTGCGATAGTGTAAAAGAATATATTAGGTTGATGAATGAACACCCAGCCTATGAGAAGTTCCGTAAGTTGAGATTAAAACAACTTGCAGATACAGGAACAATGGATCCGATAGAACTTATTAAGACATTGGATAAATTTTCCACAACACCTGATTACGCAGAGCGTGTAATTGTTATTATTAACAAAATACGAAAACTTGAGGAGAGTAAATAATGAGACCTAATAATTGGGAAGATGAAAGTTATAATAATATTAAGGAAGACAATACACCGTATATGGATCCTTATCTAAAGAATATGATTGAGAAAGCATTTAAAGTATTTGACACATTACAAAAAGGTCAACAGAAAGTTTACTTTACAGGTTTCTGGCAACCAGATGTAATGAGGTGTTTTCCTGGTCGTCAATCTAAAAAGATATTTAAGAAAATGCAAACAGCATTAAATAGACCTGAACTACAATTCTTTCAAAAGAAGTTAGATGGTATTGACGGATACGAATATATAGTAAGAAGGAGATAACATTGGGTATAGTAGCATTTTTATCAGCATTAAGTATATCAGCAGTTGCTGCCTTGTATAGTATACTAGGTCTTGCGGCTATCTTTGCAGGTGCGAAGATACCTATTATGGTAATGGGTGCAGTACTAGAGATAGGTAAACTAGTAACCGCTTCTTGGTTGTATCAAAACTGGAAGAATAAAGATTTACCTAAAACAATAAAATATTACTTGACAACTTCTGTAGTTGTGTTAGTATTTGTTACCAGTATGGGTATCTTTGGTTTCTTATCAAAGGCACACCTAGACCAGGTAACTCCGACTTCTAATTATACAAGTAAGATTGCATTAATAGACCAAAGAATATTACAAGAAGAACGAGTAATAGAACGAGCAGAAAAAACTTTAGTACAATTAGATAAATCAATTGAAGTGTATTTAGAAAATGAATATGCAACAAGAGGTTTAAGAGAACGAAAGAAACAAAAAGAAGAACGAGACGAATTAAAACTAACAATTGATACTGCTATGAATAACATAGACAAGTTGATGTTAGATAAGAACACAATTGAATTAGAACAATCAAAGATAGAGGCAGAAGTCGGTCCTCTTAAATATATTGCAGAATTAATTTATGGTGATAATGCAAAAGACTATTTTGACGAGGCAGTACGGTGGGTAATCATTGTATTGATATTTGTATTTGACCCTCTTGCAGTATTACTATTGATTGCAGCCAACATATCTTTTGCTCAATGGAATGCAGGTAGAAAAAAGAAAAAAGAAGTATCGTTGAGACAACTTGATTTAAAGATTAAGAAAGAGAACGAGAAACATAAAGAAGCAAATAAACAGATTAAGAACTACAAAGAGTTTTTTACAAAGTTAGCAGGTAAAAATCTAACGAATGAAGACTATGAGAAGTTTTTTAAGATATTAGGTAATAAAGAATTAAGAGAAATGGGTCTGGATCCTGACGAAATTCGTATCAAAATGGACCAGGTATTAGACTGGAATGCTACAGAAGTAGCAGAAGTCGCTGAAAAAGACGACAAAACACTAGTGAAATCAAAGCTTGACAAGAATGAATAGGAGTGATATAATATGAAGATAATGTACACAAAAAAGAGACAAAACGAATTGATTGCAAATGCAGAAAAAATGATGAACAAGGCACAATCAAAATGGGCAACTATGTTCTGGACTGGTGTCTGGAAACAATTGTGTATTAAATTCGGAAAGGTGAACTAATGAATATATTTGCTTTAGACAAAGACCCTATTATTGCAGCCAAGATGGCGTGTGATAAACATATTGTTAAGATGATACTAGAGAGTGCTCAAATGCTATGTACAGCAAAAAGAGTTACCGATGGTACTTTATATATTGACAAAACTAAAAACGGTAGAGATATTAAAAGATGGCGATTGCCTAATCCTAACGAAGAACAGATTATCTACAAAGCAGGTTGGTTAGGTCACCCTAGTACGAAGTGGGTACTTGAAAGTGCATACAACTATGTCTGGTTATACAGACACTTTAAAGCATTGAATGATGAGTTTATGGAAAGATTTCCTAAAAACAAAAAGACAGGTGGTCATAAATCATTTTTACTACTTGGTGAGATATTGAAAGACCCACCTAAAAATTCACCTATCAATAAGATAGGTAGTTTACCAACACCTGCTATGCCTGAAGAGTGCAAGGTATTCAATGAAGGTGTTATTGATGTTGTTGAGAGTTATCGCAAATATTATATTATGAAAAAGAAAGACTTTGCTAGATGGACTTATCCAGGTAAAGCACCAGTATGGTTTACAGAAGGAGTAGCGAATGCTTAATATAGAATATGGTTTATTATTCTTTTTGATTGGTATGACGGTAACAATAGGTGGTTTCTTTATTGCCTATATTGTTGCAAGTTATTATCATAAACCAAAAGTTAACGAAGAAGAAGAGAATGCTCTTACGGAATATCGTAGAGAGTTTATGAATAAATAAAGAGAAGGAAAAATTATGATGTTAGAAACACTAATCGGAAAGACAATTGTATTTTTAAACAATATACAATTAGCACATTGGCAGACACGAAGTTATAGTGAACACGAAGGACTTGGTGAGTACTACACAAAAATGAATGGTTTGAATGATAGACTTGTAGAAACTTATCAAGGTAATAGTAATAGTAGAATTCACATTGAAAGTGGACAACATACATTACAAAATTATCAAAGTGTTGACCATACGATTTCAGAAGTTGTACAATATGCACAAGACCTAGCAAAAGCGTCTTATGACTTATCACAAAAGAACGATATGAACCAGTACGAAGACCTGTTATCTATACTTGAAGATATGGCTGAAGCAACTAGTCAAATTCAGTATCATTTAACGCTGAAGTAGTATCACAATGCCGACATATTCATTTAAAAATACTAAAACAGGTGAAGAATTTACTGAATTAATGGGTATTTCTGAAAAAGAGAAGTATCTAAAGAAGAATAAACATATTCAGCAAATGGTCACTTCTATAAATATTATAAGTGGAACAGGATACAATAGTAGAATTAAAAATGATAGCGGATGGAAAGAACTACAATCAAAAATTGCCGAACGCAATCCAGGCTCAGCGTTTGCACAAAAGCACGGCAAAAGGTCTATAAAGGACATCAAAACTAGACAAGTCTTACAAAAACATAAAATATTACCGAAAGATTAAATGAAACATATAGCAATATTAATATTATTCCTGTCTACAGCCGGTTGTAGTGCTAATTTTTCTGGTTTGTTTACGGTAGGTGGTATGACAAGTGCCGCTATAAGTAAAAATAATGTGAGTATGGCATATAGTGCTATTGATTTAGGTGTACAGGCGAAAACAAAGAAACCTATAAGAGAACACGCCTTTACACATTTAACAACATTTAAGGAGGACAATGATGAGTAGAGATATACCTGATTATATGAGAGGCTTTGATTTAAATGATGATACTTGGGGTGTCGGACCATCGGTTGCGGAAGTACCGAAGTCGCCATCTATTGACCCAAAGAAAATAGATAGTCAATCTGCTGAACTATCTAATATTAAAAATGATGTATCAGATATTAAGTCAGCGATGAATGAGATAATGCAGATAGTTGCTGAGAAAGATACAATAACAAAAGAAATAACAGATGAGGATACACAAAAACGATTTAAAGAAATAGAAAAAATCATTTTACCTTTTCTGTACAATCTATCAAAAACGGAGGAACCGTATATCCACTGGCCGAATAGAGGACCTATTATTAAGGCACAGATTGAGAAAATACTAAAACTAACAAGGGGGTAATTTATGTCCAGTAAAATGGCACACAAAGAACTGAAAAAGGAAGTGAATGTATTAGAACAAGCGAGGAGAGAAGATAGAAGCTTTGAGAGTTGGAGAAAACTTAAAGAAGCAAAAAAACTTAAACTAAAGGCAAAGGAAAAATTAAATGAAATTAAGTAAAAATTTTAGTCTGAAGGAACTAACTGCTTCGCAAACTGCTGAGCGGAAAGGTATTAACAATAATCCGAATGACGACCATATTACTAATATGCAGAAGTTGGCTGAGAATATTCTACAACCAGTTAGAGACCATTATGCTACACCTGTAACCGTATCAAGCGGCTTCAGAAGTGAAGAGTTATGTGTTGCTATCGGAAGTAGTGTTAATTCACAGCACGCTAAAGGGCAAGCCGCCGATTTTGAAATCTTTGGTGTCCCGAATGCTGAATTAGCAAAATGGATTGCTGAAAATTTAGACTTTGACCAGCTGATATTAGAGTACCATAAGACAGATGAACCTAATAGTGGTTGGATCCATTGCTCATATAAGTCACCTACAGATAATAGGAAACAGACTTTAAGAGCATTTAGGAATGACCAAGGTAAGACGCAATACGAAGAATACAAGCCAGAGTGAGCGCTCGGCGAGTTTTCTAAAGACGATATTAATAATATGTACATCAAAGGTTAGGTGCTTGACATTAGTATCGTGTGATGATATAATGAGAGACAATTAAACATAAGGAAGAATATAATGGCTAAAGAATTTAAGTTTGTTGAGTTGAATAGAGACTTGTTGCCGAAGACAAAAGGCAAAAGACAAGACGGTATCCGTTTTTACGAAGTAGACGGACATAACTATCCTTCTGTAACCTCTATCCTAGGTATCAGAAAAACAGAAGGTCTTAAAAAATGGCGAGAGAATATTGGTGAGAATGTTGCCAATTTTGAAATGCGAAGAGCAGCCTCTCGTGGTAAAGCAACTCATAATCTAGTAGAAAATTATTTAAAAGGTGAAACACCAAGTGAGAGAGGTGTATTACCTCTTGGTCTATTTAGGTTGATGAAACCATACCTAGACAATATTGGTGATATACACCTTATTGAAGAAATAATGTATTCAAAAGATTTGACACTTGCCGGTCAGGTAGATTGTGTCGCACAATATAGAGACAAATTGTCTGTAATAGATTTCAAAACAGCGAACAAAGAGAAAATTGAAGAATGGGTTGACAACTATTTCTTACAAACAACTGCTTATGCAATAATGTATGAAGAGATATTCGGTAAACCGATTGAACAAATTGTCGTACTTATCGCTGGTGAAGATGGTTCTATGCAAGAATGGATTAAAAAACCGGAAGATTATAGAGACGAGTTAAAGAAATCCATTGAAAACTTTTATAAATATTATGAAAGTAAGAAGTTAGAGACAGACAAGCAGACAGCATAGATAACATCAAAGTGGATTGAGTGTCCTATCCAACTTAACAAAAAGGATACAATGAAAAAACTACTAATCTTTGTTATGTTAATGATGACAAGTTTAGTATATGCAGACCATAGAGAAGATATATTTTATTCATCACAGGTCCCAATGTTGTGTACAAGTGCTCCTCAAATGAATGAGTTTTTGGACCACAACAATATGAAACCATTAAGTATTGGTTTCGGTCGTAATAAAGGTACGCCTGATGGTGATATAGTATATGCCATAACTCACTGGTACAATGCAGAAGATGATATGTTTATGGCAGTAATAGAAACACCAGCACAAGG
>MDSZ01255611.1_pt1 | contig 14171 bp, 13 predicted proteins | sample 811201 | NCBI WGS metagenome assembly MDSZ01 (sample SAMN05326647, study PRJNA326480) | marine metagenome | isolation source: seawater | place: Indian Ocean: North | collected 2010
AGCCACGGGCATAGCCAATATCTATGAGGTCTGTACTCACTTAAGAGGAGAAGCTGGAGAACGTCAAGTTGAAGGTGCTAGACTAGGTATGACACACGTTATTGGTCTTGGGACTGCATGTGGAATTCATATCTTAGAAAAAGTTTAATTCAGTGATTATTGGCGTAACTGGAGATACGCACAATAATCTTAAAAATATAAAACAAATCTGCTCTATTTTTAATGAAAATAGAGTAGATATTGTTTTTCATACTGGAGACATATCATTACCCAAATCTCTCTTAGCCTTTAAAGATTTGAAGTGTCCTCTTAAAGTAGTTTTGGGAAATAATGATATCGAAGAAGAAAAAGACTTAATTGAAGCTGCAAAAAGATGGGAATGCAAAATCTTTTATGAACCACTTACCTTATTTTTAGACGAAAAAAGGATTTGCATCCTTCATCACCCAGAATTGATTAGCGATGAATTATTGAAAGATAATGATTTAATTTTACATGGGCATACCCATAGATATAGAAAAGAAGTAATTGGTGATACTCTGATATTCAATCCTGGGGAATGCGCAGGCTTTATGAAAAATAAAAATCAGGTTGGAGTTGTCGACTTAAAAACGTTAACTACTGAAATCTTTACTTTTTAGGCCTCCAAAATTTTACGAGATATATCATAATTATTGATATAAATGTTGTGATTATCATTGGTCTTAAAAGCCTAGTAACTCCGTTACTTTCTATTATTGTCATTTCCAATAAAAAAATACTTAGAATTGGTGAAAAATCTGCTGAGCCTGGATATCTGTACCAAAAAGAAAAAAAGATCACAAAAAAAACACTAAAGAAGAAAGTCTTAAAAAAAAAGCTATCAAATAGTTTTGAAATAAAAAAACATATCAAAATGGATAAAAGAAAGTAAGTGATTAAACTAAATATCATTTAAAAGCCAAAATAAATTCTTCTGCTAATTCAGTATCCCCAAAAATAGTTATGAGCCTTTTTTTTAAAGATTTATCATTTAAATCTAATTTGCCTATCCTACGAATTAAATTGTCTTTAAAAATAAAACTGGGTGGTATGTTTCTTTTTTTTGCTTCATTTTCTCTCCAAAGAAATACTTTTTTTTCGTTTCCTGAAAGATTATTTTTTCTTTTTATTCTATTTTCTATAAAGTCTTGATTTCCTATCTTGGCTTCGTTTTTTGAGGAAGCAATTACCTCGGCATATTTTTTTTTGTTTTTTAAAATTTTTTTTTGTTTTTGGTATATCTCGATCAGATATTTTACATCACAAGCAGCATAATCTATCTGGGAAGTAGTGAGAGGCCTTCTAAGCCAATTTGAATTTGTTTCATCTTTTTTAAGAATAATATCTAAGTTTTTTCGAACTAAGGACGCATAACTTTCTATAGGCCCTGAATTGATATATTTATCAGCAATCTGAATATCGAAAGAATTTTCTATATAAATATTTAAGTTTGAACTTATTACTGTTGTGTCACTTCTTGATGAGTGAAAAATTACCAACTTTTTTGGATCTTCAAGAAATTTCTTTAAAGGTTTTAAATTTATCTTGGAGAGACAATCTAAAATGTATATTTTTTTTCCAATTACAACCTGTAATAGAGATAATTTTGGATAATATGTTTTTCTCCAATCAAACTCTGTATCGATTCCTATGATTTTTGATTTTGATAAATCATTTATTACTTGATTCATTTGTTCGAAATTTTCTACAAATGAAATTTCTTTTTTAAATAAATCAAATTTCTTATAAAAGTTATTCAGAAGATAATTCTTTATTTTTGATATGGCCATTTAATTATCTATCTGAATTTATAAATTATTTTTTCTTTAAATAATCTTTTATCTTAACTTTCATTTTAGAATCTTTAAGAGCAAATGCTAAGTTAGCCAAAAAATACTCTTCGCTATCACCACAATCAAATATCTCTCCTTCTAAAGTAAAGGCGTTAACTTTATTATTTTTTTTTATATATTTCTCTATGGCATCAGTTAACTGTATTTCTTTTGATTTATCAGCTTTTACCTTAGAGAGGAAATCAAAAAAATTATTGTTGAATATATATCTTCCTGTTGCATATAAATTTGATGGTGCTTTATCTATGGTCGGTTTTTCTATAATTTTTTCAATTAATCCTATACCTGGTAACTCTGAACTTCTCTTAATTTTGGCAATTCCGTATTTAGGAATATCTATTTTTTTTGCCTTGCCAAGGAGAATAGAAGAAGTCTCAAATATTTCATAATTTAGCTTCATTTCCTTAAGCGAATCTCCAGCATTTCCATTGTCTTTCTTTATCAGCATATCCGGCAATATGACTGCGAAAGGCTCTTTACCTACTATTTTTTTTGCACAAAGAACCGCATGTCCAAGACCTTTAGCCTCTCCTTGTCTGATACTTTGTATTGAAATATTTAATTTAGATAAAGCTTTTATTTCTCTCAACATCCCTCTTTTAACTCTTTTTTCTAAAGTTGCCTCCAACTCAAAGCTTTTATCAAAATGATTTTCTATCGAATACTTACTTGAATGAGTTACTAAAATAACTTCTTCAAATCCAGCATAAATGGCTTCTTCAACTATGTATTGAATAATTGGTTTATTCATTACCGGAAGCATTTCTTTTGGAATTGCCTTTGTCGCAGGAAGCATTCTTGTACCTAATCCAGCTACAGGAATAATCGCTTTATTAAGTTTTTTCATTTTATCTGCATAGAAGCTTATGTTTTGAAAATAAAATTTTTAAAATTATTTTGAGAGCTAAGTTTTAGAAAGATTCTACTAGATTTTTTTGTTATGGATATGAATAATTATTTTAAGTCACTGACAAATGCTAAAAAATTTTTTCTATTATTTCCGATTTCCTATTCAGTTTCGAAGGTTTGCTTGTTTGAATTATCTTCTAGAAACTCATAATGAAGCGTTCGAATAAGCCCCTCTTCTAGACTGACTGGAGGAACAAAACCGGTTTTGCTTATAGATGAAGCAAATTGGGTATTGCCCATAAATTTTTTAACACGAATACTACTTATAGGAAGTGACTTACCAATTAACTTAGCAATAAAATCAGCTAGGTATCCTATGATAATTCCAAAAAACGCTGGAAACCTAAGGCCAAGATTATTTTTTCCAAATAATGTTTTTCTTACCTCTTTTACAAGAGCATTCATATCAAAGTCTGGTTTATCAATATAATTGTAAATATGTAATCCTGATTTAAAGGATAAACTGTACTCCAAAAAAGCTGCCACGTTTTCGACATAAGCCATAGATTTCTTGTTCTTGCCATTGCCAAACATCGCAAATCTTCTAGATGCAATTTGTTTTAGAAGGTTATAGACATTTCCTCTATTACCTTCTCCAAATATTACTGTAGGCCTCACGATAATAAGGGTGCGATTTTCCGGATCTTCAGCCTGCCACTTTTTGTAAACTTGTTCAGCTAAATATTTAGTACGGCCATAATCATTGAAATAATTGTGTTCGCCCGATTCGTCTGTGTTGACTGGAGCAAATCCATAAATTGCTACGGAACTGGTGAATATGATTTTTCTAATGTCATACTTTCGTGCTGCCTCACATATATTTACAGAACCTTTTACATTAACATCGTCATAACGACTCAATGGTCGGATATCGTCTCTATGAATTGCAGCTAGGTTGATAATTGTGTTCACATCTTCTAATTGTTTAAATGAGTCTTGATCTTCCACGTCCAAATAAAGAATCTCTTCTGGTAGATTAACGGTATTCTTATCGAATCTTTTATGATGCAAGCCTTTGTCTTTGAAACGATCACTAAGTCGCGAACCAACAAAGCCGGCTCCTCCTATAATCCCTATTAAGCTATCAATCATCTTTTAGATTTCTTAAATGTTATTACTAATATTTCTTTAACAGACAAAACTCTTGAAAATTTTAGAAAGAGCAAAATCTTATTGATTTTTAAAGATGCAGTATAAATTAATACACATTGTTTTAAATAACTTAGCCTGAATATTAAGGCAAAATTATTGTAAACATAACCGTATTTGATGGGTGATTTCATCCAAAAATGATATCTACTCTAATTATATCCAGATGGGTTTTTCATTTTCCAATTCCATGCATCTCTAATCATAACCTCTAAAGAGCGAGAGGCTTGCCATTCAAGTTCGACATTAGCTTTTGTAGGATCAGCCCAAAATTCATCTAAATCACCATCTCGACGATTCACTATTTTATAAGGAATCTCGATTCCAGTGACTGATTCAAATGCTTTAACTATTTCTAAAACGGACAAAGGCACGCCTGTTCCCAAATTATAAATGGAACAACCAGAGTTATTAGATTTTGATAATGCTGAAACGTGACCCTCAGCAAGGTCCATTACATGTAAATAATCTCTCCTGCAGGTTCCATCTGGCGTATCATAATCTCCGCCAAATATAGAAAGCTCATCTATTTTTCCTACTGCCACTTGAAGTATGTAAGGCATCAAATTATCAGGAAAACCTAAAGGGTCTTCTCCGATAACTCCGCTAGAATGGGCACCAATAGGATTGAAATAACGTAAAATATCAATATTCAAAGATGGATTAGCTACTGATAAATCTTCAAGTATTTGTTCTATCATTGATTTACTAGCGCCATAAGGGTTAGAGGTTGTTCCTTTAGGTATGGTTTCTTGATATGGAGGAACTGCCTCATGACCATAGACTGTTGCCGAAGAGCTAAAGACGAATTTCTTTATTTTGTTTTCAATTGCCTGCTTTATAAGAACTAACGATCCGATTACATTATTATGATAGTACGACAGGGGGTCTAATATACTCTGACCAACCGCCTTAAAACCAGCGAAATGTATAATTGCATCAAAAGAATTTTCTTTGAATATTTTAGAAACAGAAACTTCGTCTGTAACGTCAACGTCATAGTTCTTAACAGATTTTCCAGTCAAAAGCTGAATACGAGAAAGAGATTCAATCGAGCCATTGCTGAAGTTATCCAATGAGCAAACTTTATAGCCTTGTTCTAACAAAGATAGAATAGTGTGGGAGCCAATATAACCTGCTCCGCCAGTCACTAGGATATTAGATTTATCTTTAACCATAAAATTTTCTTGAAATCCATATTAACGCATATTCCGGTAAAGCCAGATTTTAATAAAAGAGGGTGCAAGGCGAAGAAAGGCTCGCTGCAGAGTAACCCTTACCAGATGGATAATGGAAATCCACCCAATTTTATAAAGAAAAAAATATATCTTAAGTTCTCCGAGTAAAAATTCAAACCCACGACGTTCTATAAAAGCATTATTCGTTCGCATCTTCAATAAGAAGCTAGGAATGTTAGCAAATCTAAATCCTGCCATAATCATTTTTATCCAAAGAAGATAGTCCTCCGGATACAAGAGCGGGTAGCTTCCACTATCTAAAACTGCTGATTTGCGAAAACAAACAGAAGGATGACTCATAGGATTCCGATATTTGCAGAATTTTATTATTTCCTCGTGATTTAGAGGAACCTTTCGGGTCGAAATAATATCATCTTCGTTTTCGTCAAACTCTAAGACATATGATCCGCAAACAGCTATATCATCATTTAAAGTCATAAATTCTAATTGAGTTTCAAAGCGATTCGGCAAAGATATATCATCCGTATCCATTCTAAAAACAAGTTCATGATCACAGTACTTAAGTCCTTCATTTAAAGCATTTGCTAATCCTTTGTTCGACTTTAAACGTATGATATGTAAATTCTCAAAAGAAGTTTTGAACTCTTCGATGATATTATCAAGTTCTTCAGAAATATAACCGTCAACTACTAAAACCACTTGGTCTGGCAATACCGATTGATTTACTAATACAGATTCAAGAGAAGAAATAAGATTTTCACTTGACTCATTATTGTAAACAGATAGAAGAACGCTAAAGGGCACTTTATATGCTCCCATCATTAATTGAGTCTATGATATCCAAGGTATGATGGAAACACTTTATGTCATAAAAATTTGGTGATCCCAATATTTTTAAACGTTTGTTGTCAATCAACTTTTTTATAACTGTTGCTTCATTCAATAAATTGCTGCCGCCATTTATATGAATAGCATCGGTAGTCTCAAGTTCAGTATTCTGTTGAAATGAATCAAAACTTTTAGTAAAAGAAATAAGGGAATCTTCGATAAATGATTTATCTAATCTAATTCGGTTTAGTACCCCATTTAATAATTTAATTGAATCTTTTGCTACAACCTGAACATAACAATCAAACCTTTTTGTAATTATACAAAATCCAAATTTATTAAAGAAAGCCTCATTAAGTTGAGAAAAAGAGAAATTTTTAAAAATTTTAATAAAAATATTTGAGGATGTGTCATTATAGAAATTATTATGTTTTTTAATATTTGTTGGCCTAAAATCAACAAGTGCTGTTAAATCGTCATTAACGAAAACCTTTCTTCCCCAAACCAAAAATATCATTTTACTAAGATAGGATTTAGATATGAGCTCTTTAGTGTTGATACTGCCAATAAAACCCAGTTCCTGATCATCAAATTTTACTTCCATGGGATATTCGCATAATTTGGACAGTAGAATACAGTTTTGTATAGCGCCAGCAGCAAGCGTTAGTGATTTACAATATACTTTGATAGAAGAATTAATACGCTTATCAGATAAACTTAAGCAAAAAAAATCAGAATGATCTTCAATTGAAGAAACCTCAAATGGCAAAACGTTCGAAGGAGGTAACCTTCTTTTAACAAAGAGCGGTACTTTCTTGAAGTATTGACCTTTAGAAAATACAATTCTTACTCCATGCCAATACTTTCCTAGACCAACTTTATTGCGACCTAAGCGGTTCATCCTAAAACCATTTTCGTTCAGCAAAGTATCTTCGATATCTGAACAAACTAATCCACTGCCCTTCATATAAAATTTCGATCCAATTACACCATGACCGACTTGAAAGTTTTGCCTAAAAAAACGTAGGCAATGGTATGTATAGCCATAATATTTTGAACCTATCAGCTTCAAGATTAACTCAAGGGGAACTTGGAAAAAAAATTTACCAGGCAAGAAAGAAGACAAGAAATTTATAAAACTCTCAATACCTTTAAGCTTTCCGCGCCGATCTATTGTTTGCAAATTAAAAAGATTAGTTATAGCTTTTTTATTTGAGGAGCGAATATACGATTCAATTAATTTAATTGTTGTATGTGGGATAAGATTGTTTAATTTACTTAAATATCTCTCTTCGCAGATGCCAAACCTTACTACTTTTCCCCCGCGACTGATTACATGTCTTTCACAAACTAATTTCCAATTTGGATAGTTATTCCATTGTTGCTTAAGAAAAGTTGCAAAAACTGCAACAGTGGATATAAAAACGATTTTAGAGCTTGGTAGTTTATTTATAATGTCAAGATTCTGTTCTAAAGAATAAGTCGACCAAGAAAAAAGAAAAATTTCAGAATATTCATCAAATGAAAATGAATCTATCTGCTCATGTGAAATCAAAACTGCATTAGGAACATTTAGACTTTTTACTATTTTGGAATTTGATCCAATTATTAATACTTTATTATGCATATCAGGTCTTATGCTGCCTTAAAGTATCTTAAAATCAAGAATGCTGGAATAAGTGTCGGAAAGTATATTGGTGCTCCAGCAATACTACAAATAAAAAAAACCATTGTTACGAACCACATACCAGGGCCTAAGCTAGCAAAGCTTAAAAGAGAAGCAAAATATAAGAAAACACCAATAAAACCAAAATAAAAGAAAGCTTTTAGCATTGGCGCATGAGGGGACCATCCATTTACGCCTACAATTTCAGTTACTTCTTTGAAATTAGAACCATAACCAAGTAAAAGTTGTCTTGTGTTTGAGTGGGGAATAATATTCAAAGCAGAGCTAAAGAAATCGATTTTGCTGAGAAAACTTCCATCAGAGAATATATCAAAAGGATTAATCAAGTAGATGTAATAGAAAAGAACAAGCGATAAAACAATAAAGAAAAATTTAAGGATAAATCCTCGATTTAAATACGTTTTAACTCCATAGCCTACAAGTTGAGCAACTATTGCAGCCCTAGCCATAGTAGAGATTAATAAAGCAGGTAAAACAATCTTATAAAAGGATTTAGCATTGACGTATAGCAAAGAGGATATTATGACTATAAGTGATACACCAAGAGCATTAGTAGTCGAATGAAAACCTACAACTTTTGCATCATAACGGCAACTGTAATTTAAGAAGCAGTTTGGCTCTACAAAATAACGATAAATACAGTCGGTAATCAAGAAAAGGCAATAAATCTTGAGAAAATTTCTTACAGAATCTTTTAAAAAAAAGTTTGATAACCTGCTTAACATGATGAATGAAAAAATATTCGTTAAGTATAAAAATGGAGTAAACATTTCCACATTTGGGCCAGAAAGGTCAAAAGAGATAGAATTAATATTTATACTAAACCAAAAACTAAAATACAAAGTCCAAAAAAGAGAAAATCCCATAATCCATAGAAATTCTTTTTTTACTACTAAACTGGTGTTAGACAAAAGGTACAAGAAAGGATAAGCAACAGAATAAACTATAAAAAAAATTCTTAAACCATAAATACTGCTGTTAAAAACAGTTAAAGACATAAGCCAGAGCACAAAAAGCGGCTTGTTGAAGTTAACTGAACTCATCTATTAATGCCTTATTGTGCTTTTGTATTTTCACTTCCCAAATATTTTCTGAGAGGATCTTATCAATTTCGTAGTTGTTTTTTTCTATGAAATGACTAGTTATCTCTAAATTTTCCTTTAACTCTTTTGTGTCAGACCACTCGTTGAATTGAACTTTGACTTTATCCCATAATGGTAAATGATCTAATTTGGAATTACTTATTATAGGTATTTTCAAAGATAAACATTCAAAATATTTTGCAGGGCTAATATAATTTGAAAATTCTTCATTTTTATACGGCAGAATTACAGCGTCATAATCTAATAGTTTACGCATCAACTGTTTCTGGCAAAATTCCCCCATCAAATTACAGTTTTGGATGAAGTTTTTGCAGCTATCTTGAACAACTCCATATAGATCTATTTCATATACCTCTGAGAGCCTACTTATTAAAGATAAATCACTATTACTCCTTAAATTACCAAAGAAAACTAATCTGTTTGAAGAAATTTTTTTTTTGGATTCTCGACTTTCAATCTGAAAAAAGTCGAACCATTCTTTGCCTAAGCCAGGTAAAAGTAACCTTGTCGATGATTGAAGATTAAGCATAGTCAAACGATCATTGATTGGAGGGCTGTCTGTGATAATAGCATCGGCTTTTTTTAAGTATAAGTTAAGCCTTTTTGAAATTAATTCTTGATTCCATTTCAAATCCCACCAATTGTGAATAATATCAAAGCATAGACAACGATACCCCTCTACCAAATCTATCATTGGCGTAAATGAGTAAACAAAAGCATCTTTCACATACTTCTCCAAAAAAAACTTATACCAAATTCTATTCAAAATCATAGCTACAATGCCATTAGAGGGAATGTAAAAAGATTTCACAAATTTTATATTAGAGTGATTTTTAATTTGTATCTTATTGCTCTTGGAAGATCTTAATTTATTGAGTAAAAATGATTTCAAGTTTTTAAAACTTGGTTCTCTTGATAATATGCGCTCAACAAAAACAACATCATGTTGTTTTGCAAAATTTTCAGTTATAAAGTGATGGCGTTGTCTCAAAAAAGACCAATTAATTTCGCTTAATATGACTACTTTCACTAATTCAGCAATACCACTTGAAGATTAATTTTCGTAATAGCTTAAACAATAAATCCATAAAAACTGCAAATATATTTTTTTTGTCTCTATAACCATTTAATAAAAGATAGTTATTTAATTGAAAAGCCCCTATTGCAGAATTGATAACACTATTTTGGCCACATTTTTTACGTAAAAGTTTGTCTTTTTCAATGTAACCATTAATTGTCTTTAAATTTAAGGAATTATTCAAACCTATGCCGACATAAGCAAGTACATCTTCTAAATAGTATATATCCAAAGATTTGCTAATTTTTATGAAAAAATCATAGTCAGAAGAAGGATAATTTTTTGCATTGAACTTAATTGAAGATCCAACAGATTTTGGAAAAACAAAGCCAGCTGGCGCACCAATTCCGTTAAACCATTTAAAAATATTTCGGTTTAAACGCCGTACATTTGAAACATTAAAGGATCTGCCACTTCTTGGGATAAAAAATGGTTGTAATATGTTGAATTCATTTTTCTTAACAAAATACGCAGAGTTAGGGTATCTCTCAATTACCGAATCTATGTTTGTTAAAAAATTTGGCGCCAAAAGGTCATCATCCGACAATATAGAAATGTATTTGCCTTTTGCGAGATCAATACATTTATCCCAGTTCTTAAACATCCCTAAGTTATGACTATTTCTTATGTAAGTGAAGTTTTTTAATGAGGCTCGATCTAAATATTTCTCTAAAAAAGTTTTATGATTTTCATCAGAGTGGTTATCAACTAATAAGACTTCAAAATCTTGATTCTCTTGATTTATTGCACTATCTAACGCATTAATCACGACTTCTGATCTGTTAAATGTAGGTATACAAATACTATATTTAGGCATAATTTTCTTTACCTGCTATGACAATACTCATTACCAGGTAGGTATCGAAGTTGATGAGGACATTTCAATCATGATTTATTGTTCTTCGAAGATCTTTAATCATTAACTGAGGCCATCGCCAATTGTTATAAATTAGCTGTACTCCTCCTTGTGCAATGATAAGACCTATAATTCCATAAATTGAGCCAAGAATATAGCCTACGCATACCGTAGCAATGCCTGATAAGACCGCTGCCTTAGCGAAGATTATTTCATTACGAGTAGTCAAGTAAGAAACAGCTATGGAATGATTAAGCTCTAAAAAGGCAATTATTCCGATAATAATTAACAAACCATCATCTACTAGTCTTGCTTCAGAACCTAAAATTTCCATCATGTAATTTCCCAAAAAAAATATACATAAAAATGCAGCTGCGTAAATTGTATAAGCTGTTCCATATATTTTTTTTATTATAGAGGTAAGCATTCTCCTAGAATCAGATACTTGAATAGTGTTTATCTGAGGAAGATATACTAAAACAACTGTGGAAGCTAAATTAGCCACCACTGATATAAGGATTATAGAAAGCATAAATGCTGAAGACTCCATAACTCCTAAAACTAAACCTGCAACTAATATATTTCCTCTATTTATCAAAAAAGCACCAACCTGAACAACCCACAAACGTAAAGAAGGTTTTAAGACAAGTTCTCTAATTTGGTTGGTGTCATTTTTAGAAAGGTCTATATTTTTATTTCTTCCAGGAATAACCTCAATTTGTCTTGAAAATATCTCTCGAGAAATAAAGTAAACAATTACGCTACAAAAAAAAACTCCTCCTGCAAAACCAGTCAAGCTAAAACCAAAAAGGACTGCAAATACGCAGGATAATAAAATACCGCCTTTAAATGCAGCAACTATCTTATTTGCAAGTGCAATCTTTCCTATTCCTTGCAAAAGACCTATAACGCCAATATTTCGACTGAATAAAATTTGTGATATTGATAATAAAATCCAAATAAAAATACTACTGAGATAACTTCCATTAGTTGAGGTTTGATATAAATATATTGAACCTAAGAGAAATATTATGAAGCCCCCTATCCACGAAATTTGAGCCACGAGTTTGTTAACAACATTAAATAGCTGTAGAGAAGAAATATTTTCGAGTACATAGTCTCTAGTACTTCCATATATTGGAATTCTTCCTGATTTTGCAAAAGCGGCTATTCTGACTAAATTAATTCTGAGTCCGCCATCAATAATTACATAAAGCCCCATTAAAGTGATTAGGATTAAATAATTTTCTATTACTACAACGTCCCAGTATTTAAGGACTAAAGGCAGAGCTATTATGCCTCCACCAATACTTATAATTTGAGCAATATAATTCCAAACAAAGTCATTTATGTCGGGTTTCATTAAAAAGTATTACGTCTAAAACTTTTCCCATTAAAGTTTTTAATAGCTAACCTAAAATTTTAGCTGCTGCTTTTTTGCCACTTAAAAAGCTTTGGTCACTCCAAAAATATTCCCATTCTCCAAAGCGCCCACAACTATGGATGTTTTCTTTTTCTAAAAAATCTAAAACAATTTTGCGCCTGTCCTCCATTCCATGATCAAAAACAACATTTCCAAATGGCAAATGTTTGTGATGAGAAAACAAAATATCTTCTTTTTTACAAATATTCATTTCTAAAAGTTTTTTTGTAATATTTTTCTTTAATTCTTCAGATTCATAGGAAGGCTTTGTAGACAAATTATAGACCTCAAATTGTAGTGATGAACAACCCTTAGGTGCGTTTGAAGGAGCTTTTAATGACGGTGAGTATCCTCGGGCTGCTAGGTTATCTTTATCATAAATATAAAACCATAAATAAGGTGGGATATCCTCTTTGTTAAATCCGAAAGAAATCAAATCAACCGTTGTCCAGAGTAGAGTATCAGCAGTTTCTTTGATTTTTTGAGGACAATCTTCAATTAAATGACAGATTATCGGGAGGGGTAATGAACTAATTAAAGATTCATAATTAGTCACTGATCCATCTTCGCACTCAACTATATTTTCTTTACAGTTGATTTTTGTAACCTTTTTATTAAGTTTTATATTTGTAAGTTCTGCCATCTCTCTTATAAATTCAAAGTATCCACCTTTTTTTGGGTACCTCATTTCTGAAGTATAGTAGTGGTTATCATTTTTAGGCTGCATAGCTCCCTCTAAAACTTCAACAGTATCTGCCTTTCTCATACGATCACCAATCCAGTTAAGAGACAAATTTTCAGGAGGTAACCCCCAATATTTGTTGGTATAAACAAGAGGATAACGTTCTGTTATTTTTTCTCCATACTGATATGTAAGCCATTCTTTGTAATTTGTTGGCTCGATATTCGGCCTAGAAATGAATGATTCAATCAAAGATACCTTTTCAGATACTGGGAGATTGAATAAATTATTTTGAACAGGATGCTTCAACCAACGATTATCTTCCAGACAGAATGCATCCGGTTTATGAGCAAAATAAGGAGTTTTGTCGAAAACCTCTCTCACATATTCATCTTTAGTAAAAGACATGTGTATTGCTTTGTCGAAACGAAAGCCATTTACAGAGAAATTTGCTGTTAATCCTCCGGGACTGTCACTTGCTTCATAAACTAAACTATCTATGCCATAAGATTTTGAATGGAACCCCGCAGATATTCCTGCTATTCCGCCTCCAAGAACAAGTACATCACATTTTTTTTTCATATTTTTTGATAATTTACTCTCTAAATATATTTATAATTATATTAAGTCTTTTATTATTTGAGGTGTCACAAAAGACTACATGTATTGTCCAAAGAAGGCTGAACAAGTTTCTTCAATATGAGTAAACTGTTCATTAGTGAGTCCTTGATGACATCCAAGTAAAATTCCATTCTTCATCATGTCATTGGCGTTATCATAATTATCATTAGCAATAAATTTCTGATTCTTCATCATTGGCTGATTTAAGATGTTTCCGGAAAAAGGAGGTCTTGTTTGGATGCCTCTTAATTCAAAAAAAGTCTGGACATCTTTTCTTGTAAATGGAGCACTTTCCTCAATAACAAATGGAAAATGCATCCAGACTATCTCTCCATCTGGATGTGGAATACCTGTTCGAACAAAGTCTGAATAATCCTTAAAGATTTCTTGCATGCGTTTATAGGAAGAAATTCGCTTAGCCTTCACTTCTGAAAAATTGGATAATTGAACTAGACCAAAGGCAGCGCCCATTTCGTTAGGTTCTAACTGATAGCCCGGATATTCAAAAATAAACTTAGCATCATATTCGATACCATTAAGCTCTATTCCAAATCTTTTATTTAAACTTTCGGCTTCAGCTATATCTGCAAATTCAGCCGAAGTTCTACCCCAAGATCTTAACAATCTAGCTTTTCGAGCCATTTTCTCGTCATTAACTCCTAACCATCCTCCGTTTCCACCGCAATTTATTATGTGCGAACCATAAAAACTCGTGATACTAATATCTGAACGAGCTCCAGTAGGTGTGCCCCTTAAAGTTCC
>MDSZ01141100.1_pt1 | contig 14170 bp, 18 predicted proteins | sample 811201 | NCBI WGS metagenome assembly MDSZ01 (sample SAMN05326647, study PRJNA326480) | marine metagenome | isolation source: seawater | place: Indian Ocean: North | collected 2010
AACAGCTGTTGCAGCTGCTGCACCTATTCCTGCCTTTTTTAGGAAGTCACGTCTTTTAAAGTTTTTTTTCATATGTCCTCCCAAGATTATATGAATTAATTAATTAATTTATTAATAGAAATATACATAAATATAAAATCTATCAATTTCAAAAACTATAAAATAATAAGAAAATTATTAAAAACTAGAAATTCCTGTTTGATTTTTACCTAAAATTAGCGAATGAATATCTTCTGCACCTTCATAGGTTTTGACTGTTTCTAAATTTACTAAATGTCTCATAACATGATAATCATCAAGCAAGCCATTGGCTCCGAGCATATCTCGAGCATCCCTAACAATGTTAATAGATTTTTGGCAATTATTCTTTTTTAGAATACTAATAGCATTAATAATATCCTTACCCTTATCTAAAGCTTTTGCACTGAGTAAACATGAGGCAAGACCAAGATTAATTTCTATTTGCATTTCAGATAATTTTTTTTGTATTAATTGATTTGATGCTAATGGTTTTTTAAACATAATCCTATTTTCTACATAATCTTTAGCAACCATCCAACATTCTGTTGCAGCACCTAATACACCCCAGCTAATTCCAAATCTTGCTTTGTTAAGACAGCTATAAACAGATTTCCATCCATTTGTTTTTTTTAAACAAGAGTCTTTTGGTACGAAGACATTGTTTAATATAATCTGTCCGGTTGGACTAATTTTTAAACTAGTTTTATTTTTTATAGAAGATGTTGTTAATCCATTAAAATTTTTTTCTAAAATAAATCCTTCAATACTTTTTAAATCTTTTTTTTCTTCTAAAGCCCATATTATGAATATATCAGCTATAGGTGCATTTGTTATCCAATTCTTTGATCCATTCAAAACGTATCCATCTTTAATTTTTTTAAAAGTAGTTTTCATAGAAGATGGATCAGAACCAGCTTCACTTTCAGTTAATCCAAAACATCCAATTTTTCTTCCACTTATTAGCTCAGGTAAATATTTATCTTTTTGCTCCTCAGATCCAAACTCACTAATTGGATGAATTACTAGTGATGATTGTACAGATATTGATGATCTGTAACTACTATCAATTTTTTCGAATTCATATGCAACAAGACCATAGGCTAAATTTGATGTACCAGAACCACCATGAGATTTTAATGTTTGCCCTAAGACACCAATTTCACCAAATTTTGGATATAGGTCTTTATTGAATTGATGATTTCTATTCATTTCAACCACCGAAGGTCTTAGTTCTTTATTACAGAAATCATTTACATTTTTTTTTATATTTTTCTCTTCCTCAGTTAAATGAGAATTGATATAAAATGGGTCAAACCAATTATTTTGTTTCATACAATATTAGGCAATATCATTTTTTTAATGTAAATAACCATAAAATTAAAAATGGAAAAGAAAACTATATATATTGCCTCAGATCACGCTGGATTTAAGCTTAAATCTCAGTTGTTAAAATTATTCCCTAAGTTAGCTGATTTGGGCACAAAGTCGAATGAAAGTGTTGACTATCCTGATTTTGCACACAAATTAACTAGAGAAATACTTAAAAATAAAAACAACGTTGGTATTTTAATATGTGGAACCGGAGTAGGAATGAGTATTGCAGCTAATAGGAAAAAGGGTATTAGAGCTGGTCTTGTCAATAATACGAAAACAGCAAGATTGATAAGGAAGCACAATGATGCTAATGTACTAGTTTTACCAGGAAGGTTTATTAATAAAAACGAAGCAAAAAAATGTGTTCAGGCATTTCTTAATACAAAGTTTGAGTCTGGACGACACAAGAAAAGGATAAATAAAATATGATTGCAGATTTGTTTACAAAAGGGATCAAAGAGGCTGATCCTGAAGTTTATGGAACTTTAAAAAGTGAATTGGAAAGACAACAAAACCAAATAGAGTTGATTGCTTCGGAAAATATAGCATCTAAATCAATATTAAATGCACAAGGTTCTGTTATGACAAATAAATATGCAGAGGGATATCCTGGTAAAAGATATTATGGAGGGTGCGAGTTTGTTGATCAAGCAGAAGAAATTGCACTTGAAAGAGTAAAAAAACTTTTTGATTGTAAGTATGCTAACTTACAACCACATAGTGGCGCACAAGCAAATCAAGCAGTTTTTCTAGCACTTCTTCAACCACATGACACAATATTAGGAATGTCACTTGCATCAGGTGGACATCTAACACATGGAGCAAAACCAAATTTATCAGGGAAATGGTTTAACGCAATTCAGTATGGTGTTAAAAAAGATGGTAATGATAAAGATTTAATAGATTATGATGAGGTAGAATCTTTAGCTATAGAGCATAAGCCTAAAATGTTAATTGCTGGTGCATCAGCTTATCCTAGAATTATTGATTGGAAACGATTCAGAGATATTGCTGATAAAGTCGGGGCATACTTTCTTGTTGATATGGCTCATTATTCTGGGCTTGTTGCAGGAAAACAATATCCCAATCCAATAGAACATGCCCATATAGTTACATCAACAACTCATAAAACTCTTAGAGGGGCAAGAAGCGCAATGATACTAACAAATCATGAAGATTTATATAAAAAAATTAATTCTGCTGTATTTCCAGGATTACAGGGTGGACCTTTGATGCATATTATTGCAGCTAGAGCTGTTTGCTTTGGAGAAGCATTAAAACCTGAATTCGAAGAATATATCAAGAACGTTATTGCAAGTGCGAAGGTAATGGCTCAGGCACTTGTTGATAGAGGTTTTAGAATAGTAACAGGTGGAACTGACTCACATATTGTTTGGTTAGATTTAACCCCCAAAGGATTAACTGGTGATAAAGCAGAAAAAATATTAGAAGATGTTGGTCTAGCATGTAATAAGAATGCTATTCCATATGATCCAAACCCTCCAAAAGTAACCAGTGGTTTAAGATTTGGAACAGCAGCAGCCACTACTAGAGGATTTAATCAAGAAGATTTCAAGCAAGTTGGTAATATGATTGCAGATATTTTAGATAGTTTATTACTAGAAGAAAATAAAAGACTAGAAGTTTTCAATAAAACTAGAAAAGATGTAATCGATTTATGTAGTAGATATCCTATCTACAACGAGGCTTTTTAATGAGATGTCCCTTCTGTAGTAATGAAGACTCACAGGTAAAAGACTCAAGGCCTACAGAGGATAACACAGCTATCAGAAGAAGAAGAATTTGTGAACAATGTGGCTCAAGATTCACTACATTCGAAAGAATTCAACTTAGAGATTTAGAAGTCGTAAAAAGCAAAGGTCAAAAAGAAAGTTTTGATAGGGATAAAATGTTTAGATCTCTATCTTTGGCTCTTAGAAAAAGAAATATAGAAAATGAAAAAATTGAAAAAATAGTTAATGCAATTGTCCGTAAACTAGAAAATTCTGGTGAAACAGAAATTAAATCTAATATTATTGGTCAATATATTATGGAAGCCTTAATGCACTTAGACCAAGTTGCTTATGTAAGATTTGCATCAGTTTATAAAAATTTTAGAGAAGCAAAGGACTTTGAGGATTTTCTTGGTAATTTAGAAGACAAATAGATTTAGTGTCACAAAATAACTTAAAAATGATTAACTTAGCGCATGATATCGCCAAAAAAAAATTTGGACAAACATTTCCAAATCCAACTGTAGGATGCGTTATTTCTAAAAACTCAAAAATAATATCAAAAGCTGTTACAAATCAATCAGGTAGACCTCATGCTGAAGAAATTGCCTTAAAAAAAGCAGGAGATAAATCAAAAGGGGCAACTATGTATGTTACATTAGAGCCATGTTTCCACAGTTCAAGAAATGGATCATGTACTGATCAAATTTTGAGATCTGGTATTAAAGAAATTTTTATTTCATCTGCTGATCCTGATTTACGAACTAATAGGAAGAGTATTAATAAATTAAGAAAAAATAATCTAGTTGTAAACGTTGGATTAAAAAAAAATAAAACTTACGATTTAAACAAGTTTTTTTTTAAAAGTATTAAAAAAAAACAACCCTTTACTAAAGTAAAATTAGCAATTTCCCAAGATGAAAAGATAGCCTGGTATAATTATAAAAGTAAATGGATTTCAAATGAATATAGTAGGGAATATGCACATAAATTAAGATCTCTAAGTCAGGCAATATTAACTACCTCAAAAACTATTATAAAAGACAACCCTAAATTAACTGTTAGGATAAAAAAAAATAGAGAAATACATATTCCAATCATAGTAATTGATAAAAACCTAAAAATACCATTATCATCAACAATACTTAGACATATTTCAAAAAAAAGAATAATTATATTTACTTCAAAAAAAAATAAGAAATCAGAGATTTTATCAAAGCTTGGTTGTGAAATGATATATTGTAAATTAAATAAAAGTAATAAGCTAAACTTAAAAAATATTTTTAAAAAGATATATATATTAAAAATTTCTGACATTTTAGTTGAAGCTGGTGGAATATTCTTCACAGAATTATTAAAATGTAAATTAGTTGATGAGATTCATATATTTCAATCAAAAATATATATTGGCAAGAATGGTAAACCTGCTATTTGGGATAAAAAAATAAAAGATTTAAAATTATCACTTAAAGATACAAGAGTGTTTGGCAGTGATGTTTATTTTAATTATAATATAATTTAATGTTTACAGGTATTATTCAAGACATAGGTATTTTTAGTAAAAAAAGCCAAGGTTTATATATAATTAAAACTCATTTAGACCTTAAAAATTGTAAGGAAGGCTCTTCGATATCATGTAATGGAGTATGTCTTACTGCAAAAAATATTAATTCTATATCTAATGGCTCCTTTACTTTTGAAGTTAATATTGGAGAAGAAACTATGAGAAGAACTAATTTAGAAAAATGTCTAAAAAATAATAATAAAATAAATATTGAAAGATCTTTGAACATAGGAGAAGAAATAGGTGGGCACTTTGTTTATGGTCATGTCGATAATGTTTCTTCTTTGTTAAACTTTACTAAACTTCAAAATAGCTGGGAATATGAATTTAAAAAAAACTTTGGTTCAAATAATAAATTTATAGTTGAAAAGGGTTCAATTTCAATAAATGGAGTTTCGCTTACAATTGCTAATGTTTTAGAAAAATCATTTATTATATCAGTTATTGATCACACATACAAAAAAACTAATCTTCAATATTTAAAAAAAAATGATGAGGTAAATATTGAATTTGATTATTTAGCTAGGTTCATATTACGAAATGACTAGTACTTTTGAGTCTAATCTCTCTTCGATTGAGGAAATTATTGAAGATGCCAGAAATGGTAAAATGTACATTTTAGTTGATGATCCAGATAGGGAAAATGAAGGAGATTTAATTATTCCGGGACAATATGCAAATCCAGAGTCAATAAATTTTATGGCAAAATATGGCAGAGGCTTAATATGTCTTGCAATGACCAAACATAGAATTGAGCAGTTAGATTTACCTTTAATGAATCCAAAAAATCAAAAAAATGATTTAACTGCATTTACGGTTTCCATTGAAGCTAAAGAAGGAGTAACAACTGGTATTTCTGCTGCCGATAGAGCTCATACTATTTCTGTTGCAATCAATGATAATAGAAATAAAAATGACCTTGTATATCCAGGACATGTTTTTCCATTAATGGCTTGGGATGGTGGTGTGCTTGAACGTGCAGGTCATACTGAAGCTGCAGTTGATATTTCAAGATTAGCTAATCTAAATCCATCTGGAGTAATATGTGAAATAATGAGTGATGATGGCTCAATGGCGAGATTGCCAGAAATTATCAAATTTGCAAAAAATCATAATCTTAAAGTAGGCACAGTAAGTGATTTAATTAAGTTTAGATTAAAAAAAACAAAAATAGTTAATCTCATTTCAGAAAGACCTTTTGAAAGTGAAATGGGATCAGGATTTTCTTTGAAAATTTTTCAAAACACTATCTCGAGAGAAAAACATTATGCATTAGTTAAAAATATATCGAAATATGATGAGCCATGTTTAGTGAGAATGCATAAATTAAATATTACAAAAGATATTTTTGAAGAAAAAAATATTTTTGGAAGAGAAATTAAAAGTGCTTTTAATTTAATAGAAAAATCAGGATCTGGCGCAATTGTTTTAATAAATAGCGATATGTCACCAAATATACTCAAAACATTTAATAAAAGACAAACAACTCAAAATAAATTAGAACTAAGAGAATATGGTGTTGGTGCACAAATCTTATCATTGTTAGGAATTAAAAAAATTATATTATTAACAAATACAAAAAAACGCATTATTGCATTAGATGGTTTTAATATCGAAATTCATGATCAACAAAAAATATGAGTAAAAAAATTTTAATTGTATCATCTAATTATTATATCAATATTTCAAAGAGTTTAGAAACTGGAGCTATCAAAACATTAAATGAAAATAAAATAGAATATGAATTGATAAATGCACCAGGTTGTTTTGAGATACCATATTTAATAAAAAAAAATTTAAATAATTATGACGGATATATTGCTCTAGGATGTATTATTAAAGGTGATACATATCACTTTGAAATTATTGCAAATGAAACTACAAAAAAAATTATGGATTTATCAGTTGATAATTTAATTCCTATTGGTTTTGGGATTATTACTTGTTATAATTTAGATCAGGCAATTATAAGAAGTGACATTAACCAAAAAAATAAGGGACGTGAAGCTGCATTAGCTTGTATAAATCTGTTAAAATAGATGCAAAATTATATCAAGTCACAAACAAGACTTGCATTTGTTCAATATATTTTTCAATCAGAGTTTCTTAATTCTAAATCTATTGAAAGCATTAAAGAATTTGAAAATAATTTTCATAATTCAAACATAGCTATTATAGGTCAAAAAAAAGAATTTAAATTAAAATTTAATAAAAATCTTTTAAGAAAATTATCAGAAAACTATATTGAAAATTTTAATACTAAAAATATTACTAATATAATTGATAAGTATATTGAACTAGATAGAAAATTTGAAAATTGGAATAAAGTATTAAAATCTCTAATTTTTGCATTAATTTCTGAGCTACAAATTACTGATGACAAAAAAATAAAAATTATATTTAATGATTATATCAATATATCAAAAAGCTTAGTTTCTTCAAAAGAAACTAAGCTTTTGAATGTTATTGTACAAAAATTTTTGGATGAAAAGTAATATTCTAAAACAAAAACTATCTGAAGAATTAATTATAAATAAATATCTTTCTAGATTAAATTTTAATAAAGTCGGTACCTATAATTTTAAAAATGATGCTTCTTATGTTAAACTTAATAAAAATAGGAAATTTGTCATTACAACTGACTCCATATCTGAAAATATTGATTTTTTTAAAGATGATGATCCTAAATCAATTGCTTGTAAAATTATAACATCAAACCTATCTGATCTATCTTCAATGGGCGTTATGCCATATGCATATTCTTTAAACCTTTTTTTACCTAAATATGTTGATCAAGTATGGTTAAGAAAATTTACAAATGAATTATGCAAAATCCAAAAAAAATATTCTTTTTATTTGCTTGGTGGAGATTTATCAAGTTCAAAAACATTAAAAATATCATCTACCTTTTTTGGTATTTCAAAATATAATAAAGTTATAAGTCAAAACAAAGTTAAGTCGAATCAAGATATATGGATCACTGGTAATTTAGGAGACTCTTATGTTGGTTTGCAAATTATCAAAAAGAAAATTGATGTTAAAGTTTCTAAAATTAAAAATTATTTTATAAATAAATATTATTATCCCAAACCTTGTATGATTGGTTCTGAATTAAGTAGACATGTAACTTCTATGATAGATATTTCTGATGGATTTGTTGGTGATTTAAAAAAAATATTAAATAATAAATATGGAGCTATGATTGATTTTAACTCATTACCAGTTAGTTTATATACAAACAAATTATTAAATCGTAAAATTTTAAAAAAAAAATATATTTTTAATACAGGTGATAACTACGAATTAATTATCGTATCAAATAAAGAGAAAAGAAACAAAATCTTAAAAATTGCAAAAAAAAATAAAATTAAAATTAGTTTAGTTGGAAAAATATCTAATAAATTCGGAATAAGTGACGATTCAAATAATACATTAGATATACCCAAAGAATTTGATCATTTTCGCTAATATCTTGATTTTTTTAGAAGTTTCTGACATATCTCCCATTTTTTAAGGAGTTTTTAATGACAACAATGCAAATATTAATTGTTTTATGCGGTCTTGCTGCCGTCGCATACGGTTTAATTACATCAAGACAAATTTTATCACTTGATACTGGAAATGAAAGAATGAAGGAAATTGCTAGCGCTATTCAAGAAGGAGCAAGAGCTTATTTAAATAGACAATATATGACTATAGCAGTGGTAGGAATTGTTATATTTGCTTTAATATGGTTAGTATTTGATTTGGCCTCAGGTATTGGTTTTTTAATTGGAGCCTTTTTTTCAGGTGCTGCTGGATATGTTGGTATGAATATTTCAGTACGCTCTAATGTAAGAACTACACAAGCTGCTAGTAAAAGTTTAGCAGAGGGTTTATCTGTTTCTTTTAAAGCTGGAGCAGTAACAGGTATGTTAGTTGCAGGTTTTGCATTGCTTTCAATTGCAATATTTTATTTTATTCTTCATAATTCTGGCTCATTCCCCGATAGAGAAATTGTTGCTCCTTTAGTTTCTCTTGGTTTTGGAGCTTCTTTAATCTCAATATTCGCAAGATTAGGGGGAGGAATTTTTACTAAAGGTGCAGATGTTGGTGCAGATTTAGTGGGTAAAGTAGAAGCAGGTATTCCTGAAGATGATCCTAGGAATCCTGCAGTTATTGCTGATAATGTTGGAGACAATGTCGGAGATTGTGCTGGTATGGCAGCCGATCTCTTTGAAACTTATGTGGTTACTGTAGTTGCTACAATGGTTTTAGCTTCAATATTTTTTGCAAGTAATTCATATACAATGATGTATTTTCCTCTAGCAATTGCAGGTGTTTGCACGTTAACAAGTATTATTGGTACTTACTTTGTAAGACTTGGAAAAAACAATAATATAATGGCTGCATTATATAAAGGTTTCGCTGTATCTGCTATACTTTCAGCTATCTTATTATATTTTGTTACTGATTATGTAGTTGGTTTAAATAAAGTACTAATGGTTGAAGGTACGGATACTCAATTTACAGGAATGTCTTTATTTGTTTGTGGAATATTAGGCTTAGTAATTACTGGCTTAATTATTTGGGTAACAGAATATTATACTGGAACAAATTATAGACCTGTTCAAAGTATTGCACAATCTTCTACTACTGGACACGGAACAAATGTAATACAAGGTTTAGCTATAAGTTTAGAAGCAACTGCATTACCTGCTTTAATTATTGTTGCAGGAATTATTTCTACTTATTCTTTAGCCGGCCTATTTGGAATAGCTATTGCTGTAACTACAATGTTAGCTTTAGCTGGTATGGTTGTTGCTTTAGATGCATATGGTCCTGTAACTGATAATGCCGGAGGAATTGCAGAAATGTCTAACCTTGATGATAATGTAAGAAAAACAACTGATGCATTAGATGCTGTGGGCAATACAACTAAAGCAGTTACAAAAGGTTATGCTATCGGATCCGCAGGTTTAGGAGCACTTGTATTATTCGCTGCTTATACTGAAGATTTAGACCATTTTGCTAAAGATCCAAATGGTCCATTGTATGGAATAGAAGTTTCTTTTGATTTATCTAATCCATATGTTGTAGTAGGATTATTGCTTGGCGGTCTTTTGCCATTTTTATTTGGCGCACTAAGTATGACTGCTGTAGGAAGAGCAGCAGGTTCAGTAGTTTTAGAAGTAAGAAGACAGTTCAAAGAAATACCTGGAATTATGGAAGGTAAAGGAAAGCCAGAATATGGCACGTGTGTAGATATTTTAACAAAATCTGCAATTAAGGAAATGATAATTCCTTCAATGCTTCCAGTATTATCACCAATAGTTGTGTATTTTGTAATCTTATTTATAGCTGGTCAATCAGCTGCTTTATCATGTCTTGGAGCACTTTTACTAGGAGTTATTATAACAGGATTATTTGTTGCAATTAGTATGACTGCTGGAGGTGGTGCTTGGGATAATGCAAAAAAATTTATTGAGGATGGTAATCATGGAGGTAAAGGCAGTGAAGCACATAAAGCAGCTGTCACTGGTGATACAGTTGGAGATCCTTACAAAGATACTGCTGGCCCAGCTGTAAACCCTATGATTAAAATAACAAATATTGTAGCTTTATTACTTTTAGCATCAATATCTATGTAATTAAATTTATTTAAGGAGTAGTTGGTAGTTCTTGTCTGCTTCCAACTCCTCCAAAAACTTTTTCAATCAAACCTCTTTTTATTAAATTATTCTTTGTTTCATCCTTAACAAGTTTAATTTGATCTTTTCTTAACAAATCATATGAATTACTTTGAATTATTTGGTCACTATCATCAAATTTAAAAACAAAAATATAACTATATTCAATTTGGTCATTTACTAAACTTTTCTTAATTTTTTTTTGAGAAAAATAAAAAAATTTATTTTCAATTGGATCAATAAAATTTGGCTTTCCTAATTTATCTATCAAAATACTTTTATTTTTATAATTTATATTATCAAAATCATCTTGATTTAATATTTTTCCTGAATAAATAGTTTGTTGATTACAAGAATATAAAAAAAATATAATAGATAATAATAATAATTTATTCATTTTAATTAAATATGGTTTTACAATATTTTAAAAAAAAAGAAAATAAAGAGAAACAATATGCCTTACTACAATATAATAACATATTAGAAAAAAGTAATGATTTTATTAAAAACAACAAATTTTTTAAAAAACAAACTTTTAACACTTCTTTTGAAATCGTATCTATTATACTTTTAATACATATTAAAATATATAAAGATCAGAAATATCCAAAATATAAAATAATTAATGAATATTTAGTTAATAATTTTGTGTCAGATTTAGATGAAAGCCTTCGTATTAATGGTATTGGAGACATGTCTATTGGAAAATATGTTAAATCATATGTTAAAAAATTTTATTATAGACTTTCAATATTTGATAAATTATCTAAAAATTCTAATAAAAATATTTTTTACGATTATTTATTAAATTTTGATTATATTAAAGATGCTAATAAAAATGATGCTTCAAAACAACTAGACTTAATATCTAAAACAATTATTAATTCACTAAAGAGTCAATAAATACCATAAATATAAAAATATTTGTTGCAATAATTATATTTTCTAATAATGGGTCTATTTTATGGCTGTTCCTAAAAGAAAAACAAGTTCATCTAAAAGAAATATGAGAAGATCTCATCTTTCTATAAAAGATAATAATATTGTAATTGATAAAGAATCTGGCGAGCCAAGATTATCGCACAGATTGGATCATTCTACTGGAATGTATAAAGGTAGACAGGTTTTTACTAAAAAGAATAATAAATCAAATAATTAATTTAATATGTCTGATAGACAATTTACCATTGCAATTGACGCAATGGGCGGAGAAAATAGCCCACTAAAAGTTTTAAAAGGAAGTGAATTATTTTTAAAAAATCGAGATGATGTAAATTTAATTTTTTTTGGCAATAAAGATTTTATAATTAAAATAATTAAGCAAAATAATATTAAACTTAAAAATTATGAAATAATAAACACAAATGAAAATGTACAAGATGATGATAATGCCAATACAATTTTAAGATCTAGAAAAAATAGTAGTATTTATAAAGGTTTAGAATACATAAAAAATAAAAATAACTGTGGCTTTGTTTCAGCTGGAAATACTGCAGCAATAATGATTTTATCAAGACTAATTTTAGGTATGATTGCGGGCATTGATAGACCAGCAATTTGTTCATTAATCCCGAATAAAAAAAATTATTCTATTATGCTTGATTTAGGAGCTAATGTTAATGTTGATTCATCAAATTTATTTCAATTTGCTTTAATGGGGTATTGTTATTATTCTATTATAAAAAAAAATAATAATCCAAGAATTGGAATATTAAATATAGGTACTGAAAATAATAAAGGTTTGGAATTTTTACAGGATGCAGACGAATTAATATCTAATAGCTTTTTAAAAGATTATTATATAGGATTTATAGAACCAAACAAAATTACAACTGGTGATTGTGATATAATTATTTCAGATGGTTATACTGGAAATATAATGTTAAAATCAGCAGAGGGAATATCTGATTTTATTATTTCTAATTTAAGAAATATATTTACTAAATCATTTGTTAATAAAATTGCTTATAAAATTCTTGAAAGTGATTTAAAAAAACTTAGAGAACTTGTTAATCCAGAAATCTATAATGGTGCTACACTTATAGGGCTAAATGGAATATCTATCAAAAGTCATGGTAATGCTAGCGCTTTTGCATTTAGTTGTGCTATTAATCAATGTTATAATTTTATGAATAACAATCTTAATGAAAAAATTATAAAGTCCGTTACTAATATATGAGTTATATTAAAAACATCACACGGGATGATATAGCAGAAACAATTAATAATGAATTTGGATTGTCAAAAAAAGATTGTTTAGATCTCGTTTATGATATTATTCAAGTGATAATTGAAGGCTTAGAAAAAAACAAAGTTGTTAAGATTCACAATTTTGGAACATTTAAATTAAGAAAAAAAAATAGTAGAATTGGAAGAAATCCAAAAACTAAAGAAGAAGTTATGATTAAAGAGCGAAATGTAATAACATTTAAACCAAGTAAAAAAGTTTTGGTTTTGCTAAATAAATCTTTAAATGAATAAAACTTATTTAAATATTCGAGAAGTATCTAATCTTTTAAATATTGAAGAGCACATTATAAGATATTGGGATTCAATAGACCCAAAAACAAAAAAATTAAGAATAGAGGGAATATCTACTAGAACAAGTAAGGGTGGTAATAGATATTTTAGTAAAGAAAACATTCAAAAGTTGGAAATCCTTAAAAAAGTTCTTTTTGAGAATGGTGAACCTAGTCATTATTCACTAAATTTAGCAAAAAAAATTATTAGTTCAAAAAAAACTATCAAGAATTTTGATAGAAAACATGAAAATATGACTAATGAATTTGATGATAAAAAATTAGAAAATTTGATCAAGATTCTTAATAAAATGCGAACATTGATTAAAAAATAAGCTAAAAAAAATATACTTTTTAAATAATTTATATATTTCAATAACTTATTTAACTTTTTTATACAAAAAATAATTAAAAAAAAATAATTTTTAATGTTTTATTTATGGCTTAATTAAAATATATGAACTTCATCTTATTAGTAAGGAAACAAACTATAAGGAGTTTTTATGTTAAATATGACTAGTCTATTCGGTATTGTTGCTGCTACTATAGCATTTATAGCTGTACCAGCTTTCGCTGCCGATACTTTTTTAGCTGGTTCTGATTTTGTCGGAATTACATTCTGGATTGTTTCAATCGGAATGTGGGCTTCTACTATCTTCTTCTTTTATGAAGGTATGAGAGTCTCTTCAAAATGGAGAACTTCAATGGTAGTTGCAGGTTTAATTACCTTCATTGCTGCCGTTCACTATATGTACATGAGAGACTTTTGGGTTGCTACAGGTGAATCTCCAACAGTATACAGATATATTGATTGGGTTCTAACTGTACCTCTTCAAATGGTTGAATTTTTCTTAATCTTAGTTGCTGCTGGTGCAGCTGTTTCAAGTGGAGCTTTCTGGAGACTTCTAGTTGGTACACTTGTAATGGTTATCGGTGGATACATGGGTGAAGCAGGATATATTTCTGTTTTACTTGGTTTCATCATTGGTATGATCGGTTGGGCTGTAATTATCTGGGAAATTTTCCGAGGTGAGGCAAGTCAAGCTGCTGCAACTAAAGAATCTGTGGCATCTGCATTTAATGCGATGAGACTAATTGTACTAGTTGGTTGGGCTATCTATCCACTTGGATATGTATTCGGTCTAATGATGGGCTCAGTTGACGCTGATACCTTAAACTGGATTTACAATTTAGCAGATTTTGTTAACAAAATCCTATTTGGTTTAATTATTTGGAACGCTGCTGCTAAAGACTCAGCTACTGCATAATTAAATACTTATAAAACATTTA
>MDSZ01087275.1_pt1 | contig 14168 bp, 12 predicted proteins | sample 811201 | NCBI WGS metagenome assembly MDSZ01 (sample SAMN05326647, study PRJNA326480) | marine metagenome | isolation source: seawater | place: Indian Ocean: North | collected 2010
AAATGCTGAAATTTTTTTAAATAGTGTTAATAGCTCAATTGCAATGCATAACGTTTCAACTCAATTTGCTGATGGAGGGGAATTTGGATTCGGCGGTGAAATTGGCATTTCCACAAACAAACTTCCACCAAGAGGGCCTGTAGGAATAAATCAATTAACGTCTTACAAATATCTTGTTTCTGGAAAAGGAATAGTAAGACCATAGTTGATGGCAAATATTCGAAAAAAATACATTGGTTTATTAGGTGGTAGTTTTGATCCTGCACATAGAGGACACTTAGGTATATCAAAAATTGCTATAAAAAAATTAAAATTAAAAAAAATTTACTGGGTTATTACAAAAAAAAATCCTTTCAAAAAAAAAACTTTTTATTCTTTAGATGAAAGAATTAAATACGCAAAAAAAATAACAAAAAAACAAAAGAAAATTAAAACAATTTACCTAGAAAATATTATTAAATCATCTAGGATTATTGATGTAATAAATTACTTTATAAAAAAAAAGAAAATTAAAGATATTTTCTTTATAATTGGTTCTGATAATTTAACGCAATTTCATAAGTGGAAAAGCTGGAAAAAAATAGTAAAATTAGTAAAATTAATAGTTTTTTCTAGAAAAGGATATGATAGAAAGGGAATGAAATCAATTGTGGCTATAAATTTTAAAAGTAAAATTATCTTTTTAAAAAACAAACCAATTCCTATATCATCATCACAATTAAAAAAGCGGTCAAAATTGAATATAAAATGAGAATGATTGATATTAAAAATAATATTGAAAAAATATTAGACGATAACAAAGCTCAAAATATCACATGCATTGACTTAAAAAATAAATCATATATTGCAGATTATATGGTGATAGCTTCTGGAACATCTTCAAGACATTTACAGGCATTATCTGAAATTCTTGTAACTCAGTTAAAAAAATTAGGGATAGATAATTGTCGTATTGAAGGAAAAGATAGTAAAGACTGGAAATTAGTAGATACTCAAGATGTAATTGTGCATATATTTCATCCAGAAAAGAGAGAATTTTATGATTTAGAAAAAATGTGGTCCGAAGAAATACCAAAAGAAAAAGCGATGATATGAAAAAGGTTATAATTTTAATTTTTTTCCTTCAAAATTTATTTATTACTTCAACATTTTCAAAAAATGATCTTTATGAAAAAATTGATCTTTTTGGTGAAGTTTTAGAAAATATAAGAAAAGAATATGTAGATGACGTTGACCAGTCGGAAATAATGGACTCAGCTATAAATGGAGTTTTGCAATCTCTGGACCCTTATTCAGCATATATGAGCCCAGAGCTTTTTAAAGAAATGCAAACAGATACAAGAGGCGAATTCGGTGGATTAGGTATAGAGATAGGAATGGAGGCTGGTGTAGTAAAAGTAATTTCGCCTATAGACGATACACCTGCAGCGAATGCTGGAATTAAATCAGGGGACTACATAGTTAAAATTGGAAATGAGCAAGTTCAAGGTAAATCCTTATTGGAAGCTGTTAAATTAATGAGGGGTCCTGTTGGTACGAAGATTAAATTAACTATAAGAAGAAAAAATGTAAAGAAACCAATTGAATTTGAAATAATGAGAAAAATTATAGAAGTAAAATCTGTTAACTCTAAAATTTTAGGTAAGGAAAAAAATTTAGGTTATATAAGATTAAAATCATTTAATGAAAATAGTGATAAGCAATTTCTTAAATCAGTAAAAAAATTTGAGCAAAATCCAAAAATAAAAGGATATGTATTGGATTTAAGAAACAACCCAGGAGGATTACTTACACAGGCAATAAATATAACTGATTTTTTTTTAGAAGACGGTGAAATAGTATCTACAAAGGGGAGAAAGATTTCAGAAACTAGGAAATTTTTTGCTAGAAAAGGCGATGAAATAAACGGTAAACCAATAGTTGTTTTAATAAATAATGGATCAGCTTCTGCTTCAGAAATATTTGCAGGAGCATTAAAAGACCACAAAAGGGCGATAATTCTCGGAGAAAATTCCTATGGAAAAGGTTCAGTTCAATCAATTATACCGCTGAAAAATGGTGGTGGTATAAGATTAACTATATCAAAGTATTATCTACCTTCTGGAAAATCAATTTCAGAAGTTGGAGTTATACCTGATATTTTTGTTGAAGAGGCAGGCGATGGCTTTATAATTAGCACAGAAAACGATAATCAATTAAATTACGCCATAAAACTTTTTAATTCTTAAAATTATGATCTTGGAAAAACTTCCAATGAGGAATGGGGTAGGAGTTATAATTTTAAATAATGAAAATAAAGTCTTTGTAGGAAAAAGACGAGATAATCCGATAGATAAATGGCAAATGCCACAAGGCGGTGTAGATGCTGGAGAGGATTACCTGATGGCAATGAAGAGAGAACTATATGAAGAGACCTCAATCAAAAACATCAAAATTTTAAGAGAACTAGATGGTTTTTTTGAGTATGAACTACCAACAAATTTAGTAGGTAAAATTTGGAAGGGAAAATTTAGAGGACAAAAACAAAAATGGTTTATTACAAAATTTATAGGAGATGAGAAAGAAATAAATTTAGACACTAAACATCCAGAATTTATTGATTGGAAATGGATCTCACCAAAGCAATTACCTGAGGTAATTGTAGATTTTAAAAAAGACTTATATCTTAAATTGCTAATTAAAATTAGGGAATTTATTGATTAAAAGTTTTTAAAACTTCCAATTTATGAGATAATAAATAATTCTCTTTATCTGAAAGAATTTTAGATTTTATTTTTTTCTCAGTATCATCAATAAGATTATTTATGAATTTCGTGTCAATTTCTGATATTATCTTAGCTGTCGAAGATAAAATTAAAAGAATATTATTAGAAAACTCTACTGTTCCCTCTTCTACAAAAAAAGTTTTTTCTGAACCATTCAATATTTTAATCAAACCTGGTCTCAGAAAAGTTATTAACGGAATATGATCTTTTAAAATACCTATTTCTCCCTCAAATGAGGGTATTGTTACCTCGTAAGCTTCAGTTTTTAACATCGATTTATCAGGTGAAATAATTTCAACAGTAAATTTTTCAGACATTATTTGGTATCTTTATCTAATTTTTCTGCTTTTTCTAAAACTTCATCTATTCCACCAACCATATAAAATGCAGCTTCAGGTAAATGGTCATACTCTCCCTTACAAATAGCATCAAATCCTTTTATAGTAGCGTCTAAATCAACTAGTTTTCCAGGTGAACCTGTAAATACCTCTGCAACAAAGAAAGGTTGGGATAAGAATCTTTGTATTTTTCTCGCTCTTGCAACTGTCAACTTGTCCTCTTCAGAAAGCTCATCCATCCCTAATATTGCAATTATGTCTTGAAGAGATTTATATGCTTGTAAAATTCTTTGTACATCTCTTGCTACTCTGTAGTGTTCTTCTCCAACTATTCTAGGATCTAATATTCTTGAAGTAGAGTCTAGCGGGTCAACTGCTGGATAAATTCCGATTTCTGCAATTTGTCTTGATAAAACTGTGGTTGCATCTAAATGTGAGAAAGATGTCGCTGGTGCTGGGTCTGTTAAATCATCTGCAGGAACATATATTGCTTGAACAGATGTAATAGAGCCTTTGTCGGTTGATGTAATTCTCTCTTGCAAATTTCCCATGTCTGTAGCTAACGTTGGTTGATAACCAACTGCAGAGGGTATTCTTCCTAATAAAGCTGATACCTCTGATCCAGCTTGTGTAAATCTAAATATATTGTCCACAAAAAAAAGCACATCTTGACCCTCTTTGTCCCTAAAGTACTCTGCAACTGTTAAACCTGTTAAAGCTACTCTAGCTCTTGCTCCTGGCGGTTCATTCATCTGTCCGTAAACTAAGGCAGCTTTAGATCCTTTTCCTTCCGTTTTAATTACTCCTGACTCTATCATTTCATGATAAAGGTCATTTCCCTCTCTAGTTCTTTCACCAACTCCAGCAAAAACTGAAAATCCTCCATGAGCTTTTGCAATATTATTGATTAATTCCATAATGGTGACTGTTTTTCCAACTCCTGCTCCTCCAAATAACCCAATTTTTCCTCCTTTAGCATAAGGTGCTAATAAATCAATTACCTTTATTCCAGTGACTAACTGTTCTGTCTCTGTTGCTTGATCAGTAAATTTTGGAGCTGATCTGTGAATAGGCCATTTTTCTTTTGTTTTAACGGCTCCTTTTTCATCAATAGCTTCTCCCACAACATTTATAATTCTTCCAAGTGTCTCTGGTCCAACTGGAACACTTATTGGCGACCCTGTATTTGACACTTCATCACCTCTTTTCAATCCTTCTGTTGCATCCATTGCAATTGTTCTTACATCATTTTCTCCAAGATGCTGCGCAACCTCTAATATTAATCTATTACCTGAATTGTTAGCCTCTAAAGCAGTATAAATTTCAGGAAGTTCGCCTTCAAAATTTACGTCAACAACTGCACCAATAATTTGAGTTATTTTTCCTTTGTTATTCATAATTTATAAACTTTCAGCTCCTGATATAATTTCTATTAATTCTTTCGTTATTGAGGCTTGTCTACTTCTATTGTAATTAATAGTAAGCTTGTCTACTAAGTCCCCAGCGTTCCTGGTTGCATTGTCCATTGCAGTCATCCTTGACCCTTGCTCACTTGCTGCATTTTCCAGAAAAGCTTTAAATACTTGAGTTGAAATATTTTTTGGAAGCAATTCTTCCAATATTTCATCCTCATCCGGTTCAAACTCATATGAAAAATTACTTTCATTCTTGTCTTTAGAGTCTTCGTTTTGCGCAGGTATAATCTGTTGAACTTGAGGAATCTGAGTAATTACATTTTTAAAATTATTATAAAATAGTAAGCATTTATCAAATTGATTATCTTTAAATAGTTCAATAATTTCAGTTCCAATAATCTCTGCCTCTGCAAAGGTTATATTTTTCTTATCCTTAAAACTAAATTTTTTAATCACATACTTTCCAAAATCTCTTTTAATTTGATCCAAACCTTTAGATCCAACTGTAATGATTTTAAGATCTTTTTGTTCGTTTAAAATTTTTTTAAAATTTGTTTTAGCTAATTTACAAATATTTGTATTGAAGCCTCCACACAGTCCCCTATCAGCTGTTAAAACAACACATAAATATGTTTTGTCTTTTCCAGTTCCAACTAAAAGTTTAGGAGCATTATCAGGGTCACTTATAGATTTGGTCAGATTTAAAATTATGTTTTGCATTTTTTGGCTATACGGTCGACCTTTTTCCGCATTCTCTTGTGCTTTCCTAAGTTTTGCTGCGGCAACCATTTTCATTGCTTTTGTAATTTTCTGAGTAGATTTGACACTTTTAATCCTTTTTTTTAAATCATCTAAACTCGGCATTATTTTTTACCTTTTTTATATTCTTCGATTATTTCGACCAATTGTTTTTCAATGTCTTCCTCAATTTTTCCTGTCGATTGGATTGACTCAATTATTTCAGACTTTTCTGATTTAATTTTTTGAAGTATATCAGTTTCAAATTTTTTAATTTGGGTCAGTTCAACATCATCTAGGTAACCTTTCACCCCTGTGAAAACAGATATAACTTGCTCAGCTACCGTCATTGGGGAATATTGATCTTGCTTCAAAAGCTCTGTAAGCTTAGCTCCTCTATTTAAAAGCTGTTGTGTAGAAGCATCTAAATCTGAACCAAATTGAGCAAAAGCGGCCATTTCCCTATACTGAGCCAATTCAAGTTTTATCGATCCAGCGACCTTTTTCATAGCTTTTGTTTGGGCAGCAGATCCAACTCTAGATACTGATAACCCAACATTTACTGCTGGCCTAATACCTTGATTAAACAGTTCCGTTTCTAAAAATATTTGTCCATCAGTAATGGAGATTACGTTTGTTGGAATATAAGCAGAAACATCTCCTGCTTGAGTTTCTATAATTGGTAAAGCTGTCAAAGAACCGCCACCATTTTTTTCACTAAGTTTAGCTGCACGTTCAAGTAATCTACTATGTAAGTAAAAAACATCTCCAGGGTATGCCTCTCGTCCGGGAGGTCTTCTCAATAATAAAGACATTTGTCTGTAAGCAACTGCCTGTTTTGATAAATCATCATAAACAATCAAAGCATGCATACCGTTATCCCTAAAATATTCACCGATAGTACATCCTGTATAAGGTGCTAAAAATTGTAATGGAGCAGAGTCTGATGCTGTTGCAGCAATAATTGTTGTATATTTCAATGCACCTGCTTCTTCTAATGTTTTTGTTATTTGAGCTACTGTTGAACGTTTCTGGCCTATTGCAACATAAACGCAATATAGTTTTTTCTTCTCGTCAGATGTTTCATTGACTTTTTTTTGATTGATAATAGCGTCAATGGCTACGGCTGTTTTACCCGTTTGCCTGTCCCCTATAATTAATTCTCTTTGTCCTCTACCTATTGGTATAAGTGAGTCTATCGACTTCAGACCTGTTTGCATAGGTTCATTAACTGATTGTCTTGGAATTATACCTGGTGCTTTAACTTCAACACGCTTTCTATTTTTAGCAGAGAGCGGTCCTTTTCCATCAATAGGGTTGCCTAATCCATCAACAACTCTTCCTAAAAGTTCTTTGCCAACTGGAACATCCACTATCGCATTTGTCCTTTTAATAGTGTTACCCTCTTTTATATTCCTATCGTCTCCAAATATAACAACTCCTACATTATCATTTTCCAAATTAAGTGCCATTCCTTTAGAACCATCTTCAAACTCCACCATTTCGCCAGCTTGAACATTATCTAATCCATAAACTCGAGCTATACCATCTCCAACTGATAAAACTTTACCGATTTCTGATATTTCAGCTTTCTCACCAAAATTTTTAATTTGATCTTTTAAAAGTTTTGTAATTTCTGATGGATTTATTGTCATTTTAGTTTTCTAGCATCGCGTGTTCATATTTCTTTAATTTACTTTTTATTGAGGTATCAATCATAAAACTTCCAAGTTGCAACTTTAAGCCGCCAATTAACTCCTTATCAATTATGTAATCAAATTTTATTTCTGCACCCATTGAGTTTGAAAGATCCTTACTTATTTTTTCAAGCTCTGAAGTAGAAAGTTCTTTTGAAGAAATTAAAGATGCTTTAACTTCACCTCTTTCTTGAGAACAAATTTTAAGAAATGTTTCAGATATTTTGTTTACAAAAAAAATTCTTCTTTTTTCAATCAACAGAAATAAAAAATTTTTTAAATTTTTCGAAAAGTTTAATTTATCTGTAATTAAATTTATTACATTTTTTTGAAAATTAATATTTAGAGTAGGATCCTTAATAAAGTTTTGTATTTCAGAACTATTATTTAAAAGAAACTGAAAATCTTTTAAGCCTTTTTCTATTTTTTGTAACTCATTTGACTCTTTTGCAACTTCAAATAAAGCGCGTGAGTACCTTTCTGAAGTTTCAGTTGAGAAAGATTTTTCCATACTCATTTTTGTTGTTAGATTTTATAGTGAAATAATGTTGTGGTCGTACCATAAGAGTAAATCTTGATCAAGTTATCAATTTCGACTTAACTAAAGTTGATTGGATCCACATCAACCGTAAGTTTAATTTTTCTTGAGATTTTAAGGCCATTTAGAACTTTTACAATTTTTTTCTGCATAAAAATCTTATTGTTAAACCTTAATAGTAACCTTGATCTAAAATTATTTTTAATTTTTAATAATGGAGAGTCTACCGGGCCTAAAACTTCTAAATTGTCAATTTCTTTTAATTTTAGCTTTATTTCTCTAGCGCCTTGCAAACTAAGACTACGGTTTTTTGATGATACTATTAAAGCAATTAATCTTATAAATGGAGGCAAATTATTTTTTTTTCTTAAAGTAAGTTCATTTTCAAGAAGTTCATCTGATTTATTTTTAATAATCTCGTTTAATGTAATATCGTTAGGATTTAACGTTTGATAAATAATTAAAGATTTTGAACTAAATCTACCTGCTCTTCCACTTAATTGGTGATATAATTGAATATTTTTTTCCGTTGTCCTCAAATCATATCCTCTTCCTGAAAAATCAGCATCTATAACAACAATACAATTAAGTTTTGGAAAATTGAATCCCTTAGAAATCATTTGGGTTCCAATCAAAATATCAACATTTTTTTCATTAATTTGTTTAAACATATTTTTTGTTTCATCCTTTTTTTTAAGATAGTCACTTGAAAAAATACTGATTTTTTTATTAGGGAATTTTTCTTTAAGTTCATCGAAAACTTTTTCAACTCCTGGACCATACATAACAAACTCGCATTTCTTTTTAAGTTTGCATTCTGTTTCTAAATTTCTTTCAAAGGAACAATGATGGCAAATAGATTTATTTTTTAATTTATGAAATGTTAAATACAATGAGCAATTAGAACAAATTAACTTATAACCACAATTTTTACAAATCAAATAAGGAGCAAAACCTCTTCTGTTTAAAAAAAAAAGTACTTGATCTCCTTTATCCAAATAATCATTTACTAAATCAACAGTCTCCGGAGATATAAAAGTATTTTTAATTCCTTTTATACTTAGATTAATTATTTTTGTTTTTGGAAGTGGATAATCATTAAATCTTTTTAAAATTTTGATATGTCTATATTTTTCACTTTGAATATTTTTGTATGTTTCTAGTGATGGAATCGAAGTAATAAGATGTATGGGTATTTTTTGAAAATGAGCTCTAGAGATTGCCATATCTCTCGCATTATAAATCACACCCTCATCTTGTTTGTAGGAGGTATCATGTTCTTCATCAACTATTATTATACCAAGTTTTTTAAAAGGAAGAAGCAGAGCAGACCTAGCTCCAATTAGTATTTTTACTTCATTTTTAATAACACCTTTCCAAATTAATCTTTTTTGCTTAGGTGTTATTTTGGAATGCCAAATTGCTGGCTCAAAGCCAAAAAAATCTTCAAATCTGGACTTAAAATCATTTGTTAGGAAAATTTCAGGCAATAAAACAAGGGCTTGATGATTTTTTTCTATTATTTTTTTAATACGTTCAAAATATACTAAAGTTTTTCCTGAGCCTGTTGTTCCTTGTAAAACTGATACATCAAATTTATTGTTTTTTTTTTCTAAAAATTTAAGAGCTTTTATTTGCTCTTCGTTAAGTTTAAATGATTTTTTTTTAGTTTTATTTATTTTAAAAGATTCATCTTTAATTTTGATAAAATTATCTTTGTTACCAATAGCCATTTTTAAGACAAGACCAATAGGAACCATATTGTAAGATGAAAACCATTCGATAAAATCTATTAGTTTTTTATCAATTGAATATTCGGTTTTTCTGCTAATATCCTTAATCTTAATATTTTTAGGTTCAGAGTAATTATTTTTCCATATAACTCCAATTTCTTTTTTTGATCCAAATGGAACTTCAACTAAATTCCCAACATTGCTGTCGATAATTGAATTATAAGTAAAAGGAAAATTAAATACTTTTGGCAACAAAACTTGTGCTTTCATATATCAATAGTATTAGAAATATTTTTATTTAAAAATGAATTGGTCTTTTATCAACAGCTAAAGCGGCTTCTTTTATTGCTTCAGTATGGGTTGGATGTGCATGACAAGTCCTCGCAATATCCTCTGAGCTTGCTCCAAATTCCATGGCCAAAGCCATTTCAGCTATCATATCTCCACAATGTGGTCCAATTATATGTACTCCTAAAACTTTATCAGTATTACTATCGGCCAATATTTTTACAAAACCTTCTGTCTCATTGTTAACCTTTGCTCTTGAATTAGCTAGAAAAGGGAATTTTCCAACTTTATATGATATCTTTTGTTCTTTTAATTGTTCCTCTGTTTTTCCCACCGAAGCAACTTCTGGTGAGGTGTATATAACTCCCGGTATAACGTTATAGTTAACATGTCCTGCTTGGCCTGATAAAATTTCTGCCACAGCTATTCCTTCTTCTTCTGCTTTGTGTGCCAACATCGGACCCTTTATAACATCACCTATGGCATATATATTTTTTACGGATGTTTGAAGTTTTTTGTTTACTTCTACTCTACCTTTATTATCTTTTTTTATGCCTAACTTAGATAGATTAAGACCATCTGTGTAAGGTTTTCTTCCAACAGATACTAATACTTTATCAAAATCAAGAGTTTCGTTCTTAGAGTTTTTAAGATCTGTAAAATTAATAGTAACTGATTGATTATTATTTTTTACTGAATTTACTTTAGACTCTAGCCTAAACTTAATTCCTTGTTTGGTTAATATCTTTTTAAATTCATTTGAAACTTCTCTATCCATGCCAGGGGTAATATGATCAAGGTATTCGATCACCGTAACTTCGGCTCCTAACCTTGACCAAACTGATCCCATTTCCAAACCTATATAGCCACCACCGATAACTGCTAATTTTCGCGGGACCTTATTTAATGACAAAGCTCCAGTAGATGAGATTATATTTTTTTCATCAATTTCTATGCCTGGTATTGAAGCAACTGTAGAACCAGTAGCAATAACTATGTTTTTAGCTTTATAATTTATTTTTTTATTATTTTCGTAAACCACTACATCATTTTCAGAAAAAAGCACTCCTTTACCCTTAATATATGTAACTTTATTTTTTTTGAATAAGAATTCAACACCTTTAGTTAATACTTGAACTGATTTACTCTTATTCGACATCATTTTTTCGATATTGAGTTTTATTCCCCCTATCTCGATTCCTTGCTGATTAAAATCTTTTTTAGCTTTATAGAAATTTTCTGATAAGTTTAACAAACTTTTTGATGGAATGCAGCCTACGTTTAAACAAGTTCCTCCTAATGTTCCTCTAGATTCTACACATGCAGTTTTTAATCCAAGTTGGGCTGCTCTAATTGCACAAACATAACCTCCTGGTCCGCCTCCTATTACTATTAAGTCAAAATTATCCATTTTATAAATCCAAAAATAATCTTTGAGGCTGCTCCAAAGATTCTTTAATAATTTTCAAAAAAGAGACAGCCTCTTTCCCATCTATTATTCTATGATCATAAGATAGAGCAAGATACATAACCGGTCTTACTTCGATACTACCATTAATTGCTATTGGTCTCTCCACAATATTGTGCATACCTAAAACTGCTGACTGAGGGGGATTCAATATAGGTGTTGAAAGCATAGAACCATAAATGCCCCCGTTAGTAATAGTAAATGTACCACCTTGTAAATCTTCTATGGTTATTTTACCATCTCTTGCCTTCTGTCCTAGTTGACCAATCTTTGTCTCTATTTCTGCAAATGACATCTCGTCTGTTTCTCTTAAAACAGGGACAACCAAGCCTTTTTCTGTACCCACGGCAATACTAATATTATAATAATTCTTATAAACGACTTCATCATTTTGAATTTCAGCGTTCACCGCTGGGTAATTCTTGAGACCAATAACACATGCTTTTACAAAGAAAGACATAAATCCAAGCTTTATTCCGTAATTCTTTTTAAACTCTTCTTTATACTGCTTTCTCATTGAAATAACTTCACTCATATCTACCTCATTAAACGTAGTTAACATTGCAGCATTTTCTTGAGCTTCTTTTAATCTTTTAGCAATTGTAAGTCTTAGCCTAGTCATTTTTACTCTTTCTTCTGGTCCATGTTTGATTTTTCTTTCTGACGGTGCTGGCCTTGATCCCATTAAACCCATTATATCTTCTTTTAAAATAATACCATTTTTGCCGGTTCCTCGAACTTTATTTAGATCTATATCTGCTTCATTAGCCATTTTTCTTGCTGCTGGCGAAACTTTAGTTTCTTGAAATTTTTTTAAAACTTTTTTCTCAATTTTTTCTTCATTATGAAAAGTATCAAGGATTAATGGCTCATCTTCAATTTTTTCTTCTTCAAGTTTTAATATAGGTTCACTTTTTGTTTTCTTAAGTTGCTTTTCTACACCGACAACTTTTTTTTCTTCATCAAATATTTTGGGTTCTTTTTTCAGCTGTTTTTTTGGAGGACTATAATTTTTAATTTCTTTGACTGGTTTAATATCTTGAGACGTATTATTGCTTATTGTTCCTAATAGGGACCCAACATTAACTGTTTCCCCCTCCTTAACATCAATTGAACCTAAAACTCCGTTGGATGGTGAAGGTACTTCAACATTAACTTTATCAGTTTCCAACTCTACTACTGGCTCATCAGCAACAACTTTTTCTCCTTTGGATTTAAGCCATTTAGATACTGTTGCTTCAGTGACTGATTCTCCTAAAGTAGGAACTTTAATTTTTTCTGCCATTAGCTTTTAAGTATCTTTTCTAATATTTCTTTTTGTTGTGCAAGATGTTTATTTGCATTTCCAGTCGCAGTTGACGAAGATGCCTGTCTTCCTACGTATTTTACGTTGATATCTTTAAAATTGATCATTTCTAAAGTTCTATCAATATAATTTCGAACTGTATTCCACGCTCCCATATTTTTTGGTTCCTCTTGACACCAAATAAATTTTGCCTTTGTGTATTTTTTTAAAATATTAGCCAATGTTTTTGCTGGGAAAGGGTATAATTGCTCTAAACGTATAAAAATTACTTGATTATTTTTTATCTTTTCTCTTGCTTCGATTAAATCATAATAAATTTTTCCTGAGCACATAATTACTTTCTTAATTTTACTATCTTGTTTTAATTTTATTAAATTATTTTCATTTACATAAGCATCGTCCTCTAGGACTCTGTGAAAAGAACTTGTTGAGGAAAATTCTATAATATTTGAAATACATCTTTTATGTCTTAACAAAGATTTTGGTGTCATTATTATAAGAGGCTTTCTGAATTCCCTATGCATTTGCCTTCTTAAAACATGGAAGTAGTTTGATGGTGTGGTGCAATTTACAACTTGAATATTTTCTCCAGCACAAAGTTGAAGAAATCTTTCTAGTCTTGCTGAGGAATGCTCTGGTCCTTGTCCCTCATACCCGTGGGGTAACAACATTACTAAACCACTGGCTCGTCCCCACTTTGACTCGGATGAAGTGATAAATTGATCAATTATAACTTGCCCTCCATTTGCAAAATCTCCAAACTGTGCTTCCCATAAAACTAAAGTTTCAGGTTCAGATAAAGAATAACCAAATTCAAAACCTAGCACAGCAAGTTCAGATAATAAGCTATCTATGATTTCAAATTTTTTTTGTCCTTTCTCAATATTATTTACTGGGACATATCTGTCATGATTTTCTTGATTTCTTAAAATAGCATGTCTCTGACTGAAAGTTCCTCTACCTGAATCTTGTCCAGATAGTCTAACCGAAAATCCCTCGGTTAAAAGTGTGCCTATCGCTAAACTTTCTGCTGAAGACCAATCAACTTTTCCTGATAAGAGCATTTGATTTCTTAGTTCAAAAACTCGTTTCAGTGTTTTATGAGCGTTAAACTTTGATGGAATGCTAAATATTTTTTTTCCAATTTTTTTCAATTTATCTTTATTGACACCGCTTTTGCCTCTTTTGTCTTTCCCAAGACCTGGTTTAAACCTGGACCATGCTCCATCAAACCACTTTAATTCAGACTTATAGTTTTTAGACGTTTCAAATTCTTTTTCCAAAAAACTTTTAAACCCATTTTTTTCTGCTTGAAGTTTCTCACTAGAGGTTAATCCTTCATCAGAGAGTTTCTTTCCATACAGCGAGAGAGTAGTAGGGTGTGATTTAATTTTTTTATACATTATTGGTTGAGTGAAAGAGGGCTCATCACCTTCATTGTGACCAAATCGTCTATAACAAACCATATCAATAACCACGTCTCTATTAAACTTTTGTCTGTATTCTGTTGCAATTTTTGCACAGTGAACAACAGCTTCTGGGTCATCTCCATTTACGTGAAAAATTGGAGCTTGTGCAGTTTTTGCTACATCTGATGGATAAGGAGAGGATCTAGCAAATCTTGGTGCAGTTGTGAAACCTATTTGATTGTTTACTATTATGTGTATCGTGCCTCCAATATTATGTCCTGGAAGACCAGACATTGCAAAACACTCAGCAACAATTCCTTGGCCTGCAAATGCTGCGTCACCGTGCATTAAAACTGGAATTACTTTTTTTCTTTCTTTATCTTTATGAAAAAACTGTTTAGCTCTTACTTGCCCTAACACTACAGGATTTACTGCCTCTAAATGAGACGGATTGTCTGTTAAACTTATATGGA
>MDSZ01241207.1_pt1 | contig 14168 bp, 13 predicted proteins | sample 811201 | NCBI WGS metagenome assembly MDSZ01 (sample SAMN05326647, study PRJNA326480) | marine metagenome | isolation source: seawater | place: Indian Ocean: North | collected 2010
GAGAATAATAAAGGTTCTATATTAAGGACTATAATTTATACAATTGGCCACTTTGCTATTGCAATAACAGTTTTAATGTTAATAGCAGAAGTATCTTTTATGATTGCTCTTACCGATGCTATTGTAGAGCCATTAGCTAATGCTATTTGGTATTTCATTTTAGACAAAATTTGGACTTCTAAGTACAAAAAATAAGTTTACAATAAACCCCATAAACTCTCTTTTTTTACCCAACCTTTAAAATCTTCAACTTTTATTTTACACCAATTATTCTTACATTTCACAATTTTACAAAGTCTGCCTTTTTTAAGTATTGCATAAGGTTTTGAGTAAATTGAAGGTTTGCCAAAAATTAATAAGTCGTCATCTACAGTGATTGCTGCTTTCCTCTTTGATAATTGAGAAATATGTATCCAACCAGTATTATTCTCATGATCTCTAATTTTTCTAAAATTCTCATATTTATCTTGAATAAGAACAGGCAAAAATCTTTTTTTATAAAATAATTTTATTGGATACTCAAATGATGGGCCTTGTCTTAGATTTACCTTATCATTTCTTAAAGTTAAAAAATATTCTTCTATTGCTAAAAGACTATGAAATTGAAAAAAAAATAATAAAAAAAATATTGTTATTTTGAACATTTATTTTTGCAATTAGGGTTAAAGGTTAATTTAATATTTCTAAAGTTAGTTTTAAGCAAGTCAAATACTATCATTTGATTATGTAAATCATTTTTAAGATTGAGTATTGTTTTTAAAACTTCTGCAGCTTGTAGTGATCCCATAACGCCTGCTAAAGGAGAGAAAATTCCTTCTGATTGACAATTATTTTCATCTAAGGGCTTTTCTGGCATAAAACATCTGTAACAGGATCCCTCTTTTTTAAAATTGAATTTATATAAATGCCCTGCAAATTTACTTATCGCAGCAGAAATTAAAATTTTTTGACTCTTTTTGCACTCATCGTTTATAAGGTACCTAGTTTCGAAATTATCGGTGCCATCACAAATTATATCATAGTTTCTTAATAAATCTTTTATGTTATTTGAATTAATTTTTTTTTTATAAATTTTAATCTTTATTTTTCTATTCAATTTAGCAATACTTGATTTTGCTTGATTTACTTTAAATTTACCTATGTCAGATATGTTAAATAAAGTTTGTCGATTAAGATTACTGATCTCTATTTTATCGTGGTCCACAATTCCTATAGTCCCAACACCTGAAGCTGCAAGATAAGTCAGCAAAGGGCAGCCTAAACCGCCTACTCCAATAATTAAAACTTTTGAATTATAAATTTTTTTTTGACCGGTAACTCCAACTTTTTTTAAAATTATTTGTTTTTCAAACCTTTTTAGATCTTTAAGATTAAATTTCATTAATTTTTTATTTTATTCCAGTAGATCCAAAGCCGCCAAAGCCTCTGACAGTTCTCTCTAAATTATCAACTTCTTTTATAGTTGCTTTTGAAACTGGACACAAAACCATTTGAGCTATCCTAGCTCCATTTTCAACAATAAAAGTTTTATTACTCAAATTTATTAAAATCACTTTAATTTCACCTCTGTAATCTGCATCAATAGTTCCTGGAGTATTTAAAACTGTTACTTGATTTTTTGACGCCAAACCAGATCTAGGTCTGATTTGTATTTCAAAACTTTTTGGTATAGCTATTGAAATTCCTGTTGGTATTATTGATGTTTTTCCCGGCTCAATTTTCACTGAACTTTCAATATTAGCAGCAAGATCCATCCCAGATGAATCTTCTGTTGCATATTTTGGTAAATTTACATTTTTAGACAATCTTTTAATTAAAATTTCTGTCATTAAATAAAAGTTTATCTAAAATAATTTCTGCAATTTTATTTGCTATAAATGATTTTTTATTTTTTTTTAATAATTTTGTTTTACCATTACCGTCTATTATAGAAACCTTATTCCAACTTGAATTAAAACCTCTGTCTTTTTTTGATATATCATTTGCAACAATTAAATCACAATTTTTCTTTCTCATTTTTAATAAAGCATTTGCATTTAAATTTTCAGTATCTGCAGAAAATCCTACTACAATTTTTGGTCTAAATTTATTATTTTTACCTAAGAATTCCAGTATATCTTTATTTTTCTCTATTTTAATTGAACTTTGAATTTCCTGATCTTTTTTTAATTTATTTTTATTTTTTTTTATAGGTTTAAAATCAGCAACAGCTGCTGCACAAACTGCCACATCTACAGGGAGAGATTCTTTTACCTCTTTTAACATTTCTTCTGCAGAAATTATTTTTTTGGTTTTGAAAACATTCTGATAAATTAAATTAGTTGGTCCTGAGATGAGAGTAGTTTTAATTCCAAATTTTTCTAATGCCAAAGCAATTTCATAACCTTGTTTTCCACTTGACTCATTAGATATATATCTTACAGGATCCAAATACTCTCTAGTAGGACCCGTTGTGACTAGTGCTTTGAACTTTTTTTTCTTAACAAGATCTCTCTTATTGAAGTAATTTTCTAAATAGGAGTAGATTTGTCTAGGGCTTGACATTTTACCTTCGCCATACTCACCGCATGCCATTTCACCCTTTTCAGGTCCAAGAAATAAATAACCATAATCTTTTAATATTTTAACATTATTTTGAGTTGCCTTGTGAATCCACATCCTCACATTCATTGAAGGAATTAACAACACATCTTTATCTGAGGCTAATATCACTGTTGTAGCTAAATCGTCTGCTTTACCAAATCTCAATTTTGACATGAAATTGGCTGTTGCAGGCAATACAATAATTAGATCTGACCATCTTGATAATGCAATATGATCAATTTCTGAAAAGTTTTCTTTATCAAATGTGCTTTCGAAAGTCTTACTCTTCGTTAAGGTAGTGATTGAAAGAGGAGTGACAAATTCCTTCCCACTTTTTGTTAAGATTACTTTAATCTCATTATTATTTTTCTTCAATAGTCTTATTAAGTCTAATGATTTATAAGCAGCGATACCTCCACCTATAATTAAAAGTATTTTTCTATTTTTTATATTCATGGTTAATTAAAATACCAATAAAAAGACAATTACAATACCAAAAAAACTAATAAGTATATTATTTCTAAAGTTTTTAAGTTTCATTTGCTCCATTTCTAAATTTTTATTATTTCCAATCGCTAGGTTTAACTTACCTTCAGCCATTAATTTTAGGGCGTAGTCAGCCCTATCCATTAATTCAGGTAAATCAGGAATCCTTTTTATGATTTCAGACGAAGTGTTTATGGCAGTATCAATAGTCGATCTAGGACTTTTAATATTTTTTAACCAATCCTCAAGAACAGGTCTTGATACTTCCCAAATATTCGTCTCAGGATAAAGTTTTCTTGCAACACCCTCAACCACAACCATAGTTTTCTGTAGAAGCAAAAGAGGAGGTTGTGTAGCCATATTAAACTTTTCAGTTATCTCAAATAATTGAGAAAGTAAGTTACCACCAGAGATATCTTTTATAGATTGCCCAAAAATTGGTTCACCTACTGATCTTAAGGCTTGGGCAAATTCTTCTTTAGATGCATTTTCAGGCACTAAGCCGGCTTGAAAATGTACCTCAGCAACTTTTACATAATCTCTTTTAATAAAACCGTATAAAATTTCTGCTAAAAACTTTCTATTATCTTTGTTTAAACGACCCATTATTCCAAAATCTACCGGTATGATATTACCCTTGCCATCAACAAATAAGTTTCCTTGATGCATATCACCATGAAAAAATCCATCTCGGACAGCCTGTTTTAAAAAAAATTGTATTAAGTTTTCCGCGAGTTTTTTAAGATCCACTCCTAGCTCTTCAAGCTTTTGTTGTTCTCTAATAGAAATACCATTAACTTTATCTAGAGTAAGAATTTTTTTAGTTGTATAATTCCAATAAATTTTTGGAACATTAAATCCTATGTCATTTTTTGTATTCTCATAAAGCTCATTAGCTGCTGCTGCTTCAAATCTTAAGTCCATTTCTATATTAGTAATTTCTCTTAAAAGATGGACAACTTCTACCAATTTTAACCGCTTTGCTTTAGAAAAAGTATTCTCTACAATGTAAGCGAATAACATTAAAGCATCTAGCTCTTCATTAAATAACTTTTCAATGTTTGGTCTCAATATCTTTATAGCTACCTCTTTCTCATTATCTTCCAGCTTAATTTTAGCTGTATGAACTTGAGCAATAGATGCAGCTGCAATGGGTTCGCTAATTTCTGTTATATTTTTGTAATAATTATCACCTATTTCACGTCTTATTATTTTTTTAGCTTCATATAAATCAAAAGCAGGAACTTTATCTTGAAGTTTTTCCAAATTTTTCGCTAATTCTTCACCAATAATATCAGGCCTAGTAGCAAGAAATTGCCCCAATTTTATAAAAGTAGTTCCCATTCCTTGTAAAGCTATACAAAGTTTTTCACCTGCTGATCTTTGTTTATCAATTTGTTTTGTATCCGCACCTAAAGAAATAAAATTAAAAAAGAGATTTAAGCTAGTAGGAATAGCATGTATCTCATTAATTGTGTCTACAGCACCAGAAGTAGACAATTGTCTAGCAATTTTAAATAATCTTAAAATTCTTTTAAACATCTAAACTTTCCAACCCGAGTGTATCGCCGCTATACCACTAGATAAATTTCTAAACTCCACATTAGAAAAACCATTTTTTTTGATTAATTTAGCCAATGTTTTTTGATTATAAAATTTTTCAATACTTTTTACTAAATATTTATAGGGTTCATCTGATCCAACGACTAATTTACCTACCAAAGGAATAGTTTTTGAATATTGTTTGTAAAAATAATTAAGCATTTCATTATCAATTTTGGAAAACTCCAAACACATAAAGCGTCCACCGGGTTTAAGAACTCTAAATGCTTCCTTTAAAACAAAATTAATATTAGATACGTTTCTTATACCAAAACTAATAGAATAATAGTCAAATGTTCCTTCCTCGACTGGTATTTTTTCTGCAGGAGCATGAATCCAGTTAATTGTATCTAAACTTTTTAGTTTAATCTTACCTTGGTTTAGCATTTTAATGTTTGGTTCTACACAAGTAATTTCAGCAGAATTATTGGATTTTTTATAGAATATTTTCGCTATGTCACCAGTTCCAGCAGCTACATCAATCAGTTTTGTACCAGGTTGAGGACCCATCCAATCTATGAATTTTTGTTTCCATGACCGATGAACACCAAAAGAAAGAATATCATTCATTAAATCATACTGTTGATATACTTCTGAAAAAACAGAATTGACTAATTTATTTTTATCTTGAATAGTAGTTTTCATATTAGAATTATATGCCAGAATTACCTGAAGTTGAAGTTGTTAAAAGGTCCTTAGAGAAGAATATACTTAATTTAGTAATTGAAAAAGTAAAGATCAACGATGGTAAATTAAGATATAAAGTAAATAAACATCAATTATCAAAATTAAGAGGAGCAAGAATAAAAAAAATTCGAAGAAGATCGAAGTTTTTAATATTTGAAATAGATCAAAGTTTCTTATTGCTTGTTCATTTGGGAATGACAGGTAAGTTCTTTTTTGTAGATCAAAAAAAAAGAAAGCTGAAAACTAGTTTCTACTATCATCTAGACAAAGAAAAAGATCACAAATATGATAGAGTCATATTTTTTTTAGAGAATAATCAAAAACTTATATATAACGATGTTAGAAAATTTGGATTTATAAAATTATTAAAACGTTATCAAATTAATAGTTGTAAACATTTAAAAAAATTAGGCCCTGAACCTTTAGAAAAAAATTGTAATACTCAGTACTTTAAAAAATACATTTCTGGAAGAAAAAGAAATATTAAAAATATACTTATGGATCAAAAATGTATTTCTGGGTTGGGGAATATTTATGTTAATGAGATACTTTTTGAGAGTAACATTAAACCCACGAGAAAAGTGTCCAATCTTAAAAATTTTGAAATAGACAAGATTATTTTTAATACTAAAAAAATCTTAAATAAATCTATAAAACTTGGCGGATCATCTATAAAAAATTTTTCTAGTAACAATGGAAAAAAAGGAGCTTTTCAACAGTATTTTAAGGTTTATGGTCGAAAAGGAGAAAAATGTTCTAATACAGATTGCAACAGTAGAGTAATAAAGACCTTCATAACAAATCGAGCAACTTTTTTTTGTAGAAGCTGTCAAAAATAATAAAGTTGACCATAATTATTGGTACATATATATATTTTTAAAAATGCCAAATACCAAATCAGCCATCAGAAGAGTTAGAAGGGTAAAAAAACAAACCCAGATCAATAAAATTCGAAAAAGTAAATATAAACATGCAATAAAGCAAATGGATACTTTACTTAAGTCCAAAGATAAGGCTAAAATAAAAAAGTTTTTTCCAAAATTCCAATCAATTCTAATGCAGGTTGCTAAATTTGGAGTAATAAATAAAAAAACTGCAGCTAGAAAAATTTCACGAACTTCTAAAAAGATTAAATAAATTTAAACTATCAGTTGATATAAAATAATTTTCCTACATTTAGATTTTTAATACAAATAAATCAAAATGTAGTTTCTTTTGAAAGTTGCAAGTAAAATTTTTTTCTCTTTAAACGTTAAATCTACAACCTAACTTTAATTTTATTTTTAATTACAACCTGTAAATAGTTGCAAATGAATTATAAAAAGAGTTTAAAGGATTCTCTTTAAGAATTAATTACATGGACAAAAATATAAAAAAACAAAACGTTTATATTTCAGAAGAAGAAAAAACGTTGAATTGGGATGATATCCAAAGCTCATTTAAAAAAACTTTTGGTAACGAGATTTATAGTAGTTGGTTGCAGAAAATTAGCTTAATCAAAGAATTTAACGATTATTTGATACTCGGTGTTCCCACAAGATTTTTCAGAGATTGGATTGTTTCTAGATATTTGGATAAAATTTTAGAACAGGTTAAAAGTTTTAAATTAAGCTTGAATCGCATTGAATTCAAAATTGTTGAAGAAAACAAGCAAAATCAAGAGATAATTAAGATTGAGGAATTAAACAAAGTTACTGAAATTAAAGACTCTATTTTAAATTATAATAGATTAAACCCTAAACTCAATTTTGATAATTTTATAAAAGGCAAAAGTAATGACATAGCTTTATCCTACTCAAAGAAAGTCTGTGAACATATTTCAAGATACAACCCGCTTTACATTTGTGGTGGAGTAGGCTTGGGAAAAACACACCTATTAAATGCAATAGGATTAGAGCTTCAAGACGACAATAATGTAATGTTTATATCAGCTGAGAGGTTTATGTATCATTTTATTAAATCTATTAAAAAAAATGACATGGTAAATTTTAAGGACTTTTTCAGGAAGTCCTCTGTTTTTATTATTGATGACATTCAATTCATAAGCGGTAAAGAAAGTCTTCAGGAGGAGTTTTTTCATACATTTAACAGTCTGATGGATAAAGGATCTCAAATAATAATATCCTCTGATAGAGCTCCTATGAAATTAGATAGAATACAGGACAGGATTAAATCAAGGTTAGCAGGAGGTTTAGTGGTAGATATAGACTCCCCAGATTTGGATTTGAAAATAAATATTATTAAAAGAAAAATAGAGGATATTCAAAATCAATTTAAAGAGAATATAAACTTAAGTGAGGAAGTTATTAATTACCTAGCCGCAGAAAGTAAAACTAATATAAGAGAACTTATTGGAATTTTAAATAGAGTTATCGCATTTAGTAGAGTGCACAACAAAATCCTAACAATAAACGATTGTAAAAATATTTTAAAAGATGTTTTTAGCCAAATTAGAGTCATTACGGTTGATAAGATTCAAAACGTAGTTTCAAATTATTTTAATATTGCTCTTGGTGAAATGCTATCTCAAAGAAGATCTAGGCCTTTAGCGAGACCTAGACAAATTGCTATGTTTTTATCAAAAAAATTGACATCAAGATCATTACCAGAAATAGGAAGAAGATTTGCAAACCGTGATCACACTACAGTAATACATGCCGTTAAGACTATTTCAAGACTATCTGAACAAGATGACGAAATGAAAAAAAATATCAATCAGATTAAAAGTCTTTTATTAGAACAGTAGGAAATGCAATTTGTAATCAAAAGAGATATTTTATTAAAGTCACTAAATTTTGTTCAAGGAGTTGTAGAAAAAAAGAATACACTTCCAATTTTATCCAACGTACTGCTGCAATTAAAAAATAAAAAATTATCTATAATAGCTACTGATTTAGATATAATTTTTTATGATGAAATAGATGAGGTCAATATTATTAATGAAGGAAGTACTACAACCTCAGCAGCCATACTTTATGATATTTTAAGGAAAATTTCTTCAAATTCAGAATTAAAATTTGATTTAAAATCAGAAAATAAATTAAGCTTAAAAAGTGATAATTCTGATTTTAATCTTCTATGTCTACCGCCAGATAATTTTCCAACTTTTGCAGATCGTTTTGATGATGAAGATATAGTTTTAGATACAAATAAATTTCTTAAACTTTTAAATAAGACCAGAATTTCAATATCAAATGATGATACCAGGCATTATTTAAATGGGATTTACCTACATTTGACCGAGGCTAATGACCGATACTTTCTTACTGGAGTAGCAACCGACAGTCATAGGTTATCCTCAAGCAGCTTAGAAATTGGTAAAGTTGAAAACTTTAGATCCCTAATCCTTCCTAGAAAAACCGTGTTTCAATTATGTTCTTTAATTACCGAAACATCAGAGGAACTGAAAATGAATATAAGTGAAAACAAAATAAGATTTTGTTTAGGAAATATGAAACTAATTTCAAAAGTTATTGATGGAAAGTTTCCAGATTATAGAAAAGTAGTTCCTACTAATAATGAAAAAACACTAATTGTTTCCACAAAAGATTTTATAAATTCAATAGAAAGAGTTGCCACAGTTTCAGTTGATCGAAAAGAAGGTGTAAAACTTACAATTAATAAAAGCACTATTCAACTTTCTGTAAATAGTGCCAATTCAGGCGAAGGAAATGAAAAAATTGAGGCAAAATTCAATTCTGAAAATTTAAATATCAGTTTTAATTCGAAATATTTAATAGATATAGCTTCTGAGGTAGAGAATAAAGATTTAAAAATGAATCTCAAAGACCCGGTCTCGCCTGTTCTTATTGAAGACATGTCCGATAAAAACAGTTATTACGTTATTATGCCAATGAAAATTTAAATTTTTAAAAAATTAAAATTTTTTTTTAATTTTCGCCTTAAAACTGTTGGTATTGAATGTTTTTAGATCAGTTACCGCTAAGCTAGTTTTATATTGTTAAAAAAAAATGATATGTTGGATAAATCCTAAAAAATAAAATGTCTAAAAATACTCAACTTAAAAATCAAAATTATGGAGCTGACTCTATAAAAGTCCTTAAAGGACTCGATGCCGTTAGAAAAAGACCTGGAATGTATATTGGTGACACTGACGATGGCTCAGGTTTGCATCATATGGTATTTGAAGTGCTTGATAACTCAATCGATGAGGCTTTAGCTGGTCATTGTAAAAATATAGAAGTTACAATTAATGATGATAATACTGTTACAGTCGAAGATGATGGTAGGGGTATACCAGTAGATATTCATAAAGGTGAGAAAATATCAGCAGCAGAAGTCATAATGACACAATTACATGCTGGTGGGAAATTTGATCACGACTCATATAAAGTATCAGGCGGTTTACATGGAGTTGGAGTTTCAGTAGTTAATGCTCTTTCAGAAAAACTAGATCTAAAAATATTCAGAGAAGGTAAGGAATATGAAATTAAATTTAAAGATGGCAACTCTATAAAACCTTTAAAAAATATTGGAAAAACAAAAAAAAAGGGTACAAGTATAACTTTCCTGCCTTCAAAAGAAATTTTTTCTTCTATAAAATTTAGCTCTTCGATACTAGATAAAAGAATAAGAGAACTTGCTTTTTTAAACAAAGGTATTTCAATTACTTTAATAGATAACTCAGGTAAAAAAAGTAAAGAATTTGCTCACAAATATGATGGAGGGATTATTGAATTTGTAAAACACATCAATAATAAGAAACCTCAATTAGTAAATAAAAACGAGAAAGAAGTATTTAAAAAACCTGTTTTTGTAACAGCTACAAAAAATAATGTAATTGTAGAGTGCTCTTTTGAATGGAATGCTGGTTATTCTGAAGAAGTACTTCCTTTTACGAACAACATTCCCCAAAAAGATGGAGGAACACACTTACTAGGATTTAGAAGTGCACTAACTAGAGTAATCAATAAATATTCAAATGATAGGAATAACAAAAAAAATAAAATTTCTTTGTCTGGAGAAGACATTAAAGAAGGACTAACCGCAGTATTATCAATTAAAATGCCTGATCCAAAATTTTCATCTCAAACAAAAGACAAATTAGTATCTTCAGAGATAAGAAACATTGTTGAACATATTATTGGAGAAAAAGTATCAACCTGGTTCGATCAAAATCCTTCAGCAGCTAAAACAGTGATAGAAAAAATTACTCAAGCTGCCATGGCAAGAGATTTAGCAAGAAAAGCTAGAGATAGTGTTAGACGCAAAGGAACTTTTGAACTATCTGGACTTCCTGGAAAACTTGCTGACTGCCAAATCCAAAAAAGAGAAGGTACAGAATTATTTATAGTTGAGGGCGACTCTGCTGGCGGTTCAGCTAAACAAGGAAGAGTTCGTGAATTTCAAGCTGTATTACCATTAAGAGGAAAAATTCTAAATACTTTCGTTAATGGAAAAAAAAATGGAGAAGATCAATCCACTAAGGCATTATCCAAAATGATGTCTTCAAGTGAAATAGTAACTCTAATAAACGCTTTAGGCACGGGATCCAAAGATTTTAATATAGAAAATTTAAGGTATGATAAAATTGTTATTATGACCGATGCAGATGTTGATGGTTCTCATATAAGAACACTGCTACTTACTTTTTTTAATAATCATCCTTTTAATCAATTAATAGAAAATGGTCATATATATTTAGCTCAGCCACCACTTTTTAAAGTCACAAAAGCTAATAAGAGCATATATATTAAGGATGAAAAAAATTTAGAAGATTATATTTTAGAATCAGCAAAATTAAATAAAAAAATTAAAAAGGGTACTAGCGAGTACAAAAAATTTCTGCAAGAACAGAAAGAAAAATTATCTATTCAAAGATTTAAAGGATTAGGTGAAATGAACCCGGAGGAGCTCTGGGAAACAACACTAAATCCTGAAAATAGAACAATGTTAAGAGTTCAATATACTAAAGGCACTAAAGATAAGTCTAAAGAGGATCAGAAAATGATTGAAGTTTTAATGGGCGATGAAGTAGCACCACGAAAAGATTTCATCACTAATAATGCTTTGGAAGTCACTAATTTAGATATTTAAAAAATCATGAATTTATCAACTCTTTTTAGGACAAAAGAGAACTTAAGCTTAGATAAAAATACATTAACAATCCTAAGGTATATTGCCATAATTGGTCAAATTTTTGCAATTAGCATAGTTTTTTACTATTTAAAATTACCACTTCCAATTAAAGAAAGTTATTTGATCATTTCGCTGGGATTAGCAACAAATTTGTATCTTCAATTTGGGATTAGAATAACCCAACTTAAAGATTTTTATGCTGCTCCTTTCCTTTTGTACGATTTAATACAATTAAGTGCCCTTCTTTATTTGACAGGTGGAATTTTTAATCCTTTCTCTTTCTTACTTGTGATACCGGCTATTGTTTCCTCTACATTTTTAAGTATGGGTACAACAATTATCTTAGGTTTGATAACATCATTACTTTTATTTATTTTATCTTCTTATTACCTGCCCTTACCAGGTGTAGACATCATTAGTTTTCCTGAGATTTATAAAATTGGGATCTTAGTTTCAATTTTAATAGGATTAATTTTTTTAAGTTACTTCGGTATTCGTTTTGCTGGTGAAAAAAAGAAAACAGAAGAAGCTTTTAAAAAACTTCAAGAAGTGATTTATAAAGAATATGAATTAGAGTCTTTAGGAGGCCAGGCTGCAGCTGCAGCGCACTCACTTGGAACACCTTTAGCTACAATTAGTGTAGTTGCAAAAGAATTAAAAAAAGAAATAGGAGAAAATAGCGAACTTTCTAAAGATATTGATCTATTAATTAGTCAATCCAAAAGATGTAGTGAAATTTTAAAAAGAATTTCAAAAAAACAGATAGAAGAAGATAAATTTTTTAGTTCAACAAAATTAGAGGATTTACTTGAAGAAATTATAAATTCTTTTAAAGAAACATCTTCTAAAGAAATTAATTTAGTATCTGATAATGATAAAAACAAAATCGATGTCCAAAGGTCAGCAGAAATGATTTATGGTTTGAGAAATTTTATAGGAAATGCAATTAAATTTTCAAAAAGTAGAGTAAATATTTTCCTCATAAGTGATGATAAAGAAATTAAAATCATAGTGAATGATGATGGCCCAGGATTTCCTAAAGATATAATTGAGAAGTTGGGTGAACCTTATATAAAATCTAGATCATTAGAATTAAATTCAAACTCGGGTTTAGGTCTTGGAACTTTCTTAGGTAAAACTTTACTAGAAAGACAGAACGCTAAACTACTGTTTAAAGATGATAAAAACTTAGGTGGTGCTTCAGTAGTTATAAGTTGGTCACCAAAAAGTATTTTACTTAATGTTTAAATTCGAAGGAATATGAAAGGATTTTATAAGCTAATTTTGCTACCAAAAAATTATATGAGTCAAATTTTTTTATTGGGGCGAGTTCGTTTATGTCTGCACCAACTATATTTGATATTTGGCAGACCTTCTTAATTATTGGCAAAACTTCATCCCAAAATAATCCACCTGGTTCGGGGGTCCCTGTTGCTGGCATAATGCTTGCATCAAAACCATCTACATCAAAAGTTATATAAACTTGCTTATTCTCAAACAAGTTATTTAATTTTTCCAGATCCCAATTTTTTTTATCTTTAGCCCAAAAAATTTCTACTCTATCTTTATTCTTGGTATAAAAATCCATTTCAGTTTTTGAGAGATTTCTAATACCAAAAGACACAACTTTTAAATTTTTAAAATCAAGGCACCTTTTAATTGCAGAAGCATGAGAAAACTTCTGACCTTGATAACTTTCTCTAAGATCAGCATGAGCATCAAAATGAAGGAGGACTAATTCTTTATGTCTTTTAGTAAACGGTTTAATAGACCCTGGTGTAATAGAGTGTTCACCTCCTAAGACAAGTGGAAATTTATTCTCAGATAATATCTTTTCATTTATATCTGACAATTGATTTAAAGCATCATTTAATTTACTTTTTATCTTAAAAGGTTTTAAAGTTTGAATACCAATTTCTTTGTAGGGCTCTTTGTTTAATTCTTCATCAAATAATTCAACTTGATGAGACGCTTTAATTATTTCTTTAGGTCCATTTTTAGTTCCGCTGCCATAGCTAACTGTTTTTTCTAAACCGAAAGGCACTACAACTACTTTTGACTCTGATTTATGAGTTGCATCAAATCCCAAGAAACCTTTTTTCTGGTTTAAATAATTCATTTAAGACCCAAAAATTTGTGAAAAATTTCTTTTTACTCTCTTTTTCCAATTTGTTCTATGAAATGCATCACTTGCAATTAATGGCAATACACTCGTAGCCTCAGCAAATACCATTTGCTCTTTTGTTACATCAACTTTACCCCAAGAGCTAGCTTCTTTTAACGTAGAGCTGCTGCAAGCTCCATCTCTGGTATCAGCCACAGTAATTTGTATAGCATATTTATGCATATCAACCTTTTTACCTAATAACTCTGCACAAACTACTGTATCCTGAATGAAGTTTTTAGGTACTCCACCTCCAACCATTAGAAGTCCTGATTGCTTTGATTGAAGCTTAATTTCAGTCAACTCTCTAAATTCCCTTATAGAGTCAATAGTAATATGTTTATCAGGATTTTTTTCTTGATGCATTACTAGCCCAAAACCTGCAGAACTATCAGTGAAAGCTGGGCAAAATATTGGGACATTATTATCATATGCAGTCTCTATTAAAGAACCTTTTTTTTTAGCATTAGATTTAAGATATTTTCCTAACTCTAATATGAATTCTCTTGAGGTATAAGTTTTAGGTTTTAATGTATTAGCAATATCA
>MDSZ01130536.1_pt1 | contig 14166 bp, 15 predicted proteins | sample 811201 | NCBI WGS metagenome assembly MDSZ01 (sample SAMN05326647, study PRJNA326480) | marine metagenome | isolation source: seawater | place: Indian Ocean: North | collected 2010
CTAATAAGAAATTATTAAAATTAATTAATTTTAAACCTACGCAAAATAATATTAAAAAAATGGTTATAACTAGTTTGAAATGGTACTTTAAACAAATAAAAATAAATTAATGAAAGTAGTAATTTTAGCAGGTGGATTAGGAACAAGACTTTCTGAGTACACAAAAAAAATACCAAAGCCAATGGTTAAATTATCAGGAAAGCCAATAATTTATTATATAATGAAACATTACTCAAATTATGGCTTCAAAGATTTTATCATCGCAGCAGGTTATAAACAAAAAGAAATAAAAAAATATTTTAAAAATAAAATTTTAGATTGGAATATTGAAGTAGTGAATACAGGGTTAAATTCTATGACAGGCGGAAGGTTAAAGAGATTAAAAAAAATAATAGGAAATGAATCATTCTTATTAACATATGGAGATGGATTGAGTGATGTTAATATAAAAAAATTGATACATTTCCATAAAAAATCAAAATCTATTGCAACTTTAACAGCTGTCAGACCCCCCGCAAGATTTGGAGCAATTAAAATTATGAACAAGAAAGTTTCTTACTTTAAGGAAAAGTCTAGTATTGATGAAGGCTGGATTAATGGTGGTTTTTTTGTAATGGAACCAAGGATATTCAAGTTTATTAAAAATGATAAAACTTATTTAGAAAAAGTACCATTTGAAATATTGTCAAAAAAAAAATCTCTTAATGCTTTTAAACACTATGGATTCTGGCAATGTATGGATACATTACGTGACAAAGAATTATTAGAAAAATATTTTAGAAATAAAAAAATTAAATTTTGAAAAAAATTTTAATCATTGGAGGGACAGGTTTTATTGGTTATCACGTCGCTATTAGGGCAATTAAAAAAAATTGGAAAGTAACTAGTATATCATCTACAAAGCCAAAAAAAATCAGACTCTTAACTCAAGTCAAATATTTAAAATGTAATATTTCAAAAAAAAGCGAAATCGAAAAAAAACTTAAAAATCTAAAATTTGATTATATTGTTAATTTAGGTGGACACGTAAACCACTCTGAAAAAAGAAAAACTTATTCAAGTCACTTTATTGGATTTAAAAATTTAATAGATTATTTTGAAAAAAAAAATATAAGATCTTTTATCCAAGCTGGAAGTAGTGTGGAATATGGGTTTAATAAATCACCACACAATGAAAGAATGAAATGTTTAATCAATAAAAAAACCTCAGTTTACGGAAAGTCTAAAATATTTTCAACCAAGCTAGGGCTAAAAATGTTTAAAGATTTAAATTTTCCAATTACTATATTAAGATTTTATTTAGTTTATGGTCCTAGACAAGATAAAAACAGATTTATACCAATTATAATTGATGGATGTTTAAAAGATAAAAATTTTAATTGTTCTTCAGGGGATCAGGTAAGAGATTTCATCTATATAGATGATGTTGTAGATGTGATTTTCAAAGTCTTTAAAAATACTAAGGCAAAAGGTCAAATATTTAATATTGGAAGTGGTAAAAAAATAAAGTTAAAAAAAATAATAGAATATATTAGAGAATATTTAAATTCTGGTAAACCTCAATACGGTTTAGTTAAATTGAGAAAAGATGAACCACTTAATCTGTATCCATCGATTACCAAAGCTAAGAAATACTTATCATGGAAACCTAAAACAAAGTTTTTAAAAGGGGTAATTAAAACAATAAAATATTATAAGAATGGATAAATTAGTAAGTATAATTGTAAATTGTTTTAATGGAGCAAAATATTTAGACCAATGTTTGCAAAGTATTTCAAATCAAAAATATAAAAATTGGGAAGTTATTTTTTGGGATAACCAGTCAAGTGATAATAGTAAAAAGATATTTTTTAGTTTTATGTCTAAAGATAAAAGATTTAAATATTTTTATTCAGAGAAGCATGTTCCTTTATATGAGGGAAGAAATTTAGCATGTTCAAAGGCCAAAGGACACTTTTTGGCTTTCTTGGACACAGACGATACATGGAGTGATGAATTTTTAGAAAGTAGAAGTAAACATTTTTATGATGATAAATACGATTTTTTTTATTCAAATTGTTTTCATTATTTTGAAAAAGAAAAAAAAAAAATCTTATTTACTAATTTAAAATTAGATAGCGGAAAAATTTTTGATTTTTTAGCCAAAAATTATCTTGTAAAAATAAGTACTTTAATTGTGAGAAAAAGAGTTTTTGATAATGAAAAAAAATTTAATAAAAATTACAATATAATTGGTGATTTTGAATTAGTAATGAGAATGTCTGAAAAATATAATTTCTTAGCAAATCAAGAACCACTTGCACAAATTAGATTCCACCAAAACAATTTTTTAAATTTGCATAGAGATATGTTTTATACGGAGTATAAAAATTGGTACTTAAATATAGATTTTTCAAAAAAACAATGGAGTAAAAATAGATCGAGATTTATTCTTAAATTATTACATTTATATTTAGTAAAATTAATACCTTCTTTTATAGTTAATTTTTTAAGAAAAAAATGAAAAAAGAGATTTTTGTATTATCAAATGATAAAATCTTTCTTAGAAAAAAGAGAATATACATACCAAATAATGATTTAAATATATTTTTAAGACCATTATTAAAAAGTTTCAAAGTTAATCTGCTTTGCCGCAAGTCTAATACTAAACAAAAATTCAAATTAAATATAAGAAAAATAAGAATTTTTAATGACCTCTCATTTTTAAAAAATAAAAATAAAAAAATTAATTTAATGATTTTAACGGTTACTCCATTTAATTTTTTTATTTTTTTTCTATTGAAGATTTTTTTTAAGAAAAATTTGAAAGGTCAACTTATTATACTTAGTGATGGATATAAAGAATATAGGTATAAATTAGGTTTTCTTGGATATTTAATTTATCATTTTATGTTTTCTTTAATGAAAAAAAAATTAAAAATTATCTCTGTCTCAAAAAACTTTACTAATTTAAAGATAGATAAAACTATTTCACCAAATAATTTAGATCCAGGGTGGTATGAAAACACGAAAAAAGCAAAATTAGACAAAATAAGAATCCTTTATATTGGAAGGTTCAAGAAAGAAAAGGGCATTTATAATTTTTTAAGTATACTTAAAGATGCTCCAAAAAAATTTAATTATGAATTTAGAGCTGTTGGTTTCAATCAAGATTATAATTTTGAAAATAATAGCAATATATCTTATATAAAAGAGATAAATTCACCCAAAAAAATTAAAAAACTTTATGATTGGTGTAATATTTTTGTTTTGCCCTCTTATACAGAGGGGAATCCAAGGGTGATTTTTGAAGCATTATCAAGAATAAGGCCGGTGGTTGTATTTGAAGAAATAGATTTTTTAAAAAAAAGGAATAAAGGAGTTTTTGTTTCAAAAAGAAATTTTGAAAATTTAAATATAAAATTAAATTACATAATGAAAAATTATAAAAAAATTCAAAAAGATATTAAATCGAATAAAAAAGTTACATTTAATATTTTTAGCAAAAGCTTTATTAAGCATTTTATTTAATGATAACTACACAAGAAATATCATATCTAATATTTGCACAGATTATACTTAACTTATTTTTAATTTTAAAACTTAATAGTTTTGCTAAAATAATTAATATTTATGACTTTCCAGATAAAAATTTAAAAATTCATAAAAAACCTATTCCTTTAATAGGTGGAATTTTCATTATTTTTAATTTGATATTAACTTATTTATTATTAAGTTTTTTAGATAATGATTTTATTCCATCAAAATTAAATTTTCACGATCAATTATCGATATATATATCAGTCATTTTGTTATTTTTGGTCGGAATTTATGATGATAAAAAAAATTTAAATCCAATTATGAAATTATTTATTTCTTCAATAATTATTTCAATATCAATTTTCATAAGCAATTATTTGATTATAGATTCAATTAGTATTTCTTTCTTAGAAAAAAGAATATTTTTTGGTAAATTTGGATTTTTATTTTCAATATTATGTATACTGTTATTTATTCATGCAACAAACTTATTTGATGGAATTAATCTTCAATCAATATTGTACTTCATAATAATTTTTATTTATTTATTAATTTACTCAAATTTTAAGATTATTTGTTTAAGTTTAATAATTTCTTTAATTTTTTTATTATTTATGAACTTTAAAAATTATTTATTTTTAGGAGACTCGGGTATTTATTTGCTTTCATCTATAGCTGCATTTATTTTTATTTATGAACATAATTTTTTTAGAACAATAATTTACGGAGATGAAATATTTGTGTTAATGATGATGCCAGGCATAGATATGATAAGATTGGTGATTTTAAGAATTTTTAAAGGAAAGAATGCTTTTAAAGGTGATAGAGATCACATTCATCACCTTTTAATTAAAAGGTTTTCATTGATAAATACAAATTTAGTGGTTATTTCAATGACTATATTTCCAATTTTTATTTTTAAAATATTTAATATGAGCATTTTAAACACAATAATTTCTTTTTTAATTATATATATTGTTGTAATTACAATGCTTTTAAAATTTAAAAATGAAACAAAGTAAAAATAAGTTCTTAGGTATATCTCAATCAGAAATTTGGGATGCAGAAAATATATTTCATTTAAAAACTAATGTAAGTCGAATATCACAAATATTATATCATTATGAATTATATAAATTAATACTTCGTGTACCAGGAAGTATTATCGAATGCGGTGTCTTTAAAGGAAATAGTTTAGTAAGATTTTTAACATATAGAAGTTTATTAGAAAATAATTTTTCAAGAGAAGTGTATGGCTTTGATGTTTTTGGTAAATTTCCAAGTGCAAAGATAAAAAAAGATAAAAATTTTATAAAAACATGGAATAAAAAAGCAAACCAAGGAATTAATATAGATGAATTAAATACGACTTTAAAAGATAAAAAATTTGAAAATTATGAATTAATTAAAGGTAATGTAATAAATACAATACCGAAATTCTTAAAAAGAGTTAAAAATTTAAAAATAGCAATATTACATCTTGATATGGATGTCTATGAGCCAACAAAATTTGCCTTGAATCGCTTTTCAAAATATATGGCAAAAGGAGGAATAATAATAATTGATGATTATTCTAGAGTTTCAGGAGCAACAGATGCAGTTGATGAATTCATAAAAAAAAACAAGAAGTTGAAATTAGAAAAACTTCACTTTTACTCAAAACCAACCTTTATAAGATTTTAAACTATTAAAATTCGAAAAAAAATTGCATAAGTTTTGCTTGTGAGTTAAATTAGAAAAATTATTTAACATAATCTACATAAATCATTGAAAACAAATTTTTATAAAAATAATCTGACAGCAAATAAATATTTTAAAATTTTAGAATATAAAAAAAAATTTAGTAAAAGGTTTTTACTTAAAAATTTTGGTCTTTTTGCAGGTGATAAAACAGTTTATCGTTTTTTATTATTATTTGAAATTTTAAGTAAAGTGAAGAATATAAAGGGAGATATTATCGAGTTTGGTGTTTGGAATGGAAATAATTTACTTACAATAAAAAAAATAACAGAATACTTAAATATAAATAAAAAATTAATTGGATACGATCATTTCAAAGGAATGCCATTTTCAACAAATGGGAATTATTTTTCTGGAGATAAGAAACTCTTAAAATTTTTTATTAATTTTTTTAAATTACAAAAAATATTTTTAATAGATGATGACTTTAATAATATAAAAAAATATGACAAAAAAATTAAAAAAATTTCTTTTGCATATCTAGATTGTGATTTGTATTCTGAAACTTTGAAGATATTAAATTTTATAGATAGCAAGATATCTAAAGGAGGTGTCATTGCTTTTGATGAGGCTCTTAGAGATGAAAGTAAGGGTGAAGCGAAAGCATTAAAGGAATTTTTTAAAGTAAAAAAAAAGAAATATAAAATGATAAAAAAAACTAAATTTTACCAACCAGATATTTTATTAATTAGAAATTGACTAAAAAAAATATAAAAGAATTTGATTATAAAAACTTCTTTAAAAAATTAGATTTATATAAATATGATAATATTTTAATAAATTCTAGTATTCTTGAATTTTTGATATACGAAAGAAAAAATAAAAAAATTTTTAACATATCAAACTTCATTAATGAACTAATCGAGTCATTAAATCCAAAGGCAACATTGTTTATTCCAGCATATAATTGGGATTTTTGTAAGGGTAAAATTTTTGATAAAAATAGCACAGAACCTAAAACTGGTTCTCTAGCCAAGTCGATCTTGAAAAGAACAGATTTTTTCAGAACACAAAATCCTTTGTACTCTTTTTTTGTATATGGAAAAAATGCCTCAAAATTAGCAAATATAGATGAAGACAACTGTTTTAATTTTAATTCTGTATTCGGTTACTTAATAAAAAAAAAAGCAGTCAATATATTTTTAGGACTCGATTATAAAAAAGCCTTTACCTTTGTTCATGTTGCAGAACAAAAAGCTAAGGTTAACTATAGACATCTTAAAAGCATTAAAGGTAAAGTTTTAATAAATGGAAAAATAAAAAACAAAAATGTTAAATTTTTTGTAAGAAATTTAGCTATGAAAATAATTTCAACGGAAATCGACTCTAAATTAGACAAATATCTTATTTATAAAAATATTTTATATAAGAAAAAAATCATGAATATAAATATACAAAAATTAAAAATAGATAAAACTTATGAAATTATACTTAGAGATTTATTAAAAAAGAACTTTAAGTATGTTTACCCCAAAAAAAACTAAATTAATGTTTGATAATTTTAAGAATTTTCAAAAAAGAATAGCTTTTTTTGATAACGATTTGAAAATATCCTATGGAGATATAATTAATTTTTCCAAAAAATTGAATAAATTTTTAAAAAAAAAATCATTAGTATTATTGGTAATTTCAAATTCAATAGAGGGATTAAAAATTTATAGTTCATTAATAAAAAATAACAATACAACAATTATTATAGATGAAACTTTGGGGGAAAAATTTATTTTAGAAATTGCCAAGAAATATAAAGTTAATTTTATATTTTATCCTAATAATATATTAAAAAATCCTGGGCAAAAAAATTTAATTAACAGCACTAATTACAAATGTATTAAAGAAAACAATTTTGATCATAAAATAAATAAACAAAATTTAATTTTGTTAACAACCTCTGGCACAACATCTAATCCAAAATTTGTAAGAATTTCTAATCAGAATTTAAATTTTAATTGTGAAAAAATCATAGACTCTTTAATGATTAAAAAAAGCCATATTACCTGCACATCTCTACCTTCAGGTTTTGCTTTTGGACTATCAATCATTAATACTCATCTAAGTATTGGTTCGAGAATATTCGTGACTAAGAAGTCAATTGTCGAAAAAAGTTTTTGGGAGGATTTGAGTAAATTTAAGATAACTTCTTTGTATGGTGTTCCAGCTACATTTAAGTTTTTATGTCTTTCAAAGTTATATAATAAAATTTCAAAAAATTTAAAATATATAGCACAAGCAGGTGGAAAATTAGAAAATAGATTTATAGATGAGTTGATTGAATATTCAAAAAAAAATAAGAAAGATTTTTATATAATGTATGGACAAACAGAGGCAAGCCCGAGAATCTCTTGTTTAAATGTTGTAAAAAATCAAGATAAAAGACTTAGTATTGGTAAACCTTTTAAAAATACATTTATAAAGTTGAAAAGTTCGAAACAAATTGAAAAAAAATTTTTTAAAGAATTTGTGTTTTACGGAAAGAATGTATGTTTAGGCTATGCTAAATCTTTTAAAGATCTGGAAAAGGGTGATACACTATTTGGCAAACTTAATACTGGAGATTATGGCTATATAGACAAAGACGGTTTTTTTTATATAGCTGGTAGAATTAAGAAATTTTCAAAAATAAACGGCTTAAGAATTGATTTAAATGATGTTGAAAAATTTTTGAAAAATAGAAAAATAAAATCTGAAACTATAATAGATAACAATTTCTTAAAATTAAATTTGCAAAATAAATTTCTGATAGATAAAGTAAAAATTATGTTATCTAAAGAATACAAAATTAATAAAAATTATATAATCTGTTTACATAAACCCAACTTAAAAACTTCAATTAAAAAAAAATCATGGAAAAATTTCTTGTAAAAGATAAAAAAGTTTTTTGTTTTTCTGAGTCAGAAAAAAAAAAATATTTTCAAAAAAATTTTATTGAGATTATAAAGTTTCATGTTAAGAAATGTAAAAAATACTCACAACTTTTAAAAAAGTTAAATTTTAAAATTAAAGAAAATTCAAAAATATCTCAAATACCTCCAATACCAGTATCAATTTTTAAAGATAATATTTTGTATAGTTGTGAAAAAAAAAAAATAATTAAAAAATTACTTTCATCAGGAACTTCAGGTAGTAAACAATCTCAAATTTTTTTAGATTCTGTAAACTCGATAGTTCAAACTAAAGCCTTAGTTCAAATAATGGGTCATTTTTTTGGTAAGGAAAGAATGCCAATGTTAATAATTGATAAAAAAAATGATAATGGAAATAGGGAGAATCTAGTCGCAAGTCAGGCAGCTGTAAATGGCTTCTCTATTTTGTCAAAAAAAATATATTATGCTTACAAAAGTAATGGAGACATCAATTTTGATGATATAAAAATTTTTAAAGATAGTTTTACTCAAGAGAAAAAAGTAGTTTTTGGTTTTACTGATAAAGTTTACAAATTTTTCTTTGAAAACAAAAATCAATTAAAGAATATGAAATTTAATAATTGTACACTTCTCCACGGTGGTGGATGGAAAAAGTTAGAGTCAAAATCAATTGACTCAAAGATATTCAAATCAGCACTTAAGAAGAATTATGATTTTAAAAAAATAGTGAATTATTATGGTTTAATAGAGCAAACTGGATCAATATTTGTTGAATGTGATAAATGTGATGCATTTAAATGTTCTATTTATTCAGATGTACTTGTTAGAGATGAAAATTTAAATATTGAAAATAAGAAAAATAAGGTAGGTCTTTTACAATTAATGTCTTTGTTGCCTAGTAGTTATCCTGGAAACAACATATTAACAGAAGATCTAGGAATGATTTGTTCTAATAAAGTTTGTAAGTGTAAATTTAAGGGTAAACTATTTAGAGTTATAGGTCGATCTAAAAACTCAGAAGTAAGGGGTTGCGCAAATATATAATGGTTGATTTGATAAATGAAGATATTTTAGTAGGATCTAAAGAAATTTCAACTTCACCACTAAAACCATTTGATTTAAGTGTAATTAATTTTTTAAATGAAATTTCCAAAAGTATTTATGCAGACAAAAAAAAAAATTATAATAGTGAAATTAAAACTTTTGGCTTTTTTTGCAGAAAAAAAAATATAGAGAGGTTAAAAAAAATTCACCTTATAGAAAATAATAATTCTGTAAAGATGGGTTTGGGGTTAGCTTTTCATGTAACACCCTCAAATATTCCAACAAATTTTGCATACTCACTTGTTTTTGGTTTGCTTACTGGTAATTCAAACGTTGTAAAACTTCCCAGCCAAAGCTTTGTTGAAATAGATCAAATATGCATGATTATTAAAAAAGTTTTAAGAAAATTCACTAAGTTAAAAAGATACATAACAATTGTGAGGACAAAAAATAACGAGAATTTTTCAATAAAATTATCAATGATTAGTGATTTGAGAATAATTTGGGGAGGAAATGAAACTGTCAATTCGCTTAAAAAAATAAGCACAAATGAAAGATGCAGAGATATTTATTTTCCTAACAGAAATTCTTTATGTGTTATTAATACTGATGTTCTATCAAAAAAAAATGACAAAGAAATTATCAATGTCTGTAGGAATTTTTATAATGATACTTTTTTAGTAGATCAGAATGCATGTTCTTCACCCCATTTGATCTACTGGGTTGGAAAAAAAAATAAAAAGGTAGTTAATGTTTTTTGGAAAACTTTAGAGCAAATAGTTTTAGAAAAAGGTTACAAAAGTTTCTTCTCAGGATCATATTTTAAGTATAATAGATTATGTAATGATATAATAAATTCAAAAAATCTTGAAAATTTTCAGGAATATTCAAACTTTTATTGTATTAATTTAAAAAAAAATAATTTTGATTTAGATCAATTAGTTTCGAAGCTTGGATATTTTTATCAAGTTGAAGTCGATAATTTATATGATATTTTTAAAAATATAAATACCTTTACTCAAACAATAACTTACTTTGGATTCAAAAAAGATGAAATAAAAAATGAATTTTATAAATTGAATTTAAAAGGCGTTGATAGAATTGTTCCAATAGGTCAGGCTTTATCTATTGAGTTGGATTGGGATGGTTATGAGCTATTCAGTAGCATGACTAGGACTACAAGTATTAGATGATTACAGAAAAAACTTTAAAAAATTTTGATAAAAAAAAAATTCTTGAGATTCAACAAAATAGAGATCCCTTTTTAATGATTGATTATGCTGAAGAAATCGTTATAGAAAAGAGTGTTAAAGGTTATAAAGATTTTAATAATAATGAATGGTTTTTCAAAGTTCATTGGCCATCTGATCCAAATGTCCCAGGTGTCTTACAAATAGAATGTTTATTTCAATCTGCATCTTTAGCAATATTAGCAATGCCAGAAAATAAAGGAAAAATTATGTACGTAAGCTCCTTAGATAAAGTAAGATTTTTAAAGAAAATTACTCCAGGCAAAAGGCTGAATATAGATGCTAATATCGAGAGTTTTAATAGAGGTATTGCAAAATCTAAAGCAGAGGGTAGAGTCGACGGCGAACTTGCTGTAAAAGCTGAGTTCTCTTTAGTTTTGCCAAATGAAATAAAAAAATATATTTAACATAAAATTTAAAAATTATGCCTATTGCATCATCATTATTAAATAAACCAAGGTTAGTTAAAAAATTGAGAGATTTTTATGATTATGTGAATAAAAATGATGGAAAAGTTGGTACTAAAACAAGAGGAATAGATCTTAATTTTAACAACGCATGCAACTTAAGATGTAAGTATTGTTTCACGAATTCTCCCAAAGGTGATCACGTAAAAGAATATTTGGATATTGGAGCGATTAGAAGATTAGCAGATGAGGCAGATGAATTAGGATATTTTGAATTTGATTTGCAGGGAGGTGAACTTTTGCTTCAACCAAAGAAATTATTTCAAGTTTTAGAGGCTATAAGACCAGAGAGGTTTTATATGTATTTAACAACCAATGGCTATTATTTGGATGAATCGATGGCAAAAAAATTAGCGGAATATAAAGTAAGTAGAGTTTCAGTGAGTATTGATAGTATGGATGAAAAAATCCATGATGAAATTAGAGGTAGAAAAGAATCATGGAAAAGGGCAATTGCTGCATTAGAACATGTTAAAAATGCTGGAATGGATCCCTATCTAAATATAACTGTTGGCCACTATAATGCTAATACCGAACACTTTAAACAGTTATTAGATTATTCAAAACAGAAAAGATATAAAACTCTGCTAAATGTAGCAGTGCCATCAGGAATGTGGCAGAACGCTCAAGAAATAATTTGCGATGATAATGACAGAGAATATCTGAGAAAAATAAGAAAAGAATATAAAAATTTAGTTAGAAATATTTGGAATCCTTTTGATAAAAATCACGAAAAAATTTTAGGTTGTACTACTGTTAATAGAGTGTATGTAACTCCTATTGGAGATGTATTGGTATGCCCTTATGTACATATTAAAATAGGAAATATTTTTGAGCAATCATTGAAAGAAATTATTGATCATGGTTTCAGCATTAAATATTTCAGAAATCATAGCAATTTATGTTTGGCAGGTGAAGATAAGGAATTTATAAGTAAATTTATGACTAAGAGTGGACAAACAATATTTAAACCTGCTCTGGCAAAGGATATATTTAGCAAAGAAGATTATCAAAACTAAATGCAGTTGAAAGAAAAAGTTGCTGTAGTTACTGGAGCATCTGGAGATATAGGAAGAAAAATTCTTGAACAATTCTCAGAGGAAGGTGCCGATATATATGCATTAGTAAGAGATACTAATAAAAAAGATTTTGTGGATTTTACTGAAAATCTAGTCAAAAAAAATAAAAATAAGATAAAAATAATTCATCTTGATCTTGAAAATGAGAAAACCATTAAAGACTCATTTGAAGAAATAAAAAAAGATAACGTAAATGTTGATATATTGATTAATAATGCTGGAACAATCAACAACTCATTATTTCAAATGACATCTTTAAAAAGCATAAGAGATATTTTTGAAGTGAACTTTTTTTCGCAATTTTTATTAACACAAATATATTTAAAATTACTTAATAAATCTAAAAATGGCAGTGTAGTATTTGTTTCCTCAAATTCATCAACAGAAAATCCAATTGGAAGAAGTGCTTATTCAGCATCAAAAGCAGCCTTGAATAGTTTGGCTTTAAGCATCTCTAAAGAGATGGGCATCAAAAATTTAAGAGTAAATGCAGTGTTACCTGGTCTTACAGATACAAAAATGGCAAAAAATTTTACAAAAAATAATGCGATGGAGGAATATTTAAAAAGTGTAACGCTTAAAAGAATTGCAAAGACAAGTGAAATAGTAAATGTAATAGTTTTTTTAGCAAGTGACAAATCTTCGTATGTTAATGGTCAACTACTGACAGTAGATGGAGGAAGATAACTTGAATAAAATTTTAGATTTAAATAAATCATTAAATTTTTCATACAATGTTCGAAAAAAAATACTTGATATGTCATTTAATGCAGGTTCAGCAAGCGCTCATATAGGCGGTGCACTGTCATCATCTGATATTATATCAGTAATATTTTCAAATTATTTAAAATACAAAAAAGATGACACAAATTGGAATGAAAGAGATAGATTTATTTTAAGTAAAGGACATGCATGTTTAGCATATTATGCTGCCTTAAATCAAATTGGAGTATTGAGTGAAAAAGAATTAATGACTTTTGAAAAAGATGACTCTGATTTAGCAGGACACCCAGTAAAAAATTTAAAAAAAGGTATTGAATTTTCAACTGGTTCTTTAGGAATGGGTTTGTCTATAGGTGTAGGTTTAGGAGTAGCATTTAAACGAAAAAAAATGAAGAATAAAGTGTTCGTAATTTTAGGAGATGGAGAATGTAATGAGGGTTCAAATTGGGAAGCATTAATGACAGCTTCTCATTTTAAATTAGATAATTTGATTGTTTTTATCGACAAAAATAATTTTCAACAAACTGGAAGTAATTCAGAGATTTTAAATTTAGATAATTTAAATACAAAATTAGAGTCATTTAACTGCTTTTCTAGAGAAATTAATGGTCATGATCATAACGAAATCTTTGATGCAATTGATAATAACTTAAATTCAAATGGACCAAATGTAATTGTTGCCAATACAATTAAAGGTAAAGGTGTGGATTTTTTTGAAAATAAAAATGAATGGCATCATTCAGTTTTAAGCAAAAAATCTTATGAAGAAGCAATAGAAAATTTAAATAAAAATTATGGAAATTGACGAAAAAAAATTAAAAATGATGGCAACAGTTGGGATGAGAGCCAGTTTTGGTTTAAGTTGCCTAGAATTTGTAAAGAAATATCCTGACATGATGGTATTAACATCTGATGTGTCAACTTCAGCTGGCTTAGATAGATTTAGAAAACAATTTGAATTAAATTACTTAGATGTAGGAATTTCAGAGCAAAATTTAATTGGAATAGCTACTGGACTGAGCTCAGAAAATTTTAAAGTTATTACTACAACGTTTGCACCCTTTCAAACTCTTAGGTGTTGTGAGCAAATAAAAGTTAATCTTGGCTACATGAAATCAAAAGTACTTTTAGTAGGATTGGCATCAGGATTAAACTTGGGTAATTTAGGTTTTACCCATTGTAGTATAGAGGAAATTGGAGTTTTAAGATCAATACCAAATTTAAAGATTATTGTTCCAGCTGATTGTCTGGAGTTAAATAAAGCTATTGATTATTACTTATCTAGAGGTGATGGCCCTGTTTATATTCGTTTGACTGGTGGTTCAAATATCAAGCAAATCTACAAGAATAATTATAATTTTGAGGTTGGAAAAGCTGAAATATTAAACGAGGGATCTGATGTTTGTTTTTTTGCGTGTGGAGTAATCTTAGGCAATGTTTTAGAGGCATCAGAAATTTTGAAAAAAGAACATAATATAAA
>MDSZ01241925.1_pt1 | contig 14166 bp, 16 predicted proteins | sample 811201 | NCBI WGS metagenome assembly MDSZ01 (sample SAMN05326647, study PRJNA326480) | marine metagenome | isolation source: seawater | place: Indian Ocean: North | collected 2010
GAAGCGCAGTAATGCGTGCAGCTGACCAGTACTAATAGCTCAATTGGCTTGATTTATGCACTGAAAAAAATTTTTATTTAGAATATATCTTAATTATAAAATAAACTTTATAATTAAGGTATGCCAGATATTATTTGTGAAATAGGACATAATCATTTAGGAAATTCAAAATTTCTTTTTGATTATTTGAAAAAACTAGATAATAAAATAGTCTCAGGTATTTCAATTCAATTGAAAGCACCTCACCTTTACAGCAAAGAATATAAACAATATTATTTAAAGCCAAAAATATTAAATAAGTTTTTTTATCAAGCTAGAAAAAAATTTAAATATGTAGGTTTAGCAACAACATGTAGCTCAAACTTAAAACTTTTAGATATAAAACCAATTAATTTTATTAAAATTTTAAGTGTAGATTTAAAAAATTTTAAGTTAATCAAAGAAGTAAAAAAAACAAATAAAAAGATATTTTTGTCTACTGGGTTCTCAAAATTTGATCATATTAAAAAAACTCTTTCTATTGTAGGAAAAAAAAATATTGAACTTATACACACCACATTTTCAAAAGATAAAGACATTTTAAGTTTGGAAAAAATAAATCAATTAAGAAAATTTAAATTACCGGTAAGTTATGGCAGCCACAGCGCAAATACAAAAACTATTGCTTATTCAGTATTTTTTAATCCTAAATTTATTTTTTTTTATGTCAAAAGAAATATCGAAAGTCGCAATATTCCATTTAGAGATGATAAATATTCAGTAAAATTAGGAGATATAAAAAAATTATATAGTGATGTAGTCAAATTTCAAAAGCATATAAAAATTTTATGATTAATTTTAATTTCAAAAATAAAACAGTTTTAATAGTAGCTGGATCTTCAGGAATTGGAGGTGAACTGTGTAATCAATTTTTAAATTTTGGTGCAAAAGTCTGTATTGTTAGCAACTCAATTAAAAAACTTTCTAAAATGGTGAGAAAAAACAAAAAATATAAAAATAACTTGATGATCATTCGATTTAATCTTGAAAAAAAAACAACGATCAAAAATATAAATAATGTTTTAATAAAAGTACGTAGAAAATTTAAAACAAACATAGATATTCTAATAAATAACTCTGGCGGCCCACCTTTAAAAAGAATAGTTGACTTACGTGAGAGTGATATTTTTAGATCTTTAAATATGAATTTAATTAATCAGATTTATTTCTCAATAAATGCAATAAAGATTATGAATAAACAAAAATGGGGAAGAATAATAAATTTAACATCATCCACAGCAAAAGAACCTGCAAAAAATATGGTGCTATCAAATATCTTTAGAGCAGCATTATCGTCATTTTCAAAAACTTTATCAATTGAAACAGCCAAAAAAGGAGTTACTGTCAACACCATTTTGACTGGAGGAGTTGCTACTAACCGATTATTGAGTTTGTTGAAAAAAAGAACAAAAAGAAAAAATCTAAAAGTTGAGCTAGAAAAACTCAACAGCAATAGACCCGTGGGCTATCTTGCACATCCTGAAAATTTTGTTCAGTTGATACTATTCTTATCTACAGAACAAGCTTCATATGTCTCTGGCACATCAATTTTTGTAGACGGCGGTACTAGCAAAAGTTTATTTTGATATAGTTTAGCAAATTAAAAAATAATCTTAACCCTTAGAATAATTTTAAAAATTAAACAGAGCTATGGCAGACTACAACGTTGATAAGCTAGGTGAGGAAGTGCAGTAATACCTGCAACTTACCAAAATTAATAGTTCAATTTGCTTTATTTATGCTCTAAAAAATTTTTTTATTTAGAGTATATCTTAATTATGAATTTCTTTTTTTTATAGTAAAAAAAGGCTGGCCACTCTTTATTATTCGAAATTCTCATTAAATTAAAATTTTGTTTTAGAGTTTTGTTTAAATCAAGCTCCGAATGATTTTTGTTTCTCTCCTTAAAATATAAGGGTTTTCCAACCTGTTTAGTCCTTTTATATTTAGGGAATTTTTTTAAAAATTTTTTAATAAGATTTATAGTTTCATTTGCTTGCTTTTTTCTAATGTCATTATAAAGCTCTGTTCCATTAAGTTTTATCAACCCACTTTCAAAAATATCCCCTGAATCAAGCTTATCAGCAACTTCAATTAGTTTCACTTTTATTAAATTGACACCCTTTAAAATTTGCCACTGGATAGGAGACATCCCACGCCCATAAGGTAAATCAGATTCGTGAATTAAAAGATTAAGTTTATTTTTATTTAAAAAAACTTTATTTAATTTTTTAGTATAACCTAAAACAAAAACTAAATCATAATTTATTATTTTTTTTGGAGAATAAAAAATTTTTTTTATGAATTTGTTTTCATTAACTTTAAAATCTTGAAAATATTTAGATAACCAATTATTTTTTTTATCAAACAAAAAAGCTATTTTTATTTTCATGATATTCTTTTTAAATATATATCAGGTTTTCTAGCAAATTTAATTTTATATAATTTGTATTTTTTTTTATTTTTCTTGTAGAACTCCATTAATGCTTTATTTTCACCTTTCCATATTTCGTGATCTCCTTCATCAAAAAGTATTATACCATTTTTGGATATATTACCCTCTATTGATGATAAAATTTTTTGTGTAGGCTTATAAAGATCAACATCTATAATTATTAAAGAAAATTTTTGCTTAAAAGAATTTTTTTTTAACTTAGTGGCATCCTTATCGATTATTTTAATATTTTTTAACTTAAAAAATTTGATTATCTTTATAATTTGATTTTTGTTTGTCGAAAAACGATTTTTATATTTTGAAAGATTTTTATTCTCTCCTTCAAAATGCTGCAAGCCTTTAAAATGATCAAATAAGATAATTTTTTTTTTTATATTAAAAATATCAAGAATTTTTTTTATTAAAAGAGATGTATTGCCTTTCCAAACTCCAAACTCAATAATATCTCCTTTAATCTTTTTTGTTTTTTCAATAAATTTATAAATAGTTAAAATTTTAAACAAATTTATGTCACCACAGTATAATCCAAAATTTTGAATTATTTCTAATGGTGTTGAATTTTTAACATTGATTATTTTATTAATTTTTTTGTAATGAGTAAGTGTATAAAAAGGTTTTGTTTTTTTCATATTAATTTTATATAATTAACTACTATTATAATGAAAAAAAATAATAATAAATACTTTAAGCTTATCTCTCAAATTGAAAATGTAAGGAAAAAAAATAATGGTAACTGGATGGATTTATTAAGATTAGCTTTCGAATTGTCTCCAAAAAGAGCCTCAAAAATTCTGACTCAAATTTTAAATCACGATGATAAAATATCTAATTTAGCCAGAAAACTGGAGAAATTGTCTAAATAAATTAGGATTATGAAAAAAATCTTAATCAGCGCTGCAACGAGTGCAGTTTCTTATTCAATAATCAAGAATTTAAGGAAAAAATATTACGTTTTTGGAATTGACTCAAATAAGGCATCATTAAAATTCGGAAAATCTTACTGTGATAAATTTCAAATATCTCCGAAAACTACTGATAAAAAATATTTATCTTTTATTAAAAAATTATTAACTAAAGTCGATATTTTCATTCCATTTATAGACGAAGAATTGAAAATATTATCGTTTAATAAAAAAAAATTAAAAAAGGTTTATCATAAAATTTTGATTTCAGAGGTTAACTCAATTAGATTATGCAATGATAAGTTGCTCTTCAATGATTTTTGTATAAAGAAAAATATTTTAACGCCAAAATTAGTGTCGTTTGGAAATGCAGTAATTAAGCCAAGAATTGGAAGAGGTGGGAAGAGTATAATTATTACGAAAGATAAAAAAATAATCAATTCATTTATTGGTAAAAAAAAATATATAATTCAAAAATTTATAAAAGGAAAAGAATTTTCAGTTGATGTATTGTACTCAAAAGACTTTAAGATAAAAAATATTGTTTGTAGAGAAAGGGTTTCAAAATCAAATGTTTCTTTGATAGGTAAAATTATTGAAGATAAAAAAATTATAAATTTTATAAGTCAAATTTCAAAACACTTTTTTTTTAAATATCTAATTAATTACCAAATCATAAAAAATAAAAATAAACTATACTTGATTGAAATAAATCCTCGAATATCAGGAAGTATAATTTTTGCGAATTATTCTGGTAACAATTTATTGATGCAAGCTGTTGATATTTTTTTAAACAAAAAAATAAAAAAAAAATTATACAACAACATAACAATTTATAGGCATTATATGGAGAGGGTTATTGAAAAATAAAAAAAACATACTTTTTTATTTATTAAAAGACTATAAGTATATTATTTTCGACTTAGATAATACTATTTATGATTTCAGAGATTATGATTATGGTGCGATTAAAGAAGTATACCAATTTCTTAAAATTAAAATTGATAAGTCTGATGTAATAAGATTTATAAATTATCGTCAAAAAAAATTATTTAAGAAAAATTTAATTGACAAACATCTAGAAAAAATAAATATAAAAAAAAATTTAATTAAAAAATCTATATCAATTTTTAACAATCATAATTGTAAATATATTAATAAGAAAAATAGCCTAAGACCATTAATTAAAAAATTAAAAAATAATAGAAAAAAACTTTTTATTATTTCAAATGGGGAAGAAAAAAAACAAAATAAAAAGATTAACAAACTTAAAATCAAAAGATATTTTGAACAAATTATAATTTGTCCCCCAATAGAAAAAAGGTTAAAACCTCATAAATTTGGTTTTCAAAAAATTTTAAGAAAAAAGATGAATTTAAAAGACTTTGTAATGGTTGGTGACAGTGAGATAGATAAAAAGTTTGCAAAAAACTGTAAGATAAAATTTATTAAGTTTAAATTTTCAAGTAAAAATTATGATAAAATTAGACTTCTCTAAATTTGATAATTTTGTAATTGCTGAAATTGGCACAAACCATAATAAAAAAATTAGTCAAGCAATATCGATGATAAATCAAATTGGAAAAACAAATTGTGATGCGATTAAATTTCAAATTTATGAGCCATACGAAATAGTAAATAAAAGAATTAATTCTAAAGAATATGGATTACATAAAATCTATGGAGAAATCTCTGCGCGAAGAATGTTTGAAAATTTTTTAAAAACTCCTAAATCTTGGTTTCCAAAACTTAAAAGATTATGCCATAAAAAAAAAAAATATTTTGGTATAACTATTCATGGATTAAATGGATTGAGTTTTGCAAAAAGAATCAAACCAGATTTTGTGAAAATAGCATCTATGGATCATAATAACTTTCCATTCATAGAAAAAATTATTAACAAAATAAAAGTACCTTTGATTGTGTCACTTGGTATGGCAGAAATTCAAGATATAAAAATTTTAGTAAAATTATTGAGAAAACACAAATATGGTTTTAACTTACTTCATTGTACTTCATTATATCCCCCACAAAAAAATGAACTAAGAATGTCAAATATTCTTTACTTGAGTAGAAAATTCAAAATTCCAATAGGATTTTCAGATCATACATTAAAATATAAAATTGCTTTACAGGCAAAAAAATACGGAGCCAAAATATTTGAGAAACATGTTACCATTGATAACACTCTTGAGGGACCAGATCACAGTTTTGCTTTAGATATTAGCATGTTAGATAGATATATTCTTGAGTTAAAAAAACATAAGTTTATTTCAAAAGTCAAAAACAAAAAATTAAAATTTAAAAAAATTTCTTTTAGAGAAAAAATTATTAGGCAAAAATATCTAAAAAGTTTGATTGCAGCAAAAGATTTACCTTCTGGCACTGTTATTAAAAAGAGAGATTTATATATAACTCGCCCTGGGAATGGTATTGAACCAAAGTTTTTAAATTATGTAATTGGAAAAAAATTAAAAAAAAGTAAGTTGGCAGAAACTTATATAAATTGGAAAGATTTAAGTTAAATATGAAAGAGAAAATTTTAGTTATATGTGCTCATCCTGATGATGAAGTATTAGGATGTGGTGGAAGTTTATTAAAGTTATCAAAAAAATACGATGTATCAATTTGCTATGTAGCAGATGGCGAGAGTTCTAGATCGAATAAAAAAGAGTTAATACAGAAAAGATATAATCAAGCAAAAAAAGTAGGTAAAATTTTAAAAGTTAAAAAACAATTTTTCTTGGATTTTCCAGACAACAGACTTGATACTATTCCCATGTTGGAAATTGCTAGATATTTACTAAAAATTGTAAAAAAAGAGAAACCGACAATAATATTTACTCATTCAATAAACGATCTTAACATAGACCACAGAAAAACTTTTGAGGCGACAATGATCGCAGCCAGACCTTCCTCAAAAAATAATATTAAAAAAATCTTGAGTTTCGAGATCCTTTCTAGCACTGGTAATTTTCACTACAAAAAAAAACTTTTTAATCCAAATTATTTTATCGATATAGAAAAATTTATTAATAAAAAAATTGAATTGATGAAAATTTATAAAGATGAGGTTATGCCATATCCTCATCAAAGAAGCTTAAAAGCAATAAAAAATTTATCTAAATATAGAGGCAATCAATGTGCGTTAAAAAATGCAGAAGCGTTTGAACTACTTAGATTTATTGATTAAAATATCATTGATTTTAAAATAATTTTGTTTTTTTTAATATTTTTTTTTGCTTTTTTACCCAAGATATCATCTATTGAATTTACTGGTATTCCTGTTCCTGGCCTAGCAGCTTTTAGGTTTGAATCGGTTAGCTTTTGACCCTTTTTAATCTCTTTAGAAGAATATATACTTTTAAAATATTTTTTTGATTGTTTTATATCAGTTTTTGTTGGTTTGATTGTTTCACTCCCTAGTGCTTTTTCTAAATTTTTAATATCTCTTATCCAATTGATAAACTCATTTGGCTCAAGTGCCTTCCAGTGACCATTTTTAGGTGTTGATCTATCTAAAGTTAGTCTTTTTTCAATCATATTAATTCCCATGCCCACACTTAAGAAGTCTAATTTACTATCTCTTCCTTGAGGTGTGTATCCAACTGGACAATTGTATCTTTTTTTAATGAAAGGTATTGATTTAAAGTTCATCTCATTAAAATTTTCTGTATGAAAATCATGCAATACCAAAAAACCTTTGCCACCTGAATTTTTATGCCATTTATAAATGTTGTCCACATCATTTACATCTGAGGCTCCTAAATCAATCATTAATGGCTTACCTGTGCCACCCATTTTTTGTATCATTCTTTTGTGATTTGTACTCCATGTACAAATTTTATGAATATTTACATTACACTTTTCTAATATGTCAACAGCACCAAGATAATGAGATGTACAAATAAATTCCATTTTCTTTTTTCTTATATATTTTGCTATCTTGTACCATTCTTCATCCTTAAGATTTAATTCTGATGTCATTTCAATCATGTTTTGGGTAATTAAACCATCTTTTAAAGTTTTATAAGTATGAGTAACATTTTTATCTCCAAACAAAAATTCGGGACCAATTAATTGCATTTTTATAGCATCAACTTTATTAAGACTAAAAAAATCAATCATTTTAAAAATAATCTCAATATCACCTTTATGAGTTAATCCTATATCTCCAATGAGAAAAATTTTTTTTTTGTCTCCAATGGTTCTCTTACCAATTTTAATTTTATTATTTTTTTTCATTAAGTAGAAATTTTGCAAGTTGAAATTCATATTTTGTATCTATATCAATAGATTTATTCAAATTCATAAGATAAGGTAATATTTTCATAGTGTGAAAGTTATTGTTTTTTCGAAATTTCTTTAATTCAACTATTCTGAAGCCACCATTACTAATAAATGTTTCAGGACATTCTGTAGACTTTGTAAATTTATATTTCGAATTATTAAAAGCAGGTAATAAAATATTTTTTTTTATTATCCATGAATTATACGGCGGAAAAGTTGTTTTGTTTACACTCATACAAGCGTCATGTTTGGAACTCAATAAAAACTTAAATGAAGCCTTTATGTCTTTAATTGTAATCAAAGGATTAGTAACATGAAGCACAAACATATAATCAAAATATTTTTTATTTTTAATATTATAATTATCTACATGTATCATAACATCTGTAATAGTAGCTGGATCTTTACTTAATTTTTTTGGTCTCAAAAATGGGGCACTTAAATTAAATTTATTAGCTATCTTGATTGCTTTAGGGGAGTCTGTTGAAACAAAAATTTCGTCAAAAATTTTACAATCAATTGCTTTTTTGATTGCTATTTCAAAAAGAGATTTTCCTCTAATTTTTAGAAAATTTTTATTTTTTAGTCTACTAGAGTCTTTTTTAATAGGTATAAGACAAATAATTTTCTTTTTCATTTATAATATTTAAATAATCACTTAATTTGGTTAATAATGATTATTTTAAAATATGAAATTAATTTATGAAAAAAAATTTACAAGAAAATTATTGGAAAAAAAATTTTTCTTATATTAAGAGAAATACCCGATTCAGTAAAAAGGATGGGGCCAGGGAATGGAAAAAAATTCTTGGAAATTATCAAAAGAAAATTAATAGTATTCTTGAGTGTGGATCGAATATTGGAAAAAATATTCAACAAATAAATTATGCTTACCCAAGGAAAAAAATTTCATTAATTGAATTAAATAAAGAAGCCTATAAGGCTGCAATTAAAAATAAATTTATCGAAAATTCATTTAATGGATCAATTTTGGATTGTAATTTTAAAAAAAGATCTTTTGATTTAGTTTTTACCAGTGGTGTTTTAATTCATATCAATCCAAAAGAATTGAGAGAAAATCTAAAAAAAATAATTTCTTTTTCAAAAAAATACGTATTAATTATGGAGTACTATTCCAAAAAACCTGAAATGATTAAATACAGAGGAAAAAAAAATTTATTATTTAAAAGGGATTTTGGTAGTTACATTTTGAATAATTTTAAAATTAAAATACTTGAGACAGGTTTTTTATGGTCAAGAAAATATCCAAAAGCAAGATTTGATGACCTTACTTATTGGTTGTTTGAAAAAAGAAACTAAATGAAAAATTTTCCATTTGATATAGAAAATTTTTATGAAATATTAAAAAAAAGAAATTACAAAACTTTTAAATGGCCTGTATTTAGTTATGAGTTAGAAAACATTTTAAAAAAATTAAATATTATATATCTATCAAATATAAAGATTCTGGATATGAAAGAAAAACTAATTGTTAGTTCTGACTTTCAGTTTATTTATTTTTTAATTCAACATATAAATGCAAACTTAATAACAAGCAGAATAAAGAAAAATTTTAACACAAATCACTTAATTAAAGGAGATAGTTATAAATACTATTTTCCAGAAAAAAATCTTTCTCTTTTTTCACTGAAGACAAAAAAAAAGAATTTAACAAAAAATTTGATAAAAGATTTTATAATTAATAAAAATAAATATTTTAACACTAAAAATAAATTTTTTTATATTGGTTCCAGATCAACTTTTAAAAATGACTTTATTAATGAAAATAATTTATTCATAAAAAATGTAAATCCGAACTTTTTTTATTCACATGAAACCAAGCTATCTAATAATTTAATCGAATTTGTAAAAAAGTTTTTCTTAAACATTAACAATTACCTTATTAAAAAATTTAATATTAAAATAAAAAGTGATTTTTTCACTAAAATTTTTTATCAAAGACTAATTAAAATATCTAATATAATTTATTCAATTGAGAAAAAAAATTTTAAAAATTTTAAAGGAGTTATAGTCGGCGATATTATGAATCCTTTAAGTAGAGCTGTATTAGGTGGATTTAAAAATATAAATAAAACTGCTATAACTTTTGATCATGGGACAACCATAAATAGTTATAATGATGTTGTTAATGCAATTTTTTTGTTAAATTCAACTCATCATGTTTGTTATAATGAAGTATCGAAACAAAATTTAAAAATAATTATAAAAAAATCAAGTTTTGCGTCTTTGCTTTCTACTACAAAGATAATTAAGAATAAAAAGAACTTTCACTCACAATTTTTTGATAAAAAAAACGAACTATTTAAAAAAGAAAATAAAGACAAGTTAAGATTTTTAATCATGGGATTTCCGATGGGATCTTTAATTTATCCAGGTGCACCAGGGTATAATTATTTTAATAAGATCAATCTAGAGATAAGTTTGGCAAAATTTTTAAAGTCTCAAAATTACGAGGTTATATATAAAATTCATCCTGAGAGAGTTAGTCCGACATTAAATATAATTAATGAATACGTTGATGAAGTTATAACAGAAAATTTTGAAAATTTAGATTATAAAAAATTTGATCTAATAATCCATACATATACAAGAGGGAGTACATTCATGTACACGATAAGCAAAAATTTTAACATAATACTGCTTGATGAAGATTTAAGAAAAAGTGAGAAAAAGTTCCAAAAATTTCTTAAAAGAAGATGCTATATTCTAAAGTCATACAGCAAGAATAATTATACTAATTTTAATGAGAAAAGTTTATTAAATATAATTAAAAATTTTAAAACAGATAATATATCTTTGAAGAAAAATATCGTAAAAAAATATTTAAAGTAATGAAAAAAATTAATTATGGTTGGCATTATATAGATAGCGAAGATAAAAATATTATTTTGAGAAGTATTAATAATCAAAATTTATTGACCGCTGGTAAATATCAAAAAAAATTAGAACAAAAATTATCTAGATATCTAGATTGCAAATATGCATTAGCTTGCAATAGTGCAACAGGTGGAATTCATTTATCTTGTTTGGCAATTAATTTGAAAAAAGGAGATAACGTTATCATACCGACAGTAAATTTTATAGCTGCAGCAAGTATTTGTTCTCAAATGGGTGCCAACGTTTTTTTTGCTGACATTGATACATCTACAGGACAGATGTCACCACAAAATTTAATTGATTGTATAAAAAAAAATAACATAAAAAAAATTAAGCTTTTTTTCACAATGTATCTTGGCGGGTCAGCGAAAAATATAGTAGAATTTCAAAAAATAAAAAAGAAACTAAATTGTTTTTTAATTGAGGATGCCTGTCATGCTTTTGGAGCAAACTATTCTCAAAAAAATATTTCTAAAAAGGTTGGATGTTCTTATTACAGTGATTTAAGTGTTTTCTCATTTCATCCAGTAAAAACAATCACTTCAGGTGAAGGAGGTGCAATATCAACTAATAATAAAAAATTATTTTTAAGAATTCAGAATTTAAGAAGTCACGGCATAAAGAGAAAATTATGGGGCAAGACTAAAAATAGCTTTGATTACGACATAAAAAATTTGAGCTACAATTTCAGATTGAGTGAAATAAATTGTGCTTTGGCATTTTCACAACTTAAAAAATTAAAAAAATTTATTAGCCAAAGAAGAAAAATTGCAAAAATATATATTCAATCATTTAAGAAATATGAAAAGTATATAAATGTGTTAAATAAAGATGATATTCAAAATTCTGCATGGCATCTAATGATTTTATCTTTTAGAAACTTTAATTTTAAAAAAGATGAATTAATTAAATTATTTTTAGATAATGGAATTGTGATTCAAAATCACTATAGGCCCAGCCACACTTTTACTTACTTTAAAAAAAAAAATTTTAAATTAGAAAATTCTATGAGTTACTTTAATAATTCATTATCCATTCCAATTTTTTATTCTTTACAAAAAAAAGATATAATAAAAATAGTAAATATTGTCTTGAAATACACAAATAAAAAAATTCAATTAAAAAAATGAAGTATAATATTTTAGTTACTGGAGCAGCAGGTTTTATTGGACATGCTTTATGTATGAAACTTCTTGATAAATTTTCAAATTTTAATATCTACGGTTTGGATAATTTTGATACTTATTATGATGTTAATCTTAAAAAAAGAAGAATATTAGAAATAAGACAAAAGTATAAAACAAACAGGTTTAAATTTTTCAAATACGATATTAGTAATAAAAATTTACAAAAATTTCTCAAAAAAAAAAAAATCGATATTGTAATTAATTTAGCAGCACAAGCAGGTGTAAGATACTCAATTAAAAATTCAAAAAAATACTTTAAAAGTAATTTGTTAGGATTTTATAATTTAATCGAGTTTTCAAAAAATAGTAAAGTTAAATTTTTCTATTACGCGAGTACAAGCAGTGTTTATGGATTAAATAAAAATCTTCCATTTTATGAAAATAATAACACAGATAAACCATCTAATTTTTATGCAGCAACAAAAAAATGTAATGAGATTATTGCACATAGCTATTCAAATATTTTTAAACTGAATACAATTGGCTTGAGGTTTTTTACTGTTTATGGTCCTTGGGGAAGACCAGATATGGCATTATTTAAATTTGTTAAAAATATAAAAGATAAAAAAAAAATTGACATATATAACTATGGAAATCACGAGAGAGATTTTACTTACATAGATGATGTGACGACATCAATTACAAAATTAATAAAAAAAAATATCATTCTTAATAAAAGAAAAAAATTAGCAAAATATCAGATATTTAATATTGGTAATGGTAAAAAAGAACCTTTAAAAAAATATATTAAACTAATTGAACAAAACTTGAATTTGAAGGCATCCAAAAATTATATGGGGCTTCAAATGGGAGATATGAAAGAAACTTATTCGAATTCTTCAAAACTAAGTAAGCTAATTTCTTATAAACCTACTACAAAAATAGAATATGGAATTAAAAAATTTGTAAATTGGCATAACAAATTTTATAAAAATAAATAAAATGACAAATATAATTGCAGAGGTTGGTCTTAACCACAATGGGTCGTTTAAAAAAGCAAAAAGATATATCATTGAATGTGCAAAAATAGGAGTTTGGGGTGTTAAATTCCAAATTCATAATGCAAGGTATGAGAGCACTGTAGAGGAAAAGTTTAGAGTGAAAATTTCAAAAAAATTTAAAAGTAGATATGATTACTGGGAAAAAACTTCTTTCAACTTCAATGAATGGAAAAAATTATTTAATTTATGTAAAAGAAAAAAAATAAAATTTGTCATTTCTCCTTTTTCAACACATTCGGCCTCACAGATGGAAAAAATTGGAGTGGAATATTGGAAAATTGGCTCAGGAGAGTTGTATAACGATCAATTAATTGAATTTTTGGCAAAAAAAAAAAGAAAAATCATAATGAGTTCAGGAATGAGTAATTGGAGTGAATTAAAGAATATTCATAAAAAATTGAATAAAAGATTTAAAAATGAAATAATAATTTTACAATGTACAAGTATGTACCCATGTAATTTAGATGATATCGGTTTAAATGTAGTAAAAGAAATTAAAGAAAAATTTAAATGTAAATCTGGATTATCTGACCATTCAGGAACAATTTATCCATCTTTATCAGTAATTGCTAAACAAGATGATTTTTTAGAAGTTCATGTAAAACTTAAAGATAAATCTAAGTACCCTGATAAAAGTTCATCTTTAAACTTTGAACAGCTCAGTCTTTTGCAAGAATATAATAATTCAATGAAGTTGCTTAATAAAAAAGTTAATAAAGATAGAGTTTACAAAAAATTTGATAAGATGAGAGAACTATTTGGTAGAAGCCTTGCACTTAAAAAAGATCTAGAAAAAGGTACTATTTTAAAAAAAGACGATTTAATACTAAAGAAACCTGGTATTGGTCTTGGATATAAAAATTTGAATTTTTTTATAGGAAAAAAATTGAAACAAAAAATATTTCATAATGAATTATTAAAAAAAAAACATGTCATTTAAAAAAAGAAAAATTTGTGTTGTAATAAATAGCAGGCCCAATTATTCAAGGATCAAGTCATTTCTATATGAAGCAAAGAAATCAAAAAAATTAGATTTACATATTTTAGTAGGCGCATCAGCACTTTTATATAGATTTGGAGAAGTTGTTAAAATAATTAAAAAAGATGGATTTAAAATATCACAAACTGTTTATTCAATAGTAGAAGGTGAAAATCCTACAACAATGGCCAAGTCAACTGGACTTGGTATAGTAGAACTGTCAACCCATTTTCAAAATTTGAAACCAGATATTGTATTAACAGTAGCAGACAGATTTGAAACAATCGCTACAGCTGTAGCAGCTAGTTATATGAATATTCCAGTAGCACACACACAAGGGGGTGAAATGACAGGATCAATAGATGAAAACGTTAGACACGCCATTACTAAATTATCTCACATACATTTTCCATCA
>MDSZ01014418.1_pt1 | contig 14165 bp, 11 predicted proteins | sample 811201 | NCBI WGS metagenome assembly MDSZ01 (sample SAMN05326647, study PRJNA326480) | marine metagenome | isolation source: seawater | place: Indian Ocean: North | collected 2010
AATTTTTTAGACTTTAGAAGTGCAGGTATAATATTTCTTTGAGCGTGTACTCCATAACCCCAAACAGCAATATTTAAATTTTTTGTCACTATTTTAGATAAATTATTTTTTTAAAATTCTTTTATATTAATTATTTTTCCAATGAAGCCATTTTTCTTTAAATTTTTTTCTACTTCATCAGCAATATGCCATGCTAAATTTAATATTGGTTTATTTGAATTTTGTTTATATAGTTCTTTTTCAGGTAAAATTGGTATTTTTGTTCCAGGGACATAATGATAAACTTTTCTTGAACCTTTAATTTCATAAACAGCTTTTATGTGATTTGTGTTAAGATTTAAAAGTTTAATTAAGATAGCAGCTCTTCCGGGAAAGGCCTTTGCGTTAACTGGACCATAGACTTTATTTAATTCATTTATTTTTTTTTTTGTAGATGTAATCCATTTGTTCATTGATTTACTTAATTTTAAAAAATTATCATAGAACTTATTTTCTTTTTTAGTTTTCGATGATTTAGAACCGTCTCCAATAAAAACTCTTATATTTCCTCCATATCTACTAACAAACTGAAAATCTAAAATTTCTTTTTTTAAGGATTTGGCTATAAATTTAAATGAACTCAGACTGTAAGTTCTTGGATGCTCGTGATAAAATGTGTCGAATTGACTGTTTTTGAAGATTGCTCCTAGATAATGATTTTCAATTATTAATTTGGTTTCTTTTGACGAAATAAGTTTTATATTTTTTATTAGTTCCGTTAGATTTTCAATATGAGCAAAAACATTTGTAAAAGTAATAAAATCTATTTTTTTTATTTTTTTTTGTATTAACAATGCTGTTTTTTTGTCAAAAAACATATTATATGTCTCATGTTTAGAATCTAACGCTGCATCTGTTGGTTCAATTCCGTAAGTGTTTGAACCTTTTTCTTTAAAAAAATTTAATAGACTTCCATCATTACATCCTATATCTAAAACTGTTTTGTTTTTTAAACTTCCAAAATTTTTCTCACAACCTTCTACAAAATCTTTCATTCCCGACAATACACTTCCTGTCATTCTAGCCCTGTAATGGTAATCAGGATGAAAAAGAAGTTTTTTTGGTACCTGAAATCTTTGATGAGCAGTCAGGCATCTTTTGCAAAATAAAATTTCTATTGGAAATTCTCTGCATACTCTTTCCTCGTGTAACCCTATCAAATCATCGCATAACGGATGCAGTCCTAAATTTAAGACATTATGCATTTTTTTATTATGACACACCTCACAGACTTTTATTTCTTTAGTCATTTTTATTTTTCATTAATAATTTTTTCAATATAGTTTCTGTATTCACATTTTGGTAATTCTGAGATAATTATTTTTAAATCTTTTTGACTAATAAATTTTTTTCTATAAGCAATTTCTTCTAAACAGCCTACTTTTAAACCTTGTCGCTTTTCAATTATTTCAATAAACTTTCCAGCCTCAATTAAAGATGACGGTGTTCCTGTGTCAAGCCAGCAAAATCCCCTCCAGAGTCTTTGGTGATTTATTTTTTTTTTTTTTAAATATATTTTTAACAAATCAACAATTTCTAACTCACCTCTTTTAGAAATTTTTAATTTTTCAGAAAAAAGACTTACTTCCTGATCAAAGATATACAAACCTGTAATTGCTAAATTACTTTTTGGTTTTATTGGCTTTTCTTCAATAGATTTAATTTTATTCTTAGCATCTATCTCAACCACTCCAAAATCTTTTGGATTAACAACTTCATATGAAAAAATTGTTGCCCCTTTATTTTTTTTACTCGCCAAGATTAATGGAGTCAGTCCATGGCTATAAAAAATATTATCACCAAGAACCAACATTACTTTACTAGCTTTAATAAAATCATTGCAAATTAAAAAAGCTTCAGGTATTCCCCTAGGTTTTTCTTGAATAAAATATTCAATTCTTACACCAAATTTTTTTCCGTTACCTAATAGTCTAATATATTTATCTTTATCTTCATTTGTGGTAATTATAGCAATTTCTTTTATTTCCGCTAAAAAAAGAACTGACAAGGAATAATAAATCATCGGCTTATCAAAAACAGGTAATAACTGTTTAGAGACTACATTTGTTAAAGGATGAAGTCTTGATCCACTTCCTCCAGCTAAAATAATACCCTTCATGTTAACTCTAAAATATTAGTTTGGAATAAATAATAGAAAAGATTAGGAAAATGTATCATTAATGAAATCCTCATCATCAGAAATTAACCATTCACTTAGTAATTTAATTTCATTTTCTAAGTATACATTAACTGAATCAATATTTGCTTTCATTGAAAATTTTTGATCACGCTCAAAAAAAAATTTGATATTTTGAGTTGAAAAAACTCTTTTACAAAAAAGAGTATATGCGAAAAGTATTGCCTTATTGGTGGTTTGCTTACTATATTTTTTTATTTTATCTATATTTCTAATCGTACTGATGTAATCTTTTTTTGATTTATGATCAATAGTAAAACCATTGCCATCATATCTACCTGTACCTGCAGTTATTACAGGTATACCAAAACAAGCTGCTTCAATCCCAACTGTTCCTCTTACAGTCAAACAATAATCAATAAAATTAAAATATGAAAAAGTAGAAATAGAATCATTAGAATCAACTAAAATAATATTTTTAGGTTTTTTTTTGCAAATACCATTTAAAATATCAACCTCTGATGTATTAATTTTTATATCTCTTTTATTTTTTACTACATTTGCTGGATGAACCTTTATTATCCAATTAACATCTTTTTTTTTTATCATTACTTTCAACGTTTCTCTAAACCAGTCCTCATAATCAATGAATAAATCTTCACCATAAAAAAAAGTACCATCCCAAAAAATATGCGAAAATAGTACGGCTATTTTTTTATTAGGATCAAGATTAAATTTTTTAAAAAACATTTTTTTATTAACATTCTTTTTTTCTATTTGAGTACCAACTTCTTCAAACCATTTACCTGATTCATAGCAAAATTTTAATTCATCAAAAACTTTCCTTTTATATAAACTTTTAATTTTTTTTTTATCTAGAAATTTTAAAGTTTTTTTTGATAATGAATTAAAGTGATCATTTTTATTATTTAACGAATATTTTTTAAAAGCTAAAAAATCAGATCTATGACCTAAATGGACCTCCACAGACTTTATATTTTTAATCAACGAGGTATGAAAAATTTCTGCTTCAGGCGTATAACCTCTATCTAACAATACAAGTATTTCAGGATTTAACTTATCAAATTTTCTGCAAAAAAAATCAACTAAATTTATTGATGAATCATAAGCTTGCTGTATTTCCTCTTTATTAATCTGTGTTAAATTAGATGTCTTATGTTTTCTCATCAAAGTAGATAAGATAATTTTTCCAACTGGAATTTTCTTATAATCAAGTTCTTTTAAATATTTTTTTTCAAAGGAAAAAATTTCTTTTTTTTTTTTATTAGAAAATGCATCAAAAAAATATGTAAATCTTTTTACTCCAAAAAATTTATAAATTGTTTGAATAGAAAAATTGTAACTATGAATCAATCCAATTAGCTCAAAGCCTTTTATTTTTAGTGAAATTAAGAAAAAAGACTGGATCAAGATTGAATTAATATTTGGATAACATAAGATCAATGCTTTCTTTTTTGTTTTTTTTTCTATAAATTTAATTTCTTTGTTAGATACCAGTTTTTTGAAATCATAAATTAATGTTATGTTTTTTAAAATCTCTTTAGGGTTAAAAAGATTGTTAAGAAAATATAAGATCCAAAAAACCTTAGATTTTATATATCTGAAATTTAATGCCATTTTTCATACCATCTTTGAAAAACAAAGAAATTCCAGATTAAATATTGCCAATTTCTTATACCATTCTTATGCTCGTACCAATATTTTTTATATATTTTTAAATCAAAAAAGTTTTGCTCGTGAACTTTTTTTTGATTCATATAATTCTCAATTTCTTTTGATAAATTTTCATTTATAAACTTTCCGAGTGGCAGACCAAAACCCATCTTTTTTTTTTCAACTAATCTAGTAGGAAGATATTTTCTTAGAATTTTTTTTAAAATTATTTTTCCCTCATCGTTTTTAATCTTTTGGTTCATTGGTAATTTTCTTGCAAATTCAACAACATTGTGGTCTAAAAATGGAACTCTTACTTCCAGAGAGTGATACATAGATGCTCTGTCAACCTTTGTTAATATATCATCAGGAAGATAAGTGACTGTATCAACGAATTGCATTCGCTCGATAAAGTTAGGAAATGACTCATTAATTTTTTTCTCAAAAATTTTACTTTTTCTTTCATCATTAAATAACAATACATTTCTAGGTGAATCAACATTACTTATTAATCTTTCATAAAAAGAGTTTTCATCAGATTCATATATAAAATTTGCTATTTTATAAATTTTATCTCCAAATTGTGCTCCACCATATTTATTAGGTAAAAGCTTTCCAAAATTATTCCAAAATTCTATTGGGAATCGCTTTATAACTTTATAAACAATTTGCTTAAATAATTTGTTTTGAGACAAAATATATTTTTGAAATTTTCTGGCTAAAAAATATCTATAGTAACCAGCAAATAATTCGTCACCACCATCTCCAGACATAGCAACTGTAACCTCTTTTTTGGTAATTTCTGATAAAAGAATAGTTGGTAGTTGAGAAGAGTCAGAAAAAGGTTCGTCATATGCATAATTAATATCATCTATCAACCTTTTAAAATCATTAAAAGAGAAATATAATTCATGATGACTAGTACCTATTAATTTTGCTATTTCCTTTGCTTCTTTAGCTTCATCGAAAGAAGCTTCGTTAAAACCAATTGTAAATGATGAAATCTTTTTTTCTGATTTTTTTTGTGCAATAGCAGCTACCAATGAACTATCAATCCCACCTGACAAGAAAACTCCTAAAGGTACGTCAGAAACCATATGAGACAGTATTTTTTCTTCTAAAAGATTTTCAAGTTTTTCATTTGTATCTCCATCAAAAAAATAATTTTGATTTGAAAAATTTAATTTATTCAAATTCCAGTAAGTCTTTGTTTGTATATTTTTACTTAAATCAATATTAAGAATTTCTCCAACATTAATTTTTTTTACATTTTTATAAATAGAATTGGGTGCAGGTACGTAATTTAGTCTCACATATGAAGCCAAAGATTTTTTATCAATTTCAAAATCAAGCCATGGTAACATTTTAAGTGCCTTAATTTCAGAAGCAAAAGCAAAGCTTAATCCATCAAAATAATAATATAAAGGCTTTATACCCATCCTATCTCTAATCAAAGATAAAATAAGTTTTTTTTTATCCCAAATAGCTATAGAAAACATCCCGCTAACCTTTTTTAGTGCACCTTCTAACCCCCAGAAACTTATTGCTTCCAACAAAACCTCAGTATCACTACTTGTATTGAAATGAATATTTTTTGCTTTAAGTTGGTTTTTTAAAAGTTTAAAATTATAAATTTCACCATTAAAAATCATAACAAATCTTTTATTTCTACTTTGCATTGGTTGAGTCGATCTTTCGTTTAAATCGATAATAGATAGCCTTCTATGAGAAAGTGCTAGATTATTTTTTTTACACAACCAATATCCCTCTGCATTCGGACCTCTGTTAAATAAAACTTTACTCATATCTAACGAATATTTTTTTAATTCTTTACTGTTTAGTTTTCTTTCAAATTTTATAAAACCAGAAATACCGCACATATTACAACTTTCTTGACAATGAGTTTAATATTAGGAAATCATTTTCAGAATTAATATCTAATGCCTCAATCTCATCTATCTCAAAAGCATAAGATTTATGATCAATAATTTTCTTTTGCTTTAAAAAATTATTTACTTTGAAACAATAAACGGAGCCACATTCAAAAAATAGACTTTCCCGATCCTGTCTTCTTCTTTGCTGATTTAAAGCTAATGGAAAAAAATTGTTATTTTTAACTTTTCCATAATATTTATTACTTCTACAAACAGTGAATACAGAGTTAATATTATTCTTTTTTAAAATTTTAAAACAATCAATAACGGTTTTTTTTTTTCTAAAAGGGGTAGTTGGTTCAAATAGAAAGACATATTCATATGTATCTTTATCAGTGAGATTATCCAAAGTATATAAAATTGTATCCTCAATTTTACTATCATCTAAAGCCAAAGATTTTGGGCGTTCATGGAATTTTATTTTTTTTTTATTTGAAATTTTTTTTATTTTTAAACTATCTGACGATACAATTATTTCATCAAATAAACCAATATCTTTAACAAAAGAAATTGTATGTTCTATCAAAGGTTTGTCTTTAAAAATTTTTATATTTTTATTTTTTACTCCTTTAGAGTTTGCCCTTGCAGGAATAATCGCTAATACTTTTTTTTTCATTTAATTATTTTTTTTAAACCAGATTCTAATAAAGTTTTTGGTACGTAATTAAACTCTTCTTTTAACAGTGTTGTGTCTCCATAGGAAATTTTTATCTCACCTTCAATAAAATCAGAAAATTCTGGCTTTTGAAAAATAAAGTTTTTATTAGATTTCATAAAAATTTTTTTCAAAATATCATGTAAACTTTGAATCGAATAAGAAACTCCAGTACAAAAATTGTAAATACCACTTTTAGAATTTGTATCAATTAGAATTTCTAAAAATTCACAAAGGTCATTCACATAACAAAAGTCTCTCTGTGATTCTCCGTCGCCAAAGATTGTACACTTTTTATTGTTTTTAAAATTACTAATCCATTTTGGTATAACTGAAGCATAGTTTGTGTCTGTGTTTAAACCAAGTAGATTGCCATACATATTAAATAATCTTAACCCGTAAATTTTTAATTCTTTAAAAACCTCCTTTGACATTTCTTCATTTTTTAACTTAGAGGATGCATAATAAGATAAAGGATTTAATTTATTAGAATTTTCTTTAAGTGGAAAGTTCGGATCATCTCCGTATACAGCAGAGGAAGAAGCAAAAATAATTTTCTTAATTTGATTTTCTCTTGAAAGGTTTAAAATATTTTTAAAACCATCAATATTTATTAAATTGTTTATTTCAGGTTCTTCAATTGAACGAATAACAGAGGTTTGAGCAGCCAAATGAATAACAACATCTATTTTGAATGGAATATTTTTAAAAACATCTCGATCCAAAATTGATTTTTCTAAAAAAAAAAAATCTTTAAAATTTAAAAACTTCAAACATTTTCTATCAGTTGAAAAAAAATTATCAATTCCTAAAATATTGAATCTTTTTTTCTTAGATAAAAACGCGCAAAGATTTCTTCCAATAAAGCCATTAACTCCTGTAATTAAAACACCTATCTTATTCATTTCAATCCGGGAGCAAATCATGAATTGATAAAATACTTTTCAAAACAAAATTTTTATCCACAATAGGGATTAAAGTAATACCAAATTCTTTAACTATTTTAAGTCCTTCTTTCTTATTTTTTTTTTTTAGAAATTTAAAGTTTATGTTTATGGAATTTTTTATGGGTGAATAGATATTCCTACCCTTTAATATTGCAGAAATCACATCACCTTCACTTATGACTCCAATTACTTTTTTGTGCTTATCAATTACAATTGTGCAACGCGATTTATTATTTTTAATTGATTCAATTGCGTCTCTTAGCAAACTGTCGATAGAAACTACATATTTTTCTAACTCATTTTTCATACAGTAATATTTTTTATCAATAATTTATCATTTATTTTTATTTTTTTTAAAGTATTCAAAATCTTCTTTGCAGAATCTCCATTACCGTATGGATTCTTCATTTTTTTTATTTTGTTTTTAAAGTTATTTGATAGACCCTTCTTTATTGAGTCTACTATTTTTTTTTTTTCAAAAGGACAATCAATTACATTAATTCCCCTAATTCTCATATGTTGTCTTCTACCAATATTTATTGCAGGTTTTTTATATGATGGTGCCTCTAACAATCCTGCACTAGAATTACCTATAATGCATTCACAGTTTTTTAGAAAATAAAGAAAATCTTTTCTACTTAAATTTTCAAAAACATGATTATTAGTTTTTCTATTTTTCAATAATTTATCTTTTATTATGAATGAGCCAGCATCATTATTTGGACATATCCAAATAAATTTGTAATCAAAAGTTGATAAAGAACTCATCAAACTTTCAACTTGGTTATTCAAATTTTTATATTCTTCGGTAACTGGATGAAGTGCAATTAATAAGTATTTTTCATTCAATTTAATTCCATATTTTTTTTCTACTTCCTTCTTTGATGAAATTTCATTATTTTTAATTTCATCTAATTGTGGTGCTCCAACATTAAAAATTCTAAATCGTTCTTCTCCTAAACTTATAAGTCTTTTTTTCGCATCAAAATTTGCGGCAAAATGAATATGTGAAAATTTCCCAATGGCATGCCTAGCTAATCCATCTATATTTCCTGATCTTTCGCCTGCTTGAATATGGGCAACAGGAGTGTACGTGTAAGAACCGGCTATAGACGCCATTAATTGCTCTCCTCTATCACCTGCAAGTACTAACCAACTAGGTTTTACTCTTTTAATAACATCTACAAATGATGTCAAAAAAATACCTAATGATTTTGTCATTGAGAAGTGATCATAACCATCTAATGACATTAAAATCTCATCAGAGACATTGTAACCGTCTTGTTTAAGTTCATCTATTAGACTCCCAAAACTAGATAAAAGCATCATGTTAGTAGCACAAATTTTATAATCAATTGATTCCTCAATACACAATTTTATTAATGGTCTTATGTAACCCCATTCCCCTCGAGAACCTGTAATAAATAAAATTTTCATTTCTTAAATTAAATCAGACCACTTAATCAAAGTATTCCGAGGTATTCTTTTTTTTGCCTTTTTTCCTATTACTTCATTCATTCTTTTTGAGGGAATACCTGTTCCAGGTCTTTTCGACCATATCATTGATTGCTGAATAATTTGATCTTTATCTATGTCTTGAATTGAAACTACACTTCTGAAAGCCCACTTTCTTATCTCTACTTCTCTACTATTTACCTTTTTTACAGATCCTGATGATTTATGAATTATTTCAATAGAGTCTACTAATTTTTTTAATTCTTCGAATGTAACAGAAACATCCTTATCTGGTCCAACATTTTTTTTGTCAAGTGTGACGTGTTTTTCAATAATTTTAGCACCTAATGTTGCTGCTCCAATACAAGTGGTTAAGCCAGATGTGTGATCAGAATGTCCAATAATTGCTTTTGGGAAAAGCTTTTTCATTTTTTCGATATATTTCAAATTAATATCCTCGTAGACAGGTGGATATTCACTTGTACAATTCATGAGAGCTAGCTTTTTATTTATTTTTAATATTTCTATATAGGTTTCTCTGATTTCATCAGAGGTCGACATTCCAGTTGAAACGATCATTGGTAAATTAAACTTAGCAATTTTTTTTAAAGATGGAATATCAGTCATCTCGCCCGAACCAATTTTAAAAGCTTGTATGCCTATTTTTTTTAGTTCCTCTGCTGCTTTGAAAGAAAAAGGAGTACATAAATATTGAATTTTTTTTTTTTTACAATAACTAAACAGTCTAATATGGTCATCGATTTTTAAAGCATTTTTTTTTAAAAACTCATAGAGTGGTTCTTTAAAATTTTTAGATTTTGGAACAATTTTTAGCATTTCTTCATCAGGAATATGATGTTGAAATTTCACAATTTCAGCACCAGCCTTTTTTGACAGATCAACCATTTTTATTGCATTTTCTATTTTTCCAAAGTGATTATCACAACATTCCGCAATAACAACTGGCTTCGACTTTTCAGAAATTTTAACAAATCCGAATCTCATTTTTTATCACTGGGTTAAAGCTACTGGTGACCTAAAAAAATTTTTAAGATAAACTCTTGAAAGTATTCTTGTTAAACCCACAGTATCTGAACCAAAGATTTTTAAATATTTATTAATCTCTTTTTGGTGAGTATTTTTAAAAATAAATGTAAACTTTTCAATTGGTGAGACTTTCTTTAAATCATTCAATTTATCAATTTCTTTAAGAATTGAAATATTATAATCAAAAGTTTGCTCGAAAGATTTTTCAGAAGAGAAAATATCAACAATTTTTAGTTTATTAAATAAAATAATCTCATCAACTAATTTTTTAATAAAAGGATTCATAACTTTTTCTTTTTTTAAAAACTCAATAGTAACCTCGTTTACCATTTTAAACATATCTTTTGCGTATTTTGTAAGTGATAAAGATTTATATTTAAACATTAAGTTATTCCCAAGTTCACCTTTTATAAATTTCAAAATATTCTCTTTTTTTGAGATAACTTTTTGCAGATCCTTTTGGGAAGACAACTCACCCTTCGTCTCTTCAATAAACAGACTTACAAGTTTTTTAAAGCTGTAACTTTTATATTTTTGAAATAAAAAGAAAACCCAATCCCATATAGAAATATTAAGTTTTTTTAACAAAATAATTAAGTCTTCAAAAACAGCATCATTGTAAAAAACATTTACAAAGAAATCTAGTTTTCTAGCTTTTAGGTAATCTGAAAAAGATAAAGTCGAGTTTGAAATACAAATTTCTTCAATTTCGGCAACCGTATAATCATTATTATTGATATTAAAAAAACCAAAACATCTTGGTAAAATTCTAAAACCCGTTTTCATATCAAATTTTTCTCTAGTTTCATTAGTATTTAACTCTGTACCTGGAAGCATCATTAACTGATACATACTTATTGTGTTAAAAGATGATTCAATAAGAGTTTTTAAAGTTTTTTTATGAGAATTAAAACTATCACCTGGCAAACCTAAAATAACTTCACTATAAGAATTAGCTCCAATATTATTAGCGTTTAAAGCCATCTCCATTATACTACCTGATGAAATGTTAGAACGCTTAATATTTTTTTGGACTTCCCCATCTAGACTTTGAACTGAACCAGCTAACTTTAATGCTCCATTCAAAATTTTTGCTGCCTCCAATACCTTTTCTTTTCTGTTTTTACCTGTAGCAACATTAATGTATTTTGGAAATCCATTTTCTTTCTGTTCATTTGCAATTATTTTACATGTGTTTATGTCTTCGTTAAACATACCGAAATTCGAATCAGCAATTAGCAGGTCATTTCTTGAGTCTTTATTGTTTGGACTCGTTATTAATTTACTTATCCATTTAATTTCGTTAGAAATAAGATTCTCGTCTTTTCTTCTAACTTTTGACCAGTAGGTCTGTCCTTCAGTACAAAAAGTACAACTAAATGGGCATCCTCTATTTGTTTGAATAACAGGCATAAGTCTACCGTCAAGAAATTCATTAAGTCTTCCACTCAAGTAAGGTGAAGGTATTAATGTTAAATCCATAATTCTCTCTATTTTTTCAGAATATAATAATTTTCCATCCTTAAGATATACCAAATTAGGAACATCCTTAATTGTGGTTTTATTAATTTTCAATAAAGATTCGACAAGTTTTGATAAAGAATATTCTGCCTCTTTAGTTATGTAAAAATCTATCCATGGCTCATTTTTTAAAAATTCTTCTTGTTCATTCTTTACTGTAGGAAAGTTTGGTCCACCCATTACGATCTTACAATTTGACGATTTTTTTTTTATTATCTTACAAAATAGAGAAGACAGATTATGGTTCCAAATATAATTAGATACACCAAAAAGATCGGGGAAATCACCTTTTTCAATTTCTTTAATTAGATCTTCAGGATATTTAAAGAGTTTAATATCCAACTTTTTTGAATCTATTGATGCCTCTAAATACTCTGCGAGCATACCTATTGCTGCAGGAACTACATCAGAAGAAATAGTTTGTTGTGTATAAGTAAGATCTGATAACCAAATTTTCATATTTCTCTTTTATTAAAAAATGCCTTTATATCAGGTTTTTTTAGCAATATTTTAGTTTTTCCAAAATATTTAATTTTCCCTTTTACAAGATAAATTAATTTATCCGTATTTTCAATTGTAGAAATTCTATGAGAAGAAATTATTTGAATTAATTTTGATTTCAAATTGAATAAAGTATCTATAATTTTTTTCTCTGAATTCTCGTCTAGACCGTTTGTAGCCTCATCAAGTATCAAAAGTTCTGAATTGTTTAAAATAGCTCGGGCTATTACAAGACGTTGTCTTTGACCACCAGATAACATTAGACCTCTATCTCCAACAATTGTGTTTAAACCATCAGGTAAATCAAATATAAAATCACTATAACATTCTTTGATTACCTTTTTAATCTCTTTTTTTTCAATTCTTCTTTTATTTCCAATAACGAGATTATTAATGATTGAATCATTTAGCAATTCTGGGTTTTGAGGTAAGTATGAAATTTTTTTTCTAAACTCTAAGAGATTTAATTCATTCATTTTTTTTTTATTTATTTTAATATTACCAGATATCGGGGAATAGAATCCTGTCAAAATATTTAAAAGTGTTGACTTTCCCGAACCTGATTGACCTATAATTCCAAGCGACTGACCATAACTCAAATCCAAATTTATATTTTTTAAAGCGTGCTTCTCTCTATTATCATAAGTAAAACTTACATTTTCAAAAAAAATGTCTTGTATTGGTCGATCAAGAACTTTTTTTCCTAGTAATTTTTCTCTGTTATTTTCAGCTTTTTCTATTAATTCAATTATTTTTCTAAAACTCTGAAAGTTAACTAAAAAGTTTAAAGATGCTTTAATACATGTTTGTAAACAAGGTGTAACTCGATTTAAAACAAATAAAAAAATTGCAATTTCAAATAGATCTAAGCTCAATTTAAGTTTTGCAATCAACAAAATATAAAAAACTCCAATCAATAAAATAAAACCAAAAATACTTTCGATTTTGAAATTTTGTTTATTTAAAAAATACTGATAAAATGAAATATCTTTACTTTCTTGTTTTAGTTTTTTTTCAAAAGCATTTAAAATTCCCCTCATTTTTACAAAAATAATATTCTTCATTACATCCTCATGAATGGATAAGTAATCAGACGTTTTCTTGGAAATTTTTGCACCGGATTCTTCAAAGAATTTACTTTTATTTTTCAATATTAATAAACCCGTTAGAAAAATCGGGAGACAATATAAAAACAATTTAAATGAAATGAGGCTTAGAATAAAAACATAAATAAACAATAAAAATAAATTTCCTATGATGTCACAAAGATCGTTCATAATATTTCTTGCTCTAACAACATCATATGAAAATGAAGAAGTCCACTCTCCATCCTTTTTATCTATTAAGAAGTAAAGTTTAGAATTGTACAAAACATTGATTAATTTATTTCTTAAATTCGATTCAATCTGGTGAACTGATTTTGATACAACTTTATTTTTAAAATAATAAATAAAAAATCTAATACTTATAATAAAAAAAGTGAGGAAAGATAGAGTGACTAAACTAATTTTAAGATTAAAATGACTAAATATTTGTGATAACAAATCTGAAATAAAATTTTCTTTCTTGATTTCATTGAACTGTATAAGTTCAATAATAGGATAGAGTAGACTTACACCAGCTCCTTCAAAAACCGCAAAAAGAATCCATAAAAAGATGACTTTTAAAAAGATCTTTGTAAATTGCTCATAAAAAATTGACTTTTTAAAAACACTCAAATTGTAAAAAAAATTTTGCAAATTATTTTTTAATTAAATTATAAATAATTGATGGAAGTTTCTTCCAGTAATCTGTAAATTTTCTTAAAATTGACACTTTACTTAATGAGTTTGTAACTATTTCTAATTCTTTATTAGTAAAATCTTGTGAATTATGTAAAAAAAAGAGTCCTAAATTATTAAATCCAAGTGAGAGTGATATTGCACCCAGTCTCAGGCTTTCTTCATTTCTTATTTTATTTTTTGAAAAATCAATACAAAAATATGCATCACCTGCATAATTTAAACCTTTATCATTTGGAGCAGGTATACCATTTTTTAGAGGAGAATATTTCGGCTGATCAAGATCTATTGCTAATAATCTATAACCTAATGAATCTAAAAAAGAATGTATGTCACCAAAGATCTTATGCTCTTTATAATATTTGAAAAAAACAAATTCACATTTAATCATTAAATTTTTTTTTTTTTTTAGAAGATTATATGCACCTTCAAGTATCGATAGTTCTGAGCCTTCAGTATCTAATTTTAAAAAAT